>OGLM01004458.1_pt1 | contig 10307 bp, 7 predicted proteins | sample 1572531 | NCBI WGS metagenome assembly OGLM01 (sample SAMEA2581909, study PRJEB24529) | metagenome | biome: Human gut stool | place: China | collected 2011 | reverse complement strand
GCGACGCCTGCGCGACCTCGGCAACACGCTCATCGTCGTCGAGCACGATGAGGACACGATCCGCGCGGCAGACTATATCGTGGACGTCGGCCCCGGCGCGGGCGTGCATGGCGGGCAGATCATGGCGCAGGGCACGCTGCAGGACATCATGAACGCGCCCGACAGCATCACGGGCCAATATCTCTCCGGTAAGCGGCGCATCGCCGTCCCGGCGCAGCGGCGCGCGGGGAACGGGAATTTCCTGCGCGTGTTCGGCTGCCGCGAGAACAACCTGCGCAATGTGGACGTCAGCATCCCGCTTGGCACGCTGACGTGCGTGACGGGCGTGTCCGGCTCGGGCAAGTCGACCTTAGTGAACCAGACAATTTACAACATCGCCGCTCATGCTCTGAACCGTGCGCAAACTCAGCCTTGTCCCTACAAATCAGTGTCGGGTCTCCAGTTTTTCGATAAAGTCATCGCTGTAGACCAGAGTCCCATCGGACGGACGCCTCGTTCCAACCCTGCAACCTATACCGGCGTTCTTGCGGGTATTCGTGATTTATTTGCGGAAACTCCGATTGCGAGAGAGAGGGGATACGGGTCAGGACGTTTCTCCTTTAATGTCAAAGGCGGTCGATGTGAGGCCTGCGAAGGCGAAGGTCTGGTAAAAGTCGAAATGAACTTTTTACCTGACATGTATGTTCCATGTGACGTTTGCGGTGGTACCCGCTACAATCGTGAAACGTTGGAAGTTGAATACAAAGGAAGAAATATTGCGGAAGTGCTGGATCTGACCGTAGATGAAGCCTTGGAGGTCTTCTCGGCGGTTCCGGCAGTTGCGAGAAAACTGCGGACCCTCGCAGATGTCGGACTTGGTTATATCAAGTTAGGACAAAGTGCGACAACGCTCTCCGGCGGAGAGGCTCAGCGCGTGAAACTGGCGCATGAACTTTCCAAGAGGGGAACGGGGAAAACACTGTACGTACTTGATGAGCCGACGACCGGATTGCATTTTCACGACGTTTCGATGTTGCTGTCGGTGTTTAAGAAACTGCAGGATGCGGGGAATACGTTATTGATTATCGAGCACAACTTGGATGTTATCCGAGCGGCCGATTGGATTATTGATATGGGTCCGGGCGGCGGAGAGGACGGAGGAACAATCCTTTTTGAAGGAACGCCGGAAGAATTAATAGAAATCCCCGCTAGTAAAACCGCCCGATATCTAGGAAACTAAGAATGATAAAGCAGAGGTTCCCTTGACTAAAGAAAAAGACCGTTTTGAAGAGCTCCTCGTAGAGTCCTTCTATGTAGCAATTGATGCCGCAGATCCTCATAAGGTTGTGCCGCCTCATATCCCTTCAACCTTCCAAGGAGATGTGGTTGTCGTCGGTGCAGGAAAGGCTGCCGCCAGTATGGCTGCAGCGGTGGAGCAGGCTTGGCCGGAAAAAGATTTAACGGGCGTGGTGATCACGCGCCACGGCCATTCGGAGGAGACTCATAAGATTCAGGTACTTGAGGCTTCTCATCCGATTCCGGACAAATCAAACTTGGAAGCAACGCAGAAGATGATGGATCAGCTCGACCATCTGAAAGAGGGCAGCTTGCTGCTTGCCTTGATTTCGGGCGGCGGCTCCAGTCTTCTTTCTCTTCCTGTCGAAGGCGTCACCATTGAAGATATTCGGAAGGTGACGGAGGATTTGCTGAAGTCCGGCACTTCCATCGACCATATCAATGCTGTCCGCAAACACGTTTCACAGGTGAAAGGCGGTCAGCTCGCATTGGCTGCCCGCGCTAAAGGTGCCGAAGTCCTTTCTCTGATTATTTCGGACACCGTCGGCGACAATCCCTCCGATATCGCCTCCGGACCATGTGCCGAAGACTTCTCCACTTATGCCGATGCTCTGTGGTATCTGAGCCAGGCGCATGTCGAAGCTCCTCCCTCGATTTTGAATCACCTGCGCAACGGTGCTCGCGGCATTATTCCCGAGACTCCTAAAATCGGTGATCCGAGAATGCGCGGCGTCAAAAATAAGATCATTGCGAACTCTTTCAAAGGTCTGCAAGTCGCAGCAGCTTTCTTTAAGGAGAAAGGCATGCGTCCGGTTATTATCGGCGACGGTATTACCGGTGAAGCAAAAGCGGTTGCTCAGCAGGTTGCCCGCAAAGTTCGTCTCGAACTCTCCAAGCCGCGCCGCAAACCGGTGGTGCTTTTATCCGGCGGAGAGTGCACGGTAACGCTGACCGGCCGACGCATCGGTAAGGGCGGCCCGTGCTCAGAGTTCCTGCTGGCGCTTGCTCAGGAACTCAAGGGTGAGCCTATCTACGCCATGGCTACAGACACCGACGGTGTGGACGGGAACGGAGAGGCCGCCGGTGCAATTCTGCGTCCCGACAGCATGGCTAGAGCCGAAGAATTGGGCTTAGATCCCCAGCAGTACCTTGAGGAACATAATGCAGAGGAATTCTTCGGCAAACTCGGTGATTTGCTTGATACCGGCCCCACAAGGACCAACATCAACGATTACCGTGTCATCCTTATCCCGTAATTGAGACCGACATATGCAAAAAATATCCCAAGGAATTCTGAGTATTCGGAGCCTTGGGATTTGTTGTTTTTGGCCTAAGCAGCAGTACCGAGGCAAACCGTTTCGCCAATGGTCCGAAGCAAGGTCGAAAATATTAGAATACTGACTCCAAACCTCTTTCAATCTTGATCCACAATCCCGGAGGAAGCGAATTCCCCCACAGGAACAAAGCTTAAAAATGAGCAATACGACACAGTTACGCCTCGATGCCTCACGTGCACTTTCCGACTTTAGAACTGAACGTCTTTTGAAAAAGATTCAAAAGATCTGTCCGGAAGTTGTTACTCTCAACAGCCGCTATATTCATTTTGTCAATGTAGACGGCGCTCTTTCCTCTGAAGAGTTTCACACGCTGGTATCGATCCTCGACTACGGTGAAGAAGCAATTGTTACTGCTTCGACCGAGCGTTTCATGGTTATCCCGCGTTTGGGAACGATCTCTCCCTGGGCTTCTAAGGCAACGGATATCGTTCATAACTGCGGACTCAGAAAAGTGCTTCGAGTGGAACGAGGCACTTGCTATGAATTGATTTTGAAAGGAAATGCCGTCCTCAAGCCCGAGGAACGTGAGGCAGTTGCTGCCGTTCTGCATGATCGCATGACAGAGAGCGTCGTGAGCCCGGACGTGAATCCGGCCATCGTATTTGCCGATGCCAAAGGCAAGAGCATGCAGTCTATCGACATTATCGGGAAAGGCAGGGAAGCGCTTGAGAAGGCAAACATCGAACTCGGCTTGGCATTAAATGAAGACGAAATCCAATACTTGATTGATGCGTTCACCAAGCTGAACCGTAACCCCACAGACGTGGAGCTCATGATGTTTGCTCAGGCTAACTCCGAGCACTGCCGTCATAAGATTTTTAACGCCAGCTGGACCATCGACGGAGAAAAGAAAGACAAGTCGCTCTTCTCCATGATCCGCGAAACGCATAAGGCTCATCCGGAAGGAACTATTGTTGCGTACTCCGACAATGCGGCTATTTTCGAGGGCGGCGATACCGCCCGCATGTACCCGCGCGGCAATGAAGACGCCGTTGGCGGCCGTTCTTATTCCACCGTGGTTGAACCGACACACTCGGTTTTCAAAGTAGAAACGCATAATCATCCGACCGCGATTTCTCCGTTCCCCGGCGCCTCAACCGGTTCCGGCGGCGAAATTCGTGACGAAGGCGCGACCGGCCGCGGTGCAAGACCTAAAGCCGGCTTAACCGGTTTTACCGTTTCCGCTCTTCGAATTCCGGGCCACGAACAAGGCTGGGAAAACGACCGTGACGTCAGCAAGGCTTCCGAAGCCGCTCCCTACTACGGCGCACCTTCCCGTATGGCCTCTCCGCTTGAGATCATGATCGAGGGTCCGCTCGGCGGCGCGGCATTTAACAACGAATTCGGCCGCCCCAACATTCTTGGGTACTTCCGCTCTTTCGAAGCCAACGTTGACGGAACTCGCTACGGCTATCACAAGCCTATTATGCTGGCCGGCGGCTTGGGCAACATCCGCAACGATCAGACACATAAACTCGGACTTCCGACAGGCACGCTCCTTGTGGTGCTGGGCGGTCCGGGCATGCGTATCGGTATCGGCGGCGGTGCAGCCTCTTCTATGGGCGCCGGAGCCAACAGTGAATCCTTAGACTTCGCCAGCGTTCAGCGCGGCAACCCGGAAATGGAACGCCGCGCTCAGGAAGTAATCGACCGCTGCTGGGAAGCCGGTGAAGAAAATCCGATTCTGGCAATTCACGATATCGGGGCCGGTGGTCTTTCCAACGCGATGCCGGAACTGGCAGACCTTTCCGGCAAGGGCGCAAAACTGGATCTGAACAAAGTTCCGGTTGAAGAAAGCGGCATGAGCCCGCTCGAGATTTGGTGCAACGAGTCTCAGGAAAGATATTCCTTGGCGATTGATCCGGCACGTCTTGAACAGTTTGATCAGTACTGCAAACGTGAACGCTGTCCCTACGCTGTTTTAGGTGAGATTTCTGCCGACGACGAATTGGTCGTTACGCGCGGTCCCGGCGAAGAACCCGCCGTGGATATGCCGATGAGCGTCTTGCTCGGCAAAACGCCGAAGATGCACCGCGATGCCGAACACGCCGAACCCGTGAAGATGGAAACGGATAAAGCAGTCGATACACGCAAAGCTTTGTATGAAGTTTTGGCTCATCCGACCGTCGGAAGCAAGAAGTTCCTGATCACGATCGGCGACAGAACGGTCGGCGGCATGACTGTCCGCGATCAGATGGTCGGTCCCTGGCAGGTTCCGGTTGCGGATGCTGCCGTGACGGCCGTTTCCTTTGAAGAAATCAAGGGCGAAGCAATGGCGATGGGCGAGAAAACGCCGATTGCCGTCTCCAATGCGGCTGCAGCAAGCCGTATGGCGATCGGCGAAGCGCTGACGAATCTGGTCAGCGCCGACGTAAATCTCGACCGCATCATCCTGTCTGCCAACTGGATGGGTGCCTGCGGCGCCAAAGGCCAGGACGCCGCGCTTTATGACGGCGTCAGTGCGGCAAGCTGCTTCTGTCAGGAGTTAGGCGTCAGCATCCCCGTCGGTAAAGATTCTCTTTCCATGAAGACTTCCTGGAAGGATCAGGCCGGAGAGGCGAAGACCGTCGTGTCCCCCGTTTCTTTGGTAGTTTCTGCGGCAGCACCGGTATATGACATTCGAAACAACCTTCTGCCGATGTTTGCCGAAACTTTACATCCAGCGCAAAAAAATCCCGCGCTGTACCAAGAATTCGCACAGCGCGGGAGAGGAACGTTTTATTCTGCTTTCAGCTGATCCGCGGGGTACAAAAGCGCACTCACCACACTGGCATCCACCGTATAAACGGAGCGGTCCCCTTCCACCATCAGGTAACAGCCGTCTGTCCCCATGGCATAGGTCAGATTTATTGTGCCATCGGCTGTGGTGACCTCTGCTGTGACCAGCGGGGCCTCAAAACCATACGCCGCCGGGTCGGCATCTGTTGCCTGTGCCGAGACATAGGTGCAGAGAGCCGAGAGGATGGCATCCACCTTTGTCTCGTCGAGGTCTGCGGCGGTATCCCCTGCCAGCCGCCAGACAGTCTGGTAGGCGTTGCTGCCGCTCTCTGCCGCAGGCTCCGAGTTTGCTTTCAGGGTCACGGTCTCGCCATCGGTCAGCGTATAGGAGACGGCTTCGATCTCCGAGGCCGTCAGCCCCGCCGGGTTGAAGGCACCGAACAGCTCCGCCCTGGTCAACTCAAAGCAGGCGGCTTTGGTCCCCGATACCGTATAAATGACATCGCTGTTATTCTTGCGGACATAGAGATCCCCTGTCATGGTATTGCTGGCCCCGAAGGTATAGGTATCGGTCTCACCTGCTGCCGTTACCTCTATGGTCAACGCAGGCTCCGCAAAGCCGTAGTCCTCCCCTGCCTGCGGGCTCAGCTCCCGCTTTGCATTCAAAGAGGAAAGCGCGGTGAGCATCGTGTTGCAGGCAGAGGTGTCCAGATGGTAAGCGGGATCTTCAGCCAGCGTCCAGCCGTCGGCGGTATAGAGCAGAGTATTCATCTCGTCCTGATAGTGGAGCACGATCTGCGTCAGGTCATTGCCCGAAACTGCCGCCAGCGGAATGGTTCCATCTGCGGCCGCACTGGCAGCCTGTTCTTCCCGGGCATTCCGCAGCGTCAGCAGGGCAAACACGCCGCCTGCCAGCAGGATGAGGAAAAGCAGCACCCCGAGGGTACGCTGTTTTGCTTTCATGGACAGGTCCTCACTTTCTGCGCCGCAGCACGACCACCACGGCCCCCACAGCCAGCAGGGCCGCAGGCAGAACGATGACAAAGAGCAGGCCCAGCGTAGAGGCGGCAATGCCTGGCACTTCCAACGGAGCTGCTTCCAGTGCCTTGCTGTCGATGAGGACAGCGCTCTCCTGCCCGGCCAGCGAAGCCGCACAACCCTGCAGGAAGGTCACGTTGCCCGGAATGACCTGATAGATGCCCTCGTTGTCCATGTTGCCGCAGTTGACCCAGATGACCTGGGCACCCGTGTCCTCATTGCGGGCGTATGCTGCCAGCGTGAAGGGACCGGCAATGTCGCCGTCCGCCTTCTCGGTGGTGGTCATCTCGTAGCCTTCCGGTTTGCTGTAAGCACTGTCCGAGCTGACCAGAAGGGCATCCGAGACCACATGCTCTGTCTCGGTCAGGGTGATGCCCTGTGCCATCTGCAGCAGAACTCTGCGGCTGGTGTTCACACCGTCCAGCGCGGTGGATTCCTCTGTACTGGCATAATCCGGCAGCAGGTAAAGGGCCGGGTAGCCATTGAGGTAATGGTTGGTGTCACCCTCCACCACAAGGCCCTCGGTGCGGGTCAGGCCGAACTCGGCCATCACAGCATCCAGATTGGGGGTACTATAATAGGAATCCGTCAGCAGCAACACGCGGCCTCCGTTGCTCAGATAGCTGCGCAACTGGCCCAGCTCATCCACCAGACTGCCTGCGCCGGAAAAGTCCTGCGCCGGATCGTTGATGACAAGCAGGTCACAGTCCTCGGGGATGGTCTGGGAGAGCAGGTCAAGTGCCGAGACGGTCAGGTTCTGGCTTTCCAGCGCATCGGTCAGGGTGGAAGTCAGCGCCTGCTCGCCGTGGTTGGTGGTGTAGTACACATGGCGGCTCTCTCCGCTGGTCAGCTGGTAGATGGCAGAGGTGATCCTGCTTTCACCGTCAAAGGTCACGTTGGCCGCACCGGTGGCGGCATAATCGCTGTAATCGTAGTCGTAAAGCTCTGCGGCATCCAGCACCTTGCTCTGTTCCCCGCAGACCAAGATCAGCCCACCGGAGGTCAGATCCTGTGCGCCGTACTGGGCCGCAAAGGTCGGGTAGACTGCCGGATCTTTCAGCTCCCAGGTGATATGGCTGCTCTGGGCGGCGTATTTGTCCAGCAGCTTGGAGATGATCTGGTCCTCATTGCCGGTCTGGGCCAGATAGTAAATGGTCACATCCTGCGTCAGGTCGTCGGCCACCTGTCTGGAGCTCTCGCTCAGGGTGTAGAGCCCCGCCTCGGAGAGATCGAACTCGGTATATCTGGAAGGAATGGCCCGGACGATGAGATTGACCAGCACGGCCAGCACGATCACAGCCGAGGCAATGGCTGCCGACCACACCCCGCTGCGGAACACCCGCCCGTCACCCGAGGAGTTCTGCTTTGCAAAAAGCTTCATCTGTGTTCCCTCCTCTCAGTTCCAGCGGCGCTTCTCAATGTCCTGCGCCGTAAAGAACAGGAACACCGCCGTCACGGTCAGATAATAGACCACAGCAGGGATGGAGAAGCTGTTGTTGACAAAATCCTCAAAGGGTGTAAACAGGCACAGGGCACTCAGCACAGCACTGAAAGCCTCGGTAAGCCATGCACTGCGGAGCAGAAACAGCCCCGTCAGGCCCAGGCAGAGCGCCGCAAAGGTCAGGCACCCCAGCACAAAGCTGCGGGTGCGCAGACCGGCCGCCAGAGAAGCCGCGCCTGCGATCCCGGTGAACACTGCCAGCGCCACGGCGCTGCCCGCATTGAACATACTGCGCAGGCTGGGCATCAGGTAGGCCAGCAGCAAGGCTGAAAAGCCCGCCACGGCGGCAATGATCTGGTTCTCGGTCAGGCCGGAGAGAAACTCACACAATGCAATGGCTGCACAGCCCAGCAAAAAGTAGCAGAGCAGCCCCGCAAGGTTTGCGAGCAGAGCAGACACGGTGCCGCCCAGCGCCCAGAGGATGAAGATCATCACCGCATCCACGGCGCAGGGCAGTGCGAACACAGCTGTCATGGCAAAGAACTTGCCCAGCACGATGCCCCACACTGAGACCGGGCTGGTGAGCAGCAGCTGGTCGGTGCGGCTGTGGCGCTCCTCGGCCAGTGAGCGCATCGCCAGCACCGGGATATAGAGCAGCAGCATGAAAATGGTCTGGTAGAGGGTGTAATAACTGAAATCGGTCAGGCCGTAGATCAGGCACCGGGCCAGAAAATACAGGCCGGAACTCGCCACCAGAAACGCCGTAAGGACGTACCCCAGCATCCCGTGAAAGAAACTGCGGAATTCCCGCTTAAAAATAGCTGTCATTCTGCGTCCTCCTCTCCGGTTGCTTCTTCCGGTTCACCGTCGGTCAGTTCCAGAAACACCTCTTCCAGGCTCTTGCCATCGGCGGTCAGCTCCTCCAGACTGCCTGCTGCCGCCAAGTGTCCTTTGGAAAGGATCAGGATCTGCTGGCAGACTGCCTGCACTTCACTGAGGATATGGCTGGACAGGATGACCGTATGCGCCCGGCCCAGCTCCCGGATGAGCTTGCGGATCTCGATGACCTGTGCCGGGTCCAGGCCGACCGTCGGCTCGTCCAGAATGATGAGCCTGGGACTGCCCAGCAATGCCTGTGCAATGCCCACCCGCTGCTTGTAGCCCTTGGAAAGGCTGCGGATGAGCCGGGGCAGAACGGTTTCCAGCCCGGTACGGCGGGCAGCCCTGCACACCTGCTCCTTCCGTTCCGCCTTTTTCACACCCTTCAGCTCGGCGGCAAAGGTCAGGTACTCCTGCACCGTCATCTCCGGGTAAAGGGGCGGCTGTTCGGGCAGATAGCCCACACAGGCCTTGGCGGCATCGGCCTCCTCGGGCAGAGGGTGCCCTGCCACCGTCACCTGCCCACTGGTGGCAGAGAGATAGCCGGTGAGGATGTTCATAATGGTGGATTTGCCCGCGCCGTTGGGGCCCAGCAGCCCATACACCTGCCCGTCCGCCACGGAAAAGGTCAGATCCCGGATGGCCGGATGGCTGCCGTAATTCTTGCTCAGATGCGATACTTCGATCACAGCAAACGCTCCTTTATTCGTCTAATTCAATGCTGGTATATTTTAGACGGAAAATGTGTAAAAATTGAGACAATCCTGTGGTGAGAGGCCAAAAGAATTCTTAAGAATCATTAAATCCGCATTTTTGTATACAAAATAGTCAAAACCACCGGCTAAGCCGGTGGCTTGAGTAAGCCCTATAAGGGCTTTATACGGACAAAGCCCCTTAAGGGGCCCGAAACGGTCTGCCGACTGCATTGCTTTTTCGGGCTACCCCTTAAGGGGTTTATTTATTGCCTTATGTCTGCTTGCTACCCGTAAACGGGTCCGTAAATTCCTTGATACTAATTTGGTCCGCTATCTTGTCTTCCTGTAATTGGTTGGCTATATAAGCTTTTATCGCTTTCTTATTGCGACCTACCGTATCTACATAGTACCCTCTCGCCCAAAAATGCCGATTCCCGTATTTGTACTTTAAATTCGCATGTCGATCAAATATCATCAGACTGCTTTTCCCTTTCAAATATCCCATGATCTGTGACACACTATATTTGGGCGGTATACTTACCAGCATATGGATGTGATCTGGACACGCTTGGGCTTCTATAATTTCCACTCCTTTTTGCTGGCACAGTTTCCGTAATATCACTCCTATATCTTCTCTTATTGCTCCATATATCTCCATCCGTCTATATTTTGGTGCAAATACAATGTGGTATTGACACCGCCATGCTGTATGTTCTAAACTACTGATGTCTTTATCCCTTTTCATGGGGTAGACCTCCTCGATTTTGTTAATTTGGTCGGCAAACCTTAACTTAACTCTATCGGGGAGTTTTTTATTTGTCTACTTTCCCCCTCGCTATAAGCTCTTTTTTTCCACTGGCAGAGCCAGTGGTTGTCTTTGTTAAGACAATACGCAAGCAGCGCCCGCCTCCGTTCAGAGGCGGG
>OGLM01004452.1_pt1 | contig 10321 bp, 20 predicted proteins | sample 1572531 | NCBI WGS metagenome assembly OGLM01 (sample SAMEA2581909, study PRJEB24529) | metagenome | biome: Human gut stool | place: China | collected 2011 | reverse complement strand
ATAATATGGACTAGAAATATTTGGAGGAAAATGGAAATCAAGAATAATATGTGTTTTAGCTCAAAATAAAAAATTAAGATATAGTGAATTAAAAAATGAAATGACCAATATAACTGATGCAGTTTTAGCAGTATCTTTAAAAGAACTAATAGAGAATAACATTATAAAAAGAACACAATATGATTGCATTCCAGTAAAAGTAGAATATTCTTTAACAGAAAAGGGAATATCTGTAGTACCGATATTACAAAATATCTGTAAATGGTCTAGTGTATATTATAATAATAAAAATGATGATCAGTTACCACAATGTAAAAAATGTAAGTACATGATGGAGGAGGAAAATAAAATGAAAAATTTATAAGTAAAGGAGGCACAATTATGGCAGTGAAATTAAATCCAAATAAGGAAATTGTAGATACTATAAAAGAAGGATTGAAAAAAACAGGTGGTTATTGTCCTTGTAGAACAGAAAAAACAGATGATACCAAATGTATGTGTAAAGAATTTAAAGAGCAGATTCAAGATCCTAATTTTGAAGGATATTGTCATTGTATGCTTTATTACAAAACGATTGATTAAGGAGGAAAAATAAATGAGTGAAATAAACTTAAATTCAAGTAATTTTGATGAACAAGTTACAAATACAGATAAGCTAGTTTTAATTGATTTTTATGCAACTTGGTGTGGTCCATGTAAAATGGTATCTCCAATTATTTCGGAAATAGCAAATGAATATTTAAATAGTGTTAAAGTTTGTAAAGTAAATGTAGATGAAAATCAGGATTTAGCAGTGAAATATAATATTATGAGCATACCAACTCTTATATTTTTAAAAAATGGAGCAGTTTTAAAAAATATTGTAGGCTTTTGCTCAAAGTCTGAATTAGATAGTACAATAAAAAGTCTATTGTAAATAAGAAAGGATTTATTTATGGAGAGAAGATTAAAAATTATATTAGAGAATTGCCCAAAAAATCACAAATGTCCAGCTGTGAAGGTTTGTCCAGTTGGAGCATTAAGTCAAAAAGACTTTGAAGCACCTAAAATAGATTATGATAAATGTATAAGATGTGGTAAATGCTCGAATTTTTGTCCTAAAAAAGCATTAGTATTGGAAAATATGGATAAGTAGAACGAATAAACTTTATATAAGGAGAAAAAATGGATTTTTTTGTTATATTTATAGAAGGATTAGCATCTTTTTTATCGCCTTGTGTATTACCAATGCTACCAATGTATGTGTCTTATTTTGCAGGGGAGGATAAAAACCTAAAAAAAGTAGTTATAAATTCTTTAGGCTTTGTATTAGGTTTTACTATTATTTTTGTGTTATTAGGTATATTTGCAAGTACATTAGGAAAATTAATAACAGCTAATAGTGGATATATAAATATTATACTTGGAATTATTATAATTTTATTTGGACTGAATTATATAGGAATATTGAATATAAAAATATTAAATAAGTCTAAAGGAATAAAAAAGAATACAGATAAATTAAGCTTTTTTTCAGCAATACTATTTGGAATGATTTTTTCTGTATGTTGGACACCATGTGTAGGAGTATTTTTGAGTAGTGCATTAATGATAAGTTCTACATCAGGAAACATTTTAAAAGGTGGTATTATGCTATTTATTTTTTCGATAGGGTTAGGAATACCATTTATTTTAACATCTGTATTTTTAGAAAGATTGAAAAATACATTTGATTTTATTAAAAAGCATTATGATATGATCAATAAAATAGCAGGAATAATACTAATTTTTAGTGGAATACGACTAATGTTTTAGGAGGACTGGTAAATGAATAAAAAGATAAAATTAATAGTTGAAATTGTTTTATTTATAGTAGTATTAATAAGTGTAACAGTTATTTATAATTATTTCATAAATAAAAATATAGAAAAAACAATACAAGAAAATACTTTGAAAAATGCTAAGAATGAAGAGAATGCAGAGATAATGGAAATCGAAAGTATGGAACAATTTGAACAAGAAGTAATAGGTGCAAATGAGACTATTTTTATTGATTTTTATGCAACTTGGTGTGGTCCATGTAAAACGATGACACCAATTATTAAAGAAATAGCAAAAGAGCATAATGAGATCAAGTTTGTAAAAGTGGATGTAGATAAAAATGAAGAATTAGCTATAAAATATAATGTAATGAGCATACCTACGATGATTATAATGAAAGATGGAAAAGTAACAAAAACTTTTGTAGGTGTAACAGATAAAGAAAGTATAATTAGAGAATTCTAAATTTTATAATTTGCAATTAGATAGAAAAAATATGTTAATATAATTAATAACATCTCAGCGACAACTTACAATTTAGTAATTAGTTAGAAAAATAGTAATTTGCTAAAATGATTGGAGGAATGGGTATGAAAAATAAAAATGTATTATTTGCAGTATTAGGTATAATTGTATTAGTAGTGTTAGTGATAGGAGTTTTTTATCATTTTAGAGATAGAAGGACTTATACACTCAATTTACCTCAACTTGAAAAATTAGAAAGTATTTCATTAAATCAAAATGAAAAAGATATTAGTATTAATGACAGAGAAGAAATGAAAGATATACTATATGTTTTAAATGGTACAAAAAGAGTTACTAAAAACGAAAGCATACAAGATGCACCTGTAAATATTGATGATGAAATAAAAGTTGATTTTCACTTTATAGAAGCTGGAGTATCTACAATATTCGTATATAAGAAAAACAATAGTTATTATATTGAACAACCATATAATGGTATATATCAAATAAGTGGAGATGAATACAATTCGATAGAGAAACTTGTTAGATAAATTACAATTTAGTAATTAGTTAGAAAAATAGTAATTTGCAAAAGTAAACTTTAAGTATGTGTAAAAATTTAGTGTTATAAAATATAATTTTAATTGTTGAAGGGAGAGATTTATATGAATCAAGAAAAAATAGGAAAATTTATTTCAACAATGAGAAAGAAAAAGGATTTAACACAAGAACAACTTGCTGAAAAATTAAATGTAAGTAAGAATGCAGTAAGTAAATGGGAAAGAGGATTGAATCTACCAGATGCTTCAATTATGCAAGATGTTTGTAGTATATTAGATATTTCTTTAAATGAATTATTTGCTGGTGAAAAATTAAACAAAGATGAGCAAATAAAACACTCTGAACAAACTATAATTAATATTTTAAAGAATCAAAAGCATAGAAATAAAATATATAAAATATGTCTATCTATTTTGATTGTAGTTGTATTAATTATTATTGGGAGATTTACTTTAATTAAAATGGGATATATAATGGATGATAATTTAAAATATACACAAGTCTATATTGCTGAATATGGGAATGTAAAAGGGAATGTAGATATTAATTCATTTGGAAAAAAGAATATTGCTTTTGATATTGGAGCAAATAAATATGGAGAAGCAGTATTTAAAAATCCTAGTAAAGCACTTAAAGTATTAAAGAGAGATTATAAAGATGGTATAAAGTTAATTCAAAAAGAATTTAATTTATTGCCATTAAATAGATTTAATTATAAATCATATGGAACATTTGGATGGCAAGTAACAATTGGTACAGAAGAAGAAAAAGAACAAGCAAGATTTGTTTCATCATTTATGGATATATATGAAAATAGTTTTAACTAATCCGACAACTTACAATTTAGTAATTAGTTAGAAAAATAGTAATTTGTATTTCGAAAGGTGGTAACAATTATATGTTAGAAACATTTTTGAATGTTGTTCCTATTACTATAATAGTGGGAATAATATATGTTATTTATAGAATTATTAAAATTAAGAAAAATAAATTATCAGTTAATTATTTTTATGAAATAGTTAAATTTATTTTTGTATGTTATTTAACTGGATTAATAAATCTTGTACTCGTTCCAAGCAATCTTTGGTCGCATTTTTGGTTTTATGTAAAAAATGGATACTCTACAGGGGATAGTTTAGGTTGGTTTTCTGGAAGTTTCAATTTTGTTCCATCATTATACAAATATTTAATTAAAAGTGAGCTTTCGATAGGTACTTGGATACGAGATATGCTAATAGGTAATATGTTGATGTTTATTCCAATGGGAATTATGTTGCCATTAGTTTTCAAAAACATAAATAAAAAGAATATATTTGTTATTGCTATTTTAATTACTTTGTCAATTGAAATATTACAACCGATAGTTGGTAGAAGTTTTGATATTGACGATATAATCATGAATTTTATTGGAAGTATTATTGGATATCTAGCAGTTACAATTTTTATAAAATTGAAAGAAATAAACAAATAAATTACCAATTTATGGAGTTGATAATAAATGAATAAAGAAATATTATTATCTAATATAGGTAAAATTCATACTACCAAAATGGGTATTGATAGAATTAAGAGAAATCTTAAATTAGATACTAATGATGTAGTTAATTATTGTAAAAATAAAGTATTAGATAAAGATTGTAATATATATAAACAAGGCAAGAACTGGTATTGTGAAATTGATAATATAAAGATAACTATTAACTCATATAGTTATACAATTATTACAGCACATACTATTAAATAAATTACAATTTTTTGTTAAATAAATATAAATTTGTTATAGAAGGAGGAAACAAATGAAAAATGAATTGATAATTAAAAAATGTTTAAAGTGTGGAGCATTGGTTGAAGTAATAAATGACTGTAATTGTAATGAGTGTGGAATAACTTGTTGTGGTGAACCTATGGTAAAGGTAATTTCAAATAGTGTTGATGCATCGTTTGAAAAACACATTCCAACTTTTGAACATAGAGGAGATGAAATACTTGTAAAAGTAAATCATGTTATGGAAAAAGAACATTTTATTGAATGGATTGCACTAGTTAATGATAAAGATATTTATAAAGTAAAATTATTGCCAGAACAAAATGCAGAATGTAAATTTAAATATATAAAAGGATCAAAATTATATGCATATTGTAATAAGCATGGGCTTTGGTCTTGTGATGTAAAATAATAGTTATTTGTATTATAATTGTTAAAAGTCTTTGACAAAGTTCCAAAGACATTTGGTAGAATGCAAATATCAACTCATATATAATTGTAAGTGAAAGGAGAGATAAAATGAAATTAGGAGATAATATTTTAAAATTAAGAAAAGATTGTAAACTTTCACAAGAACAATTAGCAGAAAAAGTTGATGTAACTAGACAAACAATATCAAATTGGGAACTTGGTGAAACTTCACCAAATCCAGAACAGTTAAAATTGTTATCTAAAGCATTAAATGTTAGCATTGATGAATTATTAAATAATGATATTAAACCTGTGCTAGTTGAAAAAGTGAGCAACACTGAAAAACTTGCTGGGTTAATAATCAAAATACTAAAAGTAATGGGAATATTATTCATAGTTGGGTTTGTAGCTATAATTTTATTAAGTGTCTTTTTTGGTAGTAGACAATCATCAAAAACAGAGAAAACGGAACAAACAGTACAATTAAGTTGTGTCCTTAATAATGAAAAATACGAATATCTTATAGAGTATGATCAAAATGATAATATAATAGAAGCTAGTGGTAGTGAATATATAATAAATATTGTTAAAGATAAAGAATTTAATAAAGCTAAAATATTAGTGAAATATATAGAAACTTATTTTAAAGATAATGGCGGTAAATGTTAATTTAATAATATGTTTTATAGATAAGATCAATTTATATTGGTCTTTTTATTTTGAAGAAAGCGAGGGAAAAATGAGAAAAAGAACACATAAAAAGAATTTTTGGTTCAATGATGAAGAAGAAAATAGAATAAAAGAATTATGTAATAAAAGTGGAATGAATGAAAGTGATATAGTTAGAAATCTTATAATGGGTAATGATATAAAAGAAGCTCCAAGTAATAAATTTTACGAAGTTGTTAGAGATTTAAGGTCAATATCTAATAATATAAATCAACTTACAAGAAAAGCACATTCACTAGGTTTTATAGATGAAAGAGAATATAGAAAAGAAGTAATTAGACTTGATATTCTAATTGATGACTTAAAATTACAATTTTTAAATAAGAACATAGCAGGTAATAAATGATATTACTTTTTTTATATGCTTGTTTAAAGGTGTCTAGTGAATGTTCTAGGATAGAAGAAGAATGGCAACGACAGGAATATGGAAAGTTGAAAAAAGATTAGACCATGTTATTGACTATGTTATAAATCCTGAAAAAACAATGAAAGATGGAGATTATCAAGAATTACATAAACTAGATGGTTATGAGAAATTAAATTATGAAACTGAAGAAGAATGTTTTGTATCAGCTTTAAATTGTTCTACTCATAGACCATATAAAGATATGATGCTTACTAAAGAGTTATATGGTAAAAAAAGTGGAATACTTGGTTATCATGCTTTTCAATCATTTAAAGAAGGCGAGATAACACCAACACAAGCACATTTAATAGGAGTTAAATTAGCAGAAGAAATATGGGGAGATAGATTTGAAGTAATAGTTAGTACACATACAAATTGTAAACATATTCATAATCATTTTGTTATCAATTCAGTATCATTTAAAGATGGAAAAAAATATCACGATAGTAGAGAAACTTATGCACTTATTAGAGAAGTATCTGATACTTTATGTGAGGAATATGGATTAAGTGTTGTTAAAGATAAAAAAGTTAAGAAAGTTAACTATGATAATTATTATCAAAGTTATGTGAAAAAGACAAATTACCATACATTTGCTAAACAAGATTTAGATAGAGCAATAGGTATGGCAGTATCCTATAAAGATTTTATCAACATTGTAGAAAAAATGGGATATGAGATAAAAGAAAGATATGGAAAGTTAAGTATAAGAAGAAGTCCATATAAAAGAAATATTAGAATTGAAAGGGCATTTGGTAGTGATTATTCCATAGATAATATAAATAGTAGAATTGAAAATACACACCTACCAAGAATACCTTTTATTGAATCATATAATAAAGAATATAATTATAAAAAAGAATATAAAAAAAACAAAGCACATGGATTATATGGACTATTTAAACATTATTGTTATATTCTAAAAGTTTATCCGACTAAATATCCTAGAAAAGTGCTTCCAGTAAATATTAGATTAGATTTAAATAAAATGGAAGAAATATCAAATCAAACAAGACTGCTTGTAAGGGAAAAGATAGAAACCCACGAGCAGTTTTTGTTTTATAAAGAACAATTAAATAGAGAGGTTCAAGAGCTTATTAGTAAAAAGCATAATCTATGGATAAAACATAAAAGAGTTAAAACAGAAGCAGAAAAATTGTTGATTCGTAATCAAATAAATGAAATCACTAAAGAGTTAAAGGAAAAGCGAAAGGAGGTGGTCTTATGTGATGGAATAGAAAAAAGAAGTAAAGATATAGAAGAAAGTATCAAAGAACTTGAAGAAAAGGGAAAGGAGAGAGATAAATGAATTCAAGTGAAGCTGCAGAGCAAATGGTCAAATTTTCTATTGAGGGAATTGAGATGTTATTAAGAGTAAGTGGAACAGGAGCAGAAAGAATAGCTGTTATGCTTTATACAATGTCTAAAGATAAACAAATGACAAAAGGTAAAACATCACTTAACAAAATGTTAAAATCTGGTAGTCCACTTCAAATATTTTCAGTTAAAGCAAGTGAACTTAAAAAGTTTGAAAAAGAGGCAAAAAAGTATGGAATACTATATACTGCCTTAATTGATAAAAATCTTCCAGATAATGATGGCATAGTGGATATTATGGTAAGAAGTGAAGATGCATCAAAAGTAAATCGTGTTGTTGAAAGATTTAAACTTGCTCAAACTGATAACATTACAATTAGAAATGAGATAGAAAAAGACAAGATGGAAGAAATGATGAAAGAAGCTAAAGAAAAAGGTATTCCTGTTATTTCTGATGAAGAAAAACTTGCTAATGACATATTAGCAAAACCAATTCAAAAGGAGAAAAGTGAAGTATCAAACCCCGATGTGGCAAAGACACAAAAACCTCTGTCAGAGCCCAACTTAGAGAACTTAAAGGTACAGGAAGGTGTTATTAAAGAAAATAAACCTTCTGTTCGTAAATTACTTCAAAGATTAAAAGATGAAGTAAAGTATAGAAATGTTCCAAAGGATTATAGGGAAACCTTAAAAAAAGGTCAGGAGGCAGTAGAAATTGATGTTAATAAAAAAACAAAAACAACATATACTCCTGATGGTAAAGTAAAAAAACAAAAGTTTAAAAATGGAAAGGAAAGATAAAAATGAAAGAAGAAACTAAAGCATCTTATGATAAAGAGGCATATATTAAGAAGAAAAGAGAACAATTAGATAATGCATATAAAACTATTGATGAGGGATTAGAAGAAATAACTACTAATCCTGATTTTTTTAAAGAGTATTTAACAGTGCAAGGTAAATTTGATTTATATACACCTAGAAATGCTATTTTAATCGCTAAACAATTACCTAATGCAATACAGTTAAAAGAAATGAAAAAGTGGATTGAAGATAATATCAGTTTAAAAGTAAGTATCCTAAAAAGATTGTTATACTTGATCCTAGAGAACCATACACTACCAAAGATGGTAGAACAATAAAAGGATATACTGCGAAAGAACTTGTAGATATATCTGAAACTAATATGAAACCATATACTAAAACTTATGATAAAAAAATGATATTACAAGCACTATTACACGAATGTCCTATGGATGTTAAAAGTGTTGATAGTTTGGAGAATGATTTATCTTCTAAATGGGATACAGAAAATAAAGTATTGTATTTATGTAGGAATGAAGATAGTAATATAGCATTTAAAACAGCAATAACAGAACTTGCAAAAATAAATATATATGATAATACAAAAGAAGTTGATAATGAAAAAGCAGAATGTGTAGCATATATGTTATGTAAAAAATATGGCTTTGATATTAAATTTGATAATATAGAAAAAATTACTGAAAGATTTAAAAATATGGAAAAGAAAGATGTTGTTAACGAACTAACATCAATGAAAGAATCAGTTAAGGAACTTAATAAACAAATTAGTGATTATGTGCAAGAGAATGTAAAGCAAAAGAATAGAGAACAAGAAAGGTAATTATGAAAGATACAATAAAGTATGAATTTACAATATTAGAAAGTAATTTAATCATAAAATCACTTAATTTATTAAGAAACTATTTATCAAAGCAAGAAAGATCCACAGAGTCTGTTGATGAAATAATTATTAAATTATCAGACTACGGAAAAACGGATATGGATAAGTATGAAATAGGTATAATTATAAATGCTTTAAATAATTATAGATATAAATTAAAAAGTATGAATGAGTCAAGAAATGAAGTAAATGAACTTTTGTTAAGATTATTAGATGATAGTGAAAAAGTTAGTAAAAAAAAAGTCCTTTCAAGGATAGTTACGAGAGATAATGGAAGAAGATAAAAAAAGACAAATAATAATCTTATCAATTATAGGCATAATTCCAATTATATGGATTGCACTTTTAATAGCACCTTATTCTAATGATGGAATATCAAGTATAATAAAAAACAATAATCAAATATTTAATAATCCATTTAATATTAAGATATGTGAGAATAGTTTGAATACTGTTCTTTTTTTATTACTTATATATATTGGTGGAATAGTTTTATATTTTTCTACTAGAAAAAATTATAGAAGAAATGAAGAATATGGAAGTGCTAAATGGGGAAGTGCAAAAAGTATCTGTAAGAAGTATCAAGAAAAAATAGCAATAACAATAAGATACTAACTAGAAATGTTGAAATAGGACTTGATGGTAAAAAACATAGAAGAAACTTAAATGTTTTAGTATGTGGTGGAAGTGGTGCTGGTAAAACTAGATTTTATGCAAAACCTAATATAATGCAGTGTAATTGTTCTTTTGTAACATTAGACCCAAAAGGGGAGATATTAAGAGATACTGGTTATTTGCTAGAGCAAAAAGGTTATGAAGTAAAAGTCTTGGATTTAATCAATATGGATAAAAGTCATTGCTATAATCCGTTTGTATATTTAAAAAGTGATAATGATGTTCAAAGACTTGTAACCAACCTTTTTAAATCAACAACACCAAAAGGAAGTCAGAGTAATGATCCATTTTGGGATACAGCCGCATCAATGCTTTTATTATCACTAATATTTTATTTATGGTATGAAGCACCAGAGGAAGAACAAAACTTTACTATGGTTATGGAAATGTTAAGAGCAGGAGATGTTAAAGAAGATGATGATATGTATTCATCTCCACTTGATTTGCTTTTTGAAAAACTAGAAGAAAAGAATCCAGAACATATTGCTTT
>OGLM01004449.1_pt1 | contig 10328 bp, 9 predicted proteins | sample 1572531 | NCBI WGS metagenome assembly OGLM01 (sample SAMEA2581909, study PRJEB24529) | metagenome | biome: Human gut stool | place: China | collected 2011 | reverse complement strand
GCTGCTGCTCAATTGGCAAAAGCAGATGGAGCTGAGTTAAAATCTGGGGAATCTGCTGTTGTAGATGCTATTACTTCTGCAGCTCGTTCAATCACTAAATCTACAGCATTGAAATTTGGTGCTATTGGTGCTGGTGTTGTGGGTGCTACTGGTGGTGCTATTGCTTGGGCTTTGAATAAACAGCCGGAAGGAGCTCCAGCTGACGTTGTACCTGCTGATGAAACTCCATCGAAAAATGCATAAATATATTTGTAAAAACTGCCGTTGACTTTTGGTTTGTAAAAAAATACAATGACTGCATTGTGCCGGCAAAGCAAAAATAAAGAGGAAAATCATTTCTCACATGAGATTTTTGCTTCGCAAAAACAAACAGGCAAAAACAAGGAGGTTTCACAAGGTGAAAGCGAAAAAGGGTTTAAAAAAAGTATTGGCATGGGGCATGAGTATTGTCTGTATGCTGGCAATGGTGCTTGCAGGCAGTCCTATGACGGCAAAAGCATCTGCTTCTACATCATGGAATTTTAAAAATACCGGTTTTAAAAATCTGGGGACAATTTCCTCTACGGTAACAGTGGATAACCTGTCGCTGATTGCAACATCGTCAAAGACCATGTCTGTGATTGCAAACAGTCAGACAGTGGATGGAACAGCATATACATATGCACTGGCATTGGGCGGCAGCGGTTCGACAAGTTATCGTGCAGTCAAAGTACCGGTATCGGGAACGGACACCATTAAAGTAACCTGTATGAGTTCCGGCAGTGCGGCAAGAACACTCGTTGTGGCAGACGGTTCTGGAAATAAGCTTGGCACGATGAATGCAGGCACAACGGCTGCAACGGTTTCATATAATTATTCCGGTTCATCAGGATACGTGTACCTGTATTCCTCAAACAGCGGTATTAACATTTACAAGATTCAGGTGGACAGTTCTGCTTCATCCGGTTCTGGAAGTTCATCTTCCGGCAGTTCCACAACTGATACCAGCAATGGAACAGTCGTTACTTCATTTTCAGAACTGACGGCGGCTGTGACAAAGGCTGAAAAAGCGGGCGGCGGCATTGTCTATGTGAAGGGCAGCAGTATCAGCTGTACGGCACAGCTTGCATTAAAAGCTTCTAATGCCAATGTATCTATTATCGGTGTAAAAAACAGTGACGGTACCTATCCGGTGTTAGACTTTTCAGCATTCCGTTCAGCTTATATCGGAAAAGCAACAACGGATTCAGAAGTCGGCATCCGCATTTCGGGAAGCAAATATACAATCAAGAACCTGATTATCCAGAAAGCACCGGATAACGGCATCCAGATTAAGGGAAGCAGCGCAGGCAACAATACGATTGAAAACTGCATCGTGCGTTACAACAATGATGCCGGGGTGCAGATTACAGGTGGTGCATATAGCAATACCATGCGTTTTGTATACAGCTACAGAAATTGTGATGTCTATACACTCGGTGGCAACGCAGACGGCTTTGCGCCGAAGCTTGGCGCAGGCAAGGGAAATGTATTCTACGGCTGTTATTCATGGGAAAATTCAGATGACGGTTGGGATTCTTACGATAAGGACAGCTTAACCTACAACCTGACATATACCAACTGTGCATGCTGGAACAACGGTGACCCGACCATTTTTACCGGGGAATACGATTATAATAACGGAAATGCGCTGGATACGGATTTACTTTTAGTAGAATTAATCAGCAAGAAGGATTCTTCTTTTGCAAGCAATTACAAAAAAGGAAAGTTCTCTCTGCCAGGCGGCAGCTTTATCAGTACCACACAGGGAACTTTAAGCATTGCAAACTGGAAAAGCAAATATGACGGCAATCCAAACGGATTTAAGTTCGGTTCAGTGAATACTACAAGCAGCTGTGTAAGAACCGTAACCAACTGTTTAGCCTTTGGACACAGCAGTAAAGGCTTTGATAACAATAACAGCTCCTGCACGGCATATTTAAGCAACTGCATTTCTTATGACAACGGCTACAATTATTATATGCCGCCGTTTACACTCAAGAAATTCAGCAATATCCTCAGCTTCTCAGGAGCATCTTCTAACAAGCTGCCAAGCGGATATACGGCTTCCATACCGTCTTCCTCAAAGCAGGCACAGATTAGAAGCACAGTCAATGCAACGGTAAGCAGTATTACAACACAGTGTAAGAACAATGTAATACCGGGAGAAGTATATTTTAATATTTTCAGTTAAGTAAATAGAAATGAAGTTGGGGCGAAAGCTCCCAACGAGGATGCCGGCACAGCAAAAGGCAGAAAATAAGCGTCACGGAAAAGTTTATGTTTCCGTGACGCATTTTTACTTTATAAATGTAGTGACAGTATTTCAGCAATACGCATTTGTAATATTCCCTTTCGTCTGATAATATGATGTAAAATTGATTTTTATATTGGAAAAGGAGAAATGCGAAAATCCATAAATTAAAGATTTCCCAGGCATTAAAATGCCTACAAAGTGTAAATCATCCTTAAATTTAAGATGATTTACACAGAAGATTTGCTTCTGGGCGAAAGCAAATCTCCACTTCGCGGCAAAGTCGCTCAGAATAGGAGAATGTTATGAAATATATTGACCTGCACTGTGATACGCTCACAGAGTTAAAAGAAGGGGAAACGCTAGTCCGGAATCATAAAAATGTAGATTTAAAATCCTTGAAAAAGGGCGGGTGTGTGATTCAGTGTGCATCCATTTTTATTCCGACAGGGACGTATACGGGAGTGGACAGAAAAGAAGCCATACAGACAGAGTATGACCGTGTAGTTTCCGTTTATAAACGCGAATTAAATGCCAACCCAAAAGAACTGTACAGGGTTCTGACCCGGCGGGATATACCGGATATCCGGCAGAACGATAAAATGCAGGATTTAGGCACGGGTATACTGCTTACGATTGAGGATGGCGGCGTTATGGGCGGAGAAATGCAGAAATTATACCGTGCGTATGAAGACGGTGTACGCCTTGTAACCCTGACATGGAATCATGAAAATGAAATCGGGTACCCAAACAGCACAGACCGGGATATCATGCAGAAGGGCTTAAAACCGTTTGGATTTGAAGTGCTTGAAGAAATGAACCGGCTCGGCATGGTAATTGATGTATCGCATTTATCGGACGGCGGATTTTTAAATGTGGCGGAGTTTGCAAAAAAGACAGGCATGCCGTTTGTAGCATCCCATTCCAATGCACGCGCCATAACGGCGCACCCACGCAATCTGCCTGATATGTATATAAGGAAGCTTTCGGAAGCGGGCGGCGTTATGGGCTTGAATTTTGCATCGCATTTTCTTTCGGATACACAGCCGCCGGACGGTGAAAGCCGTATCTGCGATATGGTTACACACATTCTGCATATCCGCAAAATTGCAGGTAGTGAGGTGCTGGCAATCGGTTCGGATTTTGACGGGGTGGAGAGCCGGATGGAAATTGACAGTCCTGCCAAAATGGTCATGCTGTATGAAACACTTCATCAGACAGGGCTTTCGGAGGATGAACTGGAGAAAATATTTTACAAAAATGCACAAAGAGTATTGACCGCTGTTTTACGATAATCCCGGTTTTATAATTTTTTTTATTTTTTTTCCGCTAAATTAATAATTATCCCGGCAGATTTATGGTATGATTATATATATGTGGTATTGGGGTTAAAAGTCCCCAAACGATGATTTTTACGGATTATGTGCTAGAACGAAGATTGGAAAGTGGATGGTCATGAGTAGAGTAATTGGAATTGACTTAGGGACAACAAATAGCTGCGTTGCAGTGCTGGAGGGCGATGTGCCGACAGTGATTGCCAATAAGGAAGGATACCGGACAACACCGTCTGTTGTGGCTTTTGCAAAAGACAAGACGATGCTTGTGGGAGATCCGGCAAGAAGGCAGGCGGCTGTCAATGCAGAGCGGACAATTTTTTCCATTAAACGTCATATGGGATCGGATTACAGAAAAAAGATTGACGGAAAAGCATATTCGCCGCAGGAAATATCTGCTTTTATTTTAATGAAGCTGAAAAAAGACGCAGAAGATTTTCTGGGGGATACGGTCACAGATGCCGTGATTACCGTACCGGCGTATTTTAACGATGCACAGCGGCAGGCGACTAAAGATGCGGGACGGATTGCTGGGTTAAATGTACTGCGTATCATCAATGAGCCGACTTCTGCAGCATTGGCATATGGTCTTGACAACGGACAGGCACAGAAAATTCTTGTCTATGATCTGGGCGGCGGCACATTCGATGTGTCCATTATTGAAATCGGCGACCATGTGATTGAAGTACTTGCAACGTCCGGTGACAATCATCTGGGCGGTGATGATTTTGATGAGCGCATTGTGCAGTATCTTGTGGAGCAGTTTAAAAAGACGGAGGGAATTAACCTGTCTAAGGATACTGCAGCGCTTCAGCGGTTAAAAGAAGAAGCGGAAAAAGCGAAAAAGGAGCTGTCATCCTGTATGACGACGAATATTAACCTGCCGTTTCTTGCGATGGCAAAAGACGGACCACATCATATGGATATCCAGCTTTCCCGCAGTAAATTTGAAGAACTGACCAAAGATTTGATTGAGCGGACGGTGATTCCGGTTGAAAATGCAATCCACGATGCAGGGCTTACAAAGTCACAGATTGATATGGTATTGCTGGTAGGCGGTTCAACAAGAATCCCGGCAGTGCAGGATAAAGTGCGGACCTTGATGGGCAAAGAGCCTTCAAGAAATGTTAATCCGGACGAATGTGTGGCAATCGGTGCGGCAGTCCAGGCAGGAAAGCTGGGCGGACAGCTTATGGCGGGGTCTGCGGCTTCTGAGATGATTTTAATGGATGTAACGCCGCTGTCGCTTTCAATTGAAACGGTAGGCGGTGTGTCAAGCCGTCTGATTGAGCGCAATACAACGATTCCTACAAGACACAGCCAGATATTTACGACTGCGGGCAATTTTCAGACAAGTGTAGATATCAAAGTGTTTCAAGGTGAGAGAAAATTTACAAGGGATAATAAACTGCTGGGGAATTTCCGCCTTTCGGGTATTAAGCGGGCGATGGCGGGGACACCGCAGATTGAAGTGACCTTTGATATTGATGCCAACGGCATTGTCAATGTATCGGCAAAGGATTTAGGCACGGGTCATGAACAGTCCATTACGATTACGTCCAGCTCCAATTTGTCCGAGGAGGAGATTGAGCGCGCAAAATGGGAAGCCCAGATGTACGGAAGACAGGATGAAGCAAAGACACAGCTGCTTGCGGTACGTCAGGAGGCAGTGCAGTTTGCAGGACAGGCGCAGGCAGAATTGGACAGCCATAAAAAAGAGTGGGAACGCAGTAAGAAAAAGGCGGTTAAAGAAATCCTCGGTAAGCTGAAACGTACTTTATATAAAGTGCCGCCGGAAAAGATTACGGCGGATTCTGCCGCAGTTATCCGTGATTTGCAGGAAGAGCTGCAGCGGGCATTAAACAGCTAGGACATTCCTGCACTTTCTAAAAATCTATAAAAATGCAGAACCGGGACAAAACAGACAGTTGAAAACATAACCTTGTATATGGTATGATGAAGTGTCAGATAGAAAGTGGAAATGCCGCATTGTGTGGCGGAATGGAGAGAAAATGGCTGGTTCTACATATGGAAACAGATTTAAGATTATGACATGGGGCGAATCCCATGGAGAAGCGTTAGGCGTTGTAGTGGACGGCTGCCCGGCGGGTTTAGAGCTTTGTGAGGAAGATATCCAGAAACTTCTTGATCGAAGAAAACCGGGACAGTCTAAATTTACGACACCCCGCAAAGAAGCTGATAAAGTAAAGATTCTGTCGGGCGTTTTTGAAGGGAAAACGACAGGAACACCGATATCCATGGTAGTATTTAATACCAATCAGCGCTCAGGCGATTATTCGGAGATTGCAGGATACTACAGACCGGGACATGCCGATTATACATTTGATGCAAAATACGGATTCAGGGATTACCGCGGCGGCGGAAGAAGTTCCGCAAGAGAAACGATTGGCAGGGTCGCAGCGGGTGCGATTGCGTTAAAGATTTTGGAAAGCCTTGGGATTACCCTGCACGCTTACGCAAAGGAAATCGGCGGAATTGCGATTGACTATGAAAAGTTTGATCTGCAGGCAGCACGCGAAAATGCATTTACAATGCCGGATAAGGAAGCGGCAGCAAAGGTTGAAGCGTATGCCACGCAAAAGATACAGGAGGGCGATTCAATCGGCGGTATCATTGAGTGTGTGGTTGAGGGTATGATGCCGGGAATCGGTGAACCCGTATTTGACAAGCTGGACGCTTCTCTTGGAAAAGCAATGCTTTCAATCGGTGCGGTTAAAGGCTTTGAAATCGGAAGTGGCTTTGAAGCGGCAAAGATGACCGGCAGCGAAAATAATGACAGCTTTGTCATGAAGGACGGAAAACTTACAAAAAAAACCAACCATGCAGGCGGCGTTTTAGGCGGCATGAGTGATGGCAGCAACATTGTATTCCGTGCGGCGGTTAAACCGACACCGTCTATTTCGGCAGTGCAGGATACGGTCAATAAAGATGGTGAAAATATTGAAATTTCCATTAAGGGCAGACATGACCCGATGATTGTGCCGCGTGCCGTAGTCGTTGTGGAAGCAATGACGGCGCTGACACTCGTGGATCTGATTTTTGAAAATATGACGGCAAGATTGGATGGAATCTGTGCCTTTTATAATAGAAGCAAGTAAGAAAGAGGAAAGAGATGTATCGTTTATTAAAAACAGACGGGCGTGCAAAACGCGGTGAATTACAGACCGTGCATGGAACAATCCAGACACCTGTATTTATGAATGTCGGAACAGTAGCAGCCATTAAGGGTGCCGTATCGACAATGGATTTAAAGGAAATCGGAACACAGGTGGAATTGTCAAACACATATCATCTGCATGTACGTACCGGGGACAAACTGATTAAGGAGATGGGCGGTCTGCATAAGTTTATGAACTGGGACAGACCGATTCTGACCGATTCGGGTGGATTTCAGGTGTTTTCCCTTGCAGGTCTTAGAAAGATTAAAGAAGAAGGCGTAACTTTCCAGTCCCACATTGACGGCAGAAAGATTTTTATGGGTCCGGAAGAAAGTATGCAGATTCAGTCTAACTTAGGTTCTACAATTGCCATGGCATTTGATGAATGTGCACCGGCGAAGGCAGAACGCGATTATGTGGAAAAGTCTGTTGCCCGTACAACGCGCTGGCTGGCACGCTGTAAAAAAGAAATGCAACGCTTGAATTCCCTGCCGGATACCGTTAATCCAAACCAGCTTTTATTTGGTATCAATCAGGGTGCAGTTTATGCAGATATCCGTATTGATCATGCAAAACGTATTTCGGAACTGGATTTGCCGGGCTATGCAGTCGGCGGACTTGCAGTCGGTGAAACCCATGAAGAAATGTACCACGTACTCGATGAAACCGTTCCGTATCTGCCGCAGGACAAGCCGACTTATCTGATGGGTGTCGGTACACCGGCAAATATTCTGGAAGCGGTAGACAGAGGGATTGACTTCTTTGATTGTGTATATCCGTCCAGAAACGGAAGACACGGGCATGTGTATACAAAGTTTGGTAAAATCAATCTTTTTAACGCACAGTACGAAAAGGACGACAGACCGATTGAAGAAGGCTGTCAGTGTCCGGTCTGCAAAAACTATACGAGAGCATATGTACGCCATCTTTTAAAGGCAAAAGAAATGCTTGGTATGCGTTTCTGTGTACTGCATAATCTGTACTTCTACAATCATTTAATGGAGGATATCCGGGGAGCGATTGAAGAAGGAAGATACAGTGCCTTTAAGAAAGAACGCCTGGAAATGTTAAATACCTATGATAAAAAGTAAAAAATTATAAACAAAATGTTTTTTAGTGGACAGAAAGAATAAATTCCGCTATTATAGAGTGTATGTGTCAGGGACACGTATGTTATTACATTTGAAAGTATATTTTAGGAGGCAAATTAAAATGGGTTCAATCGGAATTATCGTTATTTATGTCGTTGCATTAGGACTGATGATGTATTTTCTTGCAATCAAGCCACAGAAGAAACAGCAGAAGGCACAGCAGCAGTTAATGGATTCAATCGAAATCGGCGATTATGTATTAACAACAAGCGGTTTCTACGGCGTAATTATGGATATTACAGATGATGATGTTATTGTAGAATTCGGTAACAACAAAAACTGCCGTATCTCCATGCAGAAGAAAGCCATTGCACAGGTAGAAAAGGCAAAGAGTTCGGAAGAATAAGTAATGAAAGTACAGACACCGGAGCGGAAAGCATCAATTCCCGCTTCGGTGTCTTTTGTTATTCATTTATCAGGCATTACATATTGAAAAATACATAAAAATACGTTATGATAATAAACAATAACCTTTTTCATACATAAATATGAAAGTGGAGAAGTATTCAGGGGCGGCAGGTACGGGTAGAACCCGCCGGATTCCTGTAAGAAAAGAGAAAGACAGGTGGTAGTAGCATGGATTGTAAAATAACATTAATTCCGGGAGACGGAATCGGACCGGAAATCGTAAGAGAGGCCGTAAAGGTATTAGATGCTGTGGGAAAGAAGTATGAGCATCATTTTACCTATGAAAAGATTTTAATGGGCGGTTGTTCCATTGATGCATACGGTGTGCCACTTACAGATGAGGCAATTGCTGTAGCAAAGGCATCCGATGCCGTATTACTGGGGGCAGTCGGCGGCAATGTCGGCAACTCCAAGTGGTATGACGTTGCTCCGAATTTAAGACCGGAGGCAGGACTGTTAAAGATTCGTAAGGAACTGGAATTGTTTGCCAATATTCGTCCTGCATATTTATACAATGAATTAAAAGATGCGTGTCCGTTAAAGCAGGAAGTAATCGGGGACGGATTTGACATGGTTATCATGAGAGAATTAACCGGCGGACTGTATTTTGGTGAACGACACACAGAAGAAGTAAACGGTGTCGTAACAGCAACCGATACGCTCACTTATAATGAAGAAGAAATCAGAAGAATTGCCATTAAAGGCTTTGAAATTGCAATGAAGCGCAGAAAGAAGCTGACAAGCGTGGATAAGGCAAATGTTCTTGATTCTTCAAGACTTTGGAGAAAGGTCGTAAAGGAAGTTGCAAAGGATTATCCGGAAGTTGAAGTAAGCGATATGCTTGTAGACAACTGTGCAATGCAGCTGGTTATGAATCCGGGACAGTTTGATGTGATTTTAACAGAGAATATGTTTGGTGATATTTTATCCGATGAAGCCAGCATGATTACCGGTTCAATCGGTATGTTATCCAGTGCCAGCTTAGGAAAGACAAAACTCGGATTATATGAACCAAGCCACGGTTCCGCACCGGATATTGCAGGCAAAGACATTGCCAATCCGATTGCCACCATTTTAAGTGCGGCAATGATGCTTCGCTACTCACTGGATTTAGATAAGGAAGCAGATGCCATTGAAGCGGCAGTAGCACAGGTATTAAAGGAAGGCTACAGAACCGTGGACATTATGGCAGACGGCATGCAGCAGTGCTCAACAACAAAGATGGGCGATTTAATCGCAGAACGTGTTTAAGATACGGATATAAAAATGTAAAATCTGTTATGAAGCCGGAATCCCGTTTATGCAGATACAGCGGGATTTCAGGCTTTCATGTTTAGAATAAAAAGAAAAGAAACGGAGAACAGTCATGAAAAGTGATAACGTTAAAAAAGGAATGCAGCAGGCACCACACCGCTCGCTGTTTAACGCATTAGGCTTTACAAAGGAAGAAATGGATAAGATAATGAAGCCTGAGAACTTTATCGGCAGATGCCCACAGCAGGTGGACGAGTTTATCGAAAATTGCGTAAAGCCTGTTGTCGACGCAAACGGCGTGTCTGACGATGTTGCAGAAATAAACGTATAATATCAAAGGATAAAAATATTTCAGCGGGCTGATAGGTCTTTTCAGATCGTCAAGCCCCTGAATTTTATCTGATAAACACCACACAAAAGAAAGGCGGAAAACACCATGGCAGATTTTTGTACAGGCAAACGCTGTCCAAAATGTGGCGGCAGGAACTGTCAGCTTATAAGCGAAACAGACTACAGAAGCGGCAAATACGGCTTTGGAAAAGGCTGCTGCGGCTATATACTGTTCGGACTGCCAGGGCTTATCTGCGGACTTTGCGGCATGGAAAGCAAGTCAAAAACACGCTCCTATTGGGTCTGTCCTGATTGCGATTATAAGTTCAGAGCATAGCATGAGAATGAGAAAAGACCCATATGCACTGTGGCTTTATCTTATGAAGCTTGGTGCATCGGC
>OGLM01004440.1_pt1 | contig 10338 bp, 7 predicted proteins | sample 1572531 | NCBI WGS metagenome assembly OGLM01 (sample SAMEA2581909, study PRJEB24529) | metagenome | biome: Human gut stool | place: China | collected 2011 | reverse complement strand
GAAGCCTATCCGGCCATGACTATGGCCGGAAGTCGGGTGGAAAGTATACCCGCCGACCATTTCAACCATTGTGTTGCAGTGGTAAAATTAAGCAACGGTACCTATATGCCTTTAGACCCGACCTGGGTGCCCTTCTGCCGGGAACTTTGGAGCAGTGCCGAACAACAGCAAAACTACCTCCCCGGTGTACCGGAAGGTTCGGATCTTTGTATTACGCCTGTTTCCGCTCCCGAAAACCATTATTTTCGCATCAAAGCCAATAATAAACTGGACAAAAACGGTAAACTAACCGGACAATTCACCCTCACAGCCGAAGGCCAATCCGACCTGAATATACGCCGGATATTCACTACCGGCTGGCAAAGCGACTGGAAAAATTCGATGGAAAGCCAATTGCTGAGTATTTCTCCCAAAGCCAAACTATTGAAAGTAGACTGGGGTAAAAATCCCAAAGACTATCAGGCAGCCCCGATCAAAATCACATTCTGGTATGAAATTCCCGATTATGCAATCATCGGCAACGACGAAATGGCGCTGGTTCCTTTGACTATGCACGGACTTTACGACCAGGTTCGCTCATACCTCCGGATCGACACAGATATTCCGGAACGTCAGTATGGATTTAAAGACGGCTGTTCCCGTTTGGTGGAACTGGACGAGACGATTCAGTTACCTCAGGGATATCGTCTGGTGCAATCCGTCGAAGATAACCGGAAGAGCCCGGCAGCCGATTTTGAAGGCTATATCCGGCAAGAAAACAATAAAATCGATATACACCAAAAACTGGCCTTGAAAAAAAGAGTATATGAAGCCGGGGATTGGAACGGTTTCCGTACAGCCGTAAATGCTCATAAAGCTTTTGGCAATCACCTGATTATTAATAAATAAATCCGATCAGATCCGATATGAAAACAAATACTATAAAAAACCTGTTTTTCTGGATATTCCTCCTTTTCTCCGGTTCTTTGTCAGCCATCCCTTCCGAAGCGGAATTCCGGAAATTAGCAGAAACCTGGACTTTACATCAGGACGGTAGCCAGGAATATCGTTATTACAAAGAGCTGACCCTCTTTACCCATACAGCGATGAACTCTACTTATGGCCAGACTTTTATCACTTATAATCCCGATTTTCAGGAATTAAAGATACATAGTGCCTACGTAAAACAAAAGGATGGAACGACGATCCAAACTCCGGACAATGCCTTTGTCGAAGTATTGCCTGCCGGTGCAGCGGATGCTCCGGCCTACAATCGGTTGAAAGAAATGGTCATCGTACATACAGGACTTGAATTAGGAGCTACGATCTATCTGGATTATTCGGTTATTTCCAAGGCAGGGTATCTCCCGGCAATCGATGTATGCAAACCATTAGAAGAAAGTTCACCGATAAAGGAATACAGCCTGACCTTCAATTTACCGGCCTCCGTTATTCCGCATTATGCCCTTCTTCAGCTAAAAGCGCAACCCCAAAAATCGCAACGACAAGACAGGCAGCAACTGAAATGGACATTCCGCAATCTACCGGCCCGATCGAGAGAACAGGGTACCGGTTTACAGAACGGTGATCTGGCCGGAATTCTGTTTACCACTTATCCCACAGCTGCACAGGCTTTACAAAACCTTTACCGGCAATTCGATCCGGCTCCCACCCCACAGATACAGGAGTTAGTACAACTCATAACCGAGGGATGTCAGTCGAATTCAGAAAAAATAACCCGTATCCAACAATATATTCAAACGGAGCTGAGCGATTGTCCGCTCTCCCTCTCTGAAACCGGTTTCCGATTCCGTCCTTCGGCCGAAGTGATCCGGACAGCTTATGGAACTGGTATAGAAAAGGTTAATTTGATGACCAACTTATTACGGGTTGCCGGAATAAAGGCAGTACCTGCAGCCGCTTATTCCATCCCTTCGGAAACAGACAACTGCGGTCTGAATGCGATCCGGGAATTTGTCATATTAGCCGAGGCTGACGGACGACCTTATCGGTTGAGCGTCCAAAATGCCGATCCGGCTGCAACAGACTGCACTTTCCTTGTCGATTTAGCCGAAGGGAAGAAATTGCTTCCTGATCCCCCTATCGCTTCGATCGGTTATCAGGCTTCGATCGTCATCACTCCCCAACAAGAAGCCGATATGGACATCAAAGCTACCCTCAATAATCTATTGATTCCCTATACTTCCAACTACGCCGGTACCTTACTACCCGGTATTCGGGAATATACTGTCACTCCGGGTGAAAAAACGACGACTATTTCCGGTAAAGGAAAAGCGGGATTGAAGCAGGAAGAAAATTATTACTTTTTTTATCTTCCTGTCTGTTATAAAGGAATAACGGGAAAATCCTATGCCTATTACAACACTTCCCGGTCAAAGAATTTATATTTACCGGCTTCGGTAGACGAAAATTATTCTTATGATATCCAGCTTCCTGAAAATCTGACTCTTTGTACACCGATTCAAGAAAAGAAAATCGATAACCCTATCGGTAGTTTCAAAATAACGCTGACTTCCGAAGGTTCTAGTCTCCACATCGAGCTAGCCCTTCAAATCAAAAAGCAACTCATAACGCCGGCCGAATATCCGGCTTTCCGTTCTTTGATAACGGAATGGACCGACCGGACCCGTAAACCGATACTTTTCAAAACGGTACAATAAATACGAAACGCCCCCAAAGCCGAGGCCTGAGTTCTAAATGACACTGAACTCAGGCCTTTGCGTTTTTACAAAAGTTGAAAGAACGACCAAGGTTACAACGGTTAGGCTTAATTTCTGAAACTTTTGCAACCATTGCAACTATTAACCGGAAAAGTAGCTCGCATCAACTTTTCTACTTCAGAATCGTTACATGATAAGAAAATTCAATTTCAAATTGAAAGTAAATCAAATTGAATTCAAAAACATTATTATTCAATCTGTTAAACTTTATTGCAAAGTTAACTGGGAACAAGAATTGTTTTATTTTTACAGTCAAAAATAGATCTGATATGCACCATTCAAACCATAGAATCGGTTTTAAATCCAAATTCGGGGCTATAGCAGCTTTAGCAGGTTCGGCAGTCGGTTTAGGAAATATCTGGAAATTTCCCTATGTGGCAGGTACAAACGGCGGAGGAGCTTTTTCCTGACTTCGTCACTACAAAAACCGCTATTTTATAATTACCTAATAAATAGGATTTTGTAAATTTGTGTCACCCTAAAATGGGTGACACGGAGCAAAAATGTACGTCAGGAAGAAGAAATATCCATCAGGCAATATCGGCATTATTGTCGTTGAGAAAACCAACGGCAAAATGAATGAACTCGTTACAATTGGCATTGCCAGCTCAGACGATGAGATAGACGGTTTTGTAAATCAGGGCAAAGAGTGGATTGAACGGGAGAAAGAGCGCAGACATCCTCGTCTTGACCTGTTCGGTGATGAACGCCGTAAGTGTGAGCAGGAGCGTATGGATGCTGAGCGGCTTCTGTCCAATATCACAAACATCACCGTCAATGGAGCCGACCTGATACTTGACCGCGTGTTTGACAATGTCGGATTCAGCCGCATAGATGATGGGATATTCCGCAAGCTGGTTAAAGCGCGTTTGTCTTATCCTGCGAGCAAATCCGCCACAGTGGAATATCTCAAGAATCATTTTGACGATGATGTAAGTCTGTCAAAGGTTTACAGGTATCTTGACAAACTCAGCGACAGTCAGCACCGCATCGTTCAGGAAATAAGCGTAGAGCATACCCGGAAGATATTGGGTGGTCATATCGGGGTGTTGTTTTACGACGTTACCACACTTTATTTTGAGTCAGATTATGAAGATGAGTTGCGCAAGACCGGCTTCTCCAAGGAAGGGCGGCACAAGAACCCTCAGATTATATTGGGTCTGTTGGTGAGTATCGGCGGTTATCCATTGGCCTATTGCATCCACGAGGGCAACAAATACGAAGGGCATACGATGCTTCCGGTCGTGACTGAATTTGTCCGCAAATATAAACTGGAAGATTTTATCGTTGTGGCAGACTCCGGTCTTATGAACTCCGATAATGTAGCCGATCTCGAAGCCAACGGCTACAAATATATAATAGGCGCGAAAATAAAGGCCGAGAGCAAGAAGATAAAGGAATGGATACTCAGCCAGCCGAAGAATGACTGTCAGATGATTGAATGCGACAAAGGAGAAGGTAAAAGGCTGTTGGTCGGATATACCTCAGACCGTGCCCGCAAGGACGCGTACAACCGCGACAAGGGTGTACGCAGGCTTGAAAAAGCCTACCGCAGAGGATCTCTCACCAAAGAGCATATCAACAAGCGTGGCTACAACAAGTTCCTCTCAATGGAAGGAGATGTAAAAGTAACTATCGACTACGACAAACTTGAATCCGATGCGAAATGGGACGGTCTGAAAGGTTATCTCACCAATACAGACATACCGGCCTCAGATGTGTATGCAGCCTATCATAACCTGTGGCACGTGGAGAGGGCCTTCAGGATATCCAAATCCAATATCGAGATACGACCGATGTTCCACTTTACACGGCGCCGCATCGAGGCACACGTCTGCATATGCTTCGTAGCTCTGAAAGTATATAAGGAACTGGAACGACTGCTGAAACTGGCCGACATCAATATGAGTGTCGACAAAGTGCTGGCACTTGCTCAGACCATCGTGACAATACAACTGACTTTGCCGCAAAACAAGCAAACCATCTCCAGAACAATGCTCATGAAACGACATCAACGTATCGCCCCATTATTTGAAGATGATTTTTGGGTGACACGTTGACGAAGTCAGGAAAGAGGGTAATACCAGCTTCGACTCTTCTTTCAATTCCACCCACAACAAGGCCTCATTCTCCGTTCCTGCCTTGGAAGAGGAATCATAATATGTCACTCCGCAACGTAAAGCTTCTTTCAATTTGGCAATATCCTCCCCCGTTAATCTTCCATTATCGACAAATTCAGTCAGTTCGTCTAAATTACCGGGATTGACTGAAAAATGATGTACGTAATGGCCTTCCTGTAATTTAAATTGGGTTCCTAAAGTCGTTTGCATCGAATCCGTACTATTATCATTGGAGTTCCGGAAAGGCGAAGCAATCTGCTCTGAATAGATAATCCCTTCCACATATCGGTTCACCCCATGCGTCGGTTGTACAACACCATGAATAGACAAATTGGCCGTTTTACTGGCAAAAGTTCCGCCAAATAACCGTACATCCAGACAGCTCAACAAATTTCCCAGAATCACTTTACGCGCCTTGACCGCCTCTTTCTTATCCGCTTTCGGATAATCGCCGAAGAAACGGGCATAATTCTGGTCTAAATCCCGGGGCTGCATATCTCCATTCAGGCTTTTAAAATAAAATACCTTGTCTTCCGGATAATTTTTATCTATATAATTCCGAACGGTATATTTCAATGCTTTATCTGTTGCATATACCGACCCATCGGGCAAAGTACGGGGCTGATGTGAAAAGTCCGCATTATAATTGGAATTGACAGATTTGATTACCACACAACCAAACACTCTGTTTTTAAATGTATTACTCATAATGTTTTATTTTAAGTTAGTTTTCTTCATTTGTTTCTTCTGATTTATTAACGCTAAAAAGCAGATTATCCGAAAAAATCCCGGCCAGCATCATGGGCAGGTAGTCCCGCATATTCGCTTGGGTCTGATAGGCCATAACCGATGCAAACGGATGACGGAAATTGCCTGAAAAATTCTCATGCTTATAGGTATCGAAAAGCCGGGCAATCGCTTTATTCAATTCAGAGGCGTGCACCTGCTGCAAAAAAGGCTCCAGCCGTTTATAACTTTTGTCTGCCGTCTTACTCTTATGTAATAAATAGTAAATCACCTGTCCGGCTGCAAAAGCATATTGTTCGTCGTTTTCCAATATAGCCTCACCTTGCGATAAGGCAACCATAAACACTCTCTGTTCTTCCAATTTACTTGCCATAGTATCTGTATTTTTAAATTGTAAATCAAAACGTTCAGCCAAACTGAACCAAATGTTCATTTTAGACAAAATCCCCCAGCGTTGGGTATGCTGGTTTCCTTTTAATTCATCCAAACGGATATCCTCCAAAATACCGGTCAATAAAATATGATCGAACATAGGACGGGTAACAGCCTGTAATCTGGATTTATAGATATAATCATAAAAAGCTTGCCGATACTTCAATACCAATAAATAGTTATTTTCCGATTTACAGTATTTCGGTTCTAATTCATCGAAATATTTACGTTGTGTATCTCCGGCTTTCGTTCGTGTAATCAACGAGTTATTAAATATTTCGCGTAACACTTTTTCCTCCAACTCAAATACATGGCTTATTTTCTCCGTAAAACCGATCTGAAAATGATCTTTTACCATCCAACCTTCTTTATCCCCACTCTGCAAACGATAGCGGAAACGGGAAACAAAATCGAAATCACAAACCGTATCGCCATAGTAATACAATAAATAATAATCACCGATATCGTCCTGATGATTTTTATAAAGCTCCCGTATGATCTCCTGATAACCGATCCTCTTGCCATCCGCCAAATACCGGGAGAAAACCGCAAGCATTTCGGTCTGCAACTCTTCCCGGTAAACAAACAACGGCAAAGGACGGGGTAAAACATTCCGGCGCATGATTTCCTGAAAATCATGGAGATTTCCAGCCATCTCTCCGGTAATCCGCCCGGCAATATCGAAAACAGCCGACTGATGGGATAAAAAAGGCTTTTTAGTTGGAAATCCATTCAGGAAATCGCTGGTCCCATAGAGTTGATTTTCTACCGAAATATTGTATTCATTGGTATTGAATAATTTGTCCGACAAATATTTTTCATGAACCCGGCGATATTTTTCCATCTCCTCCTCCAAATAAAGAATAATGTACTCCTTATCCTTGACTTCATCAACCTCTGACTGAAAACAGGCAAATAAAGCATTCAGTTTCTCTTTGGAGTTGATAAAATGCTGAAAAACCCTTATTCTTTCTTTCTCGCTATCCTCTTCGACGTAGGATAAAGCATTAGCAAAATAAGTATCGATACGGTCGTAGATTTTAGTCTTATCTTTCGCATATTTTCCTCCTCCTTCCAGAGATTCCCGTTTCAAGGCAATGCAATAAGGAGAACAGGAATGCAGCCCCTTAGCCGGAAGATCGAAACATTTATTGGTATTCACACACCATCCCACCTGAGCCAGCTCAGCACAATGCTGTAAAAAAGGATAATCGAATTCTGTCGCTTTCCGGGTCAGACAAACCCGGCAGACAGACTGTTCGTCCATAAAATGAGTTCCCTCCTTTTCCTGGATTTTCAGCAAAACATGCAGTCCTTCTTTAGGCTTCAGCCCCGCCTGCTTTAACTCAGCAGGCAAACTATTCATAAAGTTATTAATTTCCTGAAGCATATTATTGTTTTATTTTCATTCTGTAAAAATCTACTTAGGTCAATTAAAATAAGTACCTACGGTATCCCGATGGACATCGGCGGGTTATTTCAATTCTATCCCACTACTATTACAAATTCACCCAAAACAACCTGGATACCCAAACAAGGAGTTAAAAGTTTTGTTTTCCCGTTTACAACAGAATAAAAACTCAAACACCACACACACTAAACTTATTATCACTGTTTCAACACTTCCACACAACCGAATCCCTGGCTGTTCAATCGTCCGAAACCACCTTCGTAACCCAGACGCAATAATTCCGGCTGTCCTTCCAGCTCAAAGCGGAAAGTATATCCTTTCATTCTGGTTTCCTCCGGAGTACCTACCTTCAGCACAATTGTTTTAGGCTTGGGCTCAGACAACAAATGCAAGCGGGTCAGAGGCCAGGACGGATCGGGTTCCTGTCCATAAAACACCCTGTATTTATCCAGCAGATTCAAATGCAACAATTCTGCAAACTTCGGATTCCCCGGTGAAAGATGTATCGCTTTCCGGGTTTCCGGTAATTGCTCTTCAATAAACATAGGCGATAGAGTTTTAAAAAACATCCGGGAAGTGAATTCCGGCTCAGCCTGCCGCTCTAAGTTAAAGACTTCAAAGCGGACCCTCGATTTCCGGTCACCAACCTCCAATTGCCTGTTCTTAAACAGACCCATTACAAAAGCATCAATTGCTTCTATCGGATAGAACGACACAATCAACTGGGCCGTATCCGCCAAAACAAAAATCCGATCCCCCTCGATTCTGAAACACGGAAAATAGAAATTCGAAAAGGTAAATAATTTAAATACTTTCTTTTCCTTACAATATCCTTTATCATGTAGCCAGGCAGTAAAAACCGGATTACCTTCATTCAATACCTTGTACAAACAACTTGACAATTCATACATATAATTACAAGGTAAAACGGTTCCTTCCACAATTTTAAGTACCAATTTCAAACGCATAATAATAATTTATATTTATGCCTTAAATATAATAAATAATTGCAGTAACAAACAACTATATCGAACAAAAATTATCAGAAAATGTATTCGAATCCTCATTTGTGACAGACATGTATAACCGGAATACCGGACTCTTTCACTACGATCTTCATGCTGTCGTAAATCAGAATCTGGTACTGATAACTCCATACGTTTTTTCATTAACTGCAAGGTTAGATTGAATGTCTGAAGACCACAAAGGATCATCCCCAAAACATGATAGAGTTGTAGACTTATACTTCCAGACTCTGCACATAGAAAACATATCGCCCGCCCCCTCTTTTCCGGAGTGGAAATACATACCGTTCGCCCCAAAGGGCGGGAATATTCAATCCCGTACAAGTAAATTTCGGTTCCCTTACCGTTGCCAGTCTGTTCTTGCGTTATCCCCTAACATAAATCCAATTTTATGCCCCCCAATTATATCTTCTCTACAAGATAATTTCTTTCTGCCTTCATATCCTGAAATCTAGAAGACAAAACTACCCGGATACCCCGATTATCTGTATCGTCTACACACATAAATCTCCCGGTCTAAAAGGCTCTGGGGTAGCGGATATTATAAATCGTTTTTATATATTTTGCCGTCTTTCATGATCAACAGCATATTCTTGCCAGGATCGGTCAGCACTTTTATATCTTCGAGTGCATTTCCATCCACCACAATCAGATCGGCCAGAGCCCCCTCTTCGATCACCCCCAGTTTACCGGGATAAGGATTACGGACAGAGCCAACAGTTCGGCATTATCGTGAGTGATCATCTTCAGGATTTCAAAGTTGGAAAACCAGCGGGTCATCTTTTCGATATTCAGGTTTTGATTCCGTGCATTGGCCGGACTGAAAAGCAAGTCGGTACCCCATGCCAGCTTCACCCCGTATTTCTTCGCCAGCTGATAGGCCCGGTCGGTGCCTTGTACCACCAGTTCGTGTTTCGCCTGCTGTACAGGATTGGTATAATGATTATTTCCTTCTCCGATAAAGGGTTGCATCGACAACCACACGCCTTTCTCTGCAATCAGTTTCATCGTCGGTTCATCGATCAGTTGACCGTGTTCGATACTTTTCACCCCAGCCCGGATAGCCCGGCGGATCGCCTCCGGCACATAGACATGCACCATCACATAAGTACCCGCATCCTCGGCGGCCATTACCGCCGCATGCAGTTCATCTTCGAAATACTGCACATCTTCCAGCTGGTCATACAACGAAGAGACCCCTCCGCCTGCCATCAGCTTGATTTGACTCATACCGAGAAAATCGGCATGTCCGCCTGTTTCGGAAATAATCGCCCCACTAGGATAAATACGCGGTCCCGGCAGTGTTCCCTCATCGATCGCCCTTTTCAGTCCGAATACCGGTCCCCCCGCATCCCGGATCGTCGTAAAACCCCGCAAAAGAGTCTTCCCGGCTTCCTCTCCGGCTCTCAGCTGTGTATAAGAAGCATGAGCGGTCAACAAATCGACCATCGTATTAGCAGCCAGATAAGCATGCCAATGTGCATCGATCAATCCGGGCATCAGAAATTTTCCCCGCCCATCGATCACTTCTACTTCTGCTCCGGCAACAATCGGTTCGGCCGATACTTTCCGGATCGCATTGTCCTCGATCCATACATTTCCCGTGACGGTCTTTTCACTTTTCCCGTCGAAAATCACGACATTTTGAATCAGAATTCCCTTTCCCATAGTCAGTAACGGCAATAAAGCCCATAAAATAAATACGTACAACTTCAACATAATCCAATATACAAGTTTACAAATGAACGATCTCATCGAATTTATTGTACGTAATCATCCCAGAAAAGTTTATTTCCACCTACTCTCACCCAGTAACTACCACTTCGGGCCGATATCCCCCCACTCTCCACGACACCGGTGATCTTTTTCCGATGCGGGACCGA
>OGLM01004434.1_pt1 | contig 10344 bp, 6 predicted proteins | sample 1572531 | NCBI WGS metagenome assembly OGLM01 (sample SAMEA2581909, study PRJEB24529) | metagenome | biome: Human gut stool | place: China | collected 2011 | reverse complement strand
GCAAGTCCTTGCTGAACTCTTGACCGAAGAGACGCTTGAAGCCCCAATCGGTAAAGGGGTTGATGTATCTACCCATAAATTATCAATTTAGATTCTGTAAATCTGCTGCGAAGATACACTTTTTTACTGAAATTGCCAAGAAATTCTAGAATTTTCTTTCTAAAAGGAAGAAAAGATACGCTATGGGGAGAGAAAAAGGGAAGAACTGAACTTTCATAAGTGACATACTTCCCTCCCCGCTGCTTCCTTTCTACCCCCTCGAATTCGAGGGGGATAAAATTGAATTTCAGGTTTCGCAATTAAATCCTATGTGCACTATATAGACAAATTGGAACAAGGAATACTCTGGGAGGCTACCAATCCGGTAGGGCAATGACTATTTTTGAGGATATTAAAATCCGTTTAGGGTGGATTGGTGTTAGACTTCGTAAGAAGCTGTCGCCAATCCGAATGGAAACTGTTTGGGAAATCCTGCCCTTTGCGGAACATCAAGCCTTGTTCTTCTCGGAACGATATGGATGCGCTTATCCATCGCTTTGCCTTTCGGGTGAAAAAATACGGCTAAAAAAGCACCCTTGGAACAGATGTACCCCAGACAACCACTGCAACTATCGGCAATATGCTGCCACAGGAATTGAAAACCATCGTTTTTCGGAAAAGCGTTGTTACTTTGCAGCGTGATTCAGATGAATCGCTGTTCATTGAGATACTTGAACTATTGTTTGTTGAGCCGGAAGTTCATTTGGATACCAAAATAGAACAACAAAGGGTTTGAAAAGTCACAGTATTTATGTGACTTTTCAAACCCTTTGTTGCTTCGGCATAAAACCATTATAAAATACTATTTGTTAAGGATATATCCCAATGGTCAACGATATATCTTTTTTGTCTTTCCGTCTTGTTGCATAACATATATTCCCTTAGGCAATGATTCCAATCTATAAATTTTACGACCATCCAAAGTGTAATATGAAGACTTGCTGTTTTGAAGCAATTGTATATTATCAATGTTAGTTGGCAATATTTCGTATTCTTTGTCGTCGATATATGCAATACCTTTCTTTACAATTACTCGATAGTATAATTCTTTGGTTGGTGCTTCGGGTATATCTGTATCTTTTAAAACAACAAGCGATGAGGTTTGTTGGTTTCTTTTCTGTGCAGAAATGTATAACCGATATTGCCCATCTGGAATGTCTCTGTTTATTGAGCCAACTATTTCTATTGGAATAGTGAGAAAATCCATATAGCCTAATTCTGATATGTAAGTACTTTCTCCAAAAGAGAATAGTGGAGAGCCACCTTCATCTGTGATTGTAAAAAATATGCGTCCCTCAAAAGGTTCTGTTTGCAAATTTTCAACCTCATATACGTTGGCAAGAATCATGTACTGTTCGTTACCCTTTAATAATTCCAAATCGGAACATCCAATTTCCGGCCATTCTTCTATTGCGTCTCCACCTTCTTTGTTTTCAGTAACCTCTATGATAGGTGTTGAACTTGCATATACTTCATTCCAGGCTTCCGAGTTTGATGTTTTATAAACAAGACATGACTGATATTTTCCTATTTCGATAGTGTTTGGAATTGTACATATAATGTTGAGGTTTCCTGTTCCTTCAAGATAATTCAATTGGCGATTGTTACCATCGCTTAATGGATAAAGAATCCCATCTTCTCCTTTCAATGCAACTGAGATTATTCCTGCGAATTTCTTATATGAGCAATTATACAGTGAAGCAACGCTAAATGTAAGAGAACTTCCTGCTTTCACTGTTGAAAGGCTACTACTCACCTTTGAAGACAGCAATAATTGAGTACTATTCGATATGCCATCTTCTGGTTTAACACCTATAGTCATTTGTTGGCTTTCCGAGAATGCAGCAATTGTTGCATTACTATCCCATTCTTGAGGATGCAAATTTGCTATTTGATAGTACCCATCACACGAACCTTCCCAACCCCAATTTACATGATAGTCAGGATAGATGTTGTTCCCAATTCTATATCCATCAATCACAAAAGAATGTCCTCCATCACGCATATTTGCCCCCGCATAGTTTACTGGTCTTCCATTATTCAATTCTTCTACCAGAAGTCTGTGCCAAGCTTCTGTTGAACAATAGTTCCTGATAACCAATGCGGCATCGTTGTCATACCCATAATTGGTTATATATCCATTGAGCAAATCTGATTGATACGCTCCACTTCCTCCTTGTTCTGAGGTGCCGTAATCCATTTTTACAGATGCTCCACAACTCGCCATCAATACAGAAATTGCATTAGCCTGCTTTTCACTGTAAGAGCTACTATAAGACTCCACCATGTTATTCCAATCAAAAATATCCGCAGAGAAATCATGGGTAATGTGCAGGTTGTTGGTCGTGGTATAATAATCTGCATATCCTTTTGCAACTGCTGGATATGAATAGTAGCGCATAATTTGTGCCATAGCGGTTGCAACACATCCAGTTAAAGTTTTTTCTTTACGAATTGTGGGACATAAGTCATTGTATGGGGATGCTTGCCCCCACTGAATCTTCTGAAGAAGAGGAGAAACACCTTCTTCTTTGCATTCTACATTTAACCTTTTGAATTGTCTATCTGAAAGAGCTTGGTCATTTTTCAATTGAACAACATATGTCTGTAGCCAATATTTTACAGCAGGAGGAATGTTGTTGACATCAAAGGCGCAAGAATCCGAATATGCAAGAATTGCCGGTAATTTTTCATCTCCAGAAACAATGAAGAATGAACTTTTGTTCGATGATGTCGAAGTATAAATGTAAAAAGCTTCTTTCCCTGACAAAAGATAATCGTCTTGAACTATAGAAGAGGACTTTGTTTTCAAATATCGAGATTGTATGCCGCCACGCAAACGGCAGTGTTTCTCTACGATACTGTCAATACTTTGAACAGAACGTTGTTGTGCATAACTGGACAATAAACTGCAACATACAGTAAATAGGACTAAAAAAAGGCGTTTCTTATTCATTGCTATTCTCGTAAAATTATGTGGTATCAGAAACATGTTGTTTCCAATACCACAAAGACAATTTAATAGATAGGTGTTCTCGTGCAGATGATTTTTCCAATTTTAGGTAGGTCTGCTCTTGTACGATATTTCTTTTCTATTGTAAAGTCTGTCCTTATCTTTTTGTATGATTTCTCTGACTTTATAGCTTTTGAAGAAGCTGATGATAAGTTTTTGTAAACCCATGATAGAGAAGACGAAAATTCTTTTGTATCTCTGTCTGTTCCCCAAGTTGCAATAAAGAACTTGTTGTTACTTCTGTCGAATGTTAAAGTTTGAGGACCATACAAATAATAGTTCTCTGGTTTTGCTGCAATAGCTGGTTTAAGATAGAAATGGGCCAACCAAGCATATGTATATGAGTTTGCCAATTTGTATAATTCTGTGGCTCCATCTCCTTCATCTGCTAAATAATAGTACTCATCGCATTTTTGACCATACTGTCCTGTTCTTGATGTGATAACTTTCCATAAACTTGAAGTATATGAAAATGTTAGGTACATGTCTGACCCAAGGGTTCTACTGCGAGTTGTTATTCTTTTGATAGTCATTGGACCATACTTATGAGAGCCATCAGTGTTGCTTTCTGAACCGTATGCGGCAATACAATAAACAATTTCTGTTCCAGGGTCAACGATTGGCGAATATGTAAAATCTAACTTGCCACTATATTCTGTTTTGCCCATCAATATGTTGAAAATGTCTTTGTTCGTTAAATTTGTTAGGGCAGATGCTTTTAGGAAAGCTTCACGATAACCTTTGCAATTATCATCAAATTTTAAATCTGCAGCAAAACCATCACTCATCACAGTCATGTTGCCAACAGTTACCCTACAATTAGCAGCCAAAACACCTTTTTGTTCAACTTTACATGTTGCACTTGCCGCTCCATTATCTGTGGTAAATGTCAAAACGGCTTCTCTTACTTCATCCGAAAAATTCTCAGATGTAGCAGTGATTGTAACTGTTGAAGAACCTAATCCTGACTTGTTGAAACTTAGCCAATCTGGTGCTCCCGAAATGGTCCATGTCGTATTTGGCGAAGCACTGACTGTTATAGTTGTTGTACTGTTTTCTGCACCTAACAGTTCTACGGAAGGAGATACCTTAATAGTGGTCTGTGCGCCTTTTTGTATAATATTTACAGTATATGACATTGTTGACGAAGCTGTAGCTGTAACCACTAGTGTAGCGTTTCTCGTTTCTGTAGAAGTATTCTCTTTGGCAGAAAGAGCCACCTTGTTTCCGTTCTTATAAGCAGTAAGCCATTCTTTCCCATAGCTTACATCAACTGTCCAATCCGTGTTCTCTGCTGTTACCGTAATGTCACCAATGACAGTTCCGTCAGCTTCAATGCTTGCCGTTCCATTTACACTCATAGTTGGTTCAGGGTCATCACTACTGCTACTGCAAGAAGTGAAAGATAAACCGAGAACCACGAACAAGGTCACGCTAAGGAGACCTATAAAATGTTTAATCTTCATGTTTAATATTTAGAATAAGAGAAGGATGTAACCTAGCCAGATTATTACTTCCTTCAAAGTTAAACTTTACTCCTTTTGCCAAATCAAAGGCAGAGTGGAGCATAATACTCTTTGTTGGAATGGGAGAACTATAAACATTCTCCGCTCATTGCTCATAATTTTTCTTTCTGTTTCGTTCGTCTATTAATGAGATTTCTCTGATAGACTTTAATCGTATTTTAAAGGGTTTGACAATCTATTGTTTTATTATTAAAATGCAAAGTAATATGGGCTTTATTTGTAGAAATGACAAATTATCGTTCTCCTGTACCATGACAACTTGGACACATCCCTGAACCTCCACATATAACACAAGGGTCTATCCAACGACCATTCTCAAAGTATTTCTTATTGCCATTACATTTTGAACAGAGACCATTTCCATTGCAATGGGCATTGTCTGTTGCCGTCAATTTCATACATTTTCTTGAAGAGGATGTTGAGCCAGCCGAAGAACTTCCGCTTATCCCCAATTCTCTGTCATACATACCGCTACTTGCTTGTTGTACAGTTTTGTAAGCATTGGCCTTATTTTGCATGTAACTGTTGTATGCAGCCTGTATTTCTTCCGCAGAAGGTTCTTTGCCACCATGCAACTGCCGGTAAGTAGAAGCAAATCCTGTTTTTACTTGGATTTCCTCTTGTTTCCATTGCTGCTCCACTTGCATCATGGAATAGTTTGCAAGTTGGTAGAGGCTTGTGTTTACATAGTTTGTAAACTCGGCATTGTTCATACTTCCCAAGCTCATGCCTTGTGGCATAGATGGATAATTATAACTTCCTTGTCCTGCATTTGCTTGGCTTGCTGCCATGTATGCCGTTCCTACTTCAGCTGCAGCTTGAAATAATCCACTGAAGAAATTGGCGGTTCGTTGGTTTCGTGCCTCTCGTCTTTCTTCAGCGTTAGCTTTCAAACTACGGCTTTGTTCACGCAATTCCTCTGGACATTCGTCAATACAGATAACTTGCGCAAAGCCATCTATGGCGGAACTCCATTTGTTACGATTGTAGTCACACATGGCTCTTCCGAAATACGCTTCTTCACATGGCAGATACTTCCCATGATTCCGTATCGTGGATTCAAAGAGTTTATCCGCTTTCTTGTAGTCGCCAGTGTTGAATACACGTGAGGCTTCTTGGTACTCAGAAAAATATCCAGCAATGTCTTTGAGGATTACTTCACTGTCATCTTCTGATCGTAGCCACATATATTTCTTATCCACAGGTACTAACACTTCCATACCTGTATAGAATGTGTTCATTCCGAGGTTGACAGCTTTCAACATATCAGTTGTAAGTTTGTACTTGTCAGCCAAAATCTCAATGGTTTCGCCACGTTGTACGATGTGGCGCAAGTTCACGATGCCTTTCCCCCAACTCTTAGCAAAGTGGGAGCATAACAAAATGAAGAAAACCAATATCAAATAATCTTTTCTCATAGAGGTGTTACTTTTTGTTAGTATATGATGTTCTTTATCTTGGCTTTGCTCATATTGAAGATAGCAGCCTTAGCAGAATTGACTTTCTTGTAAGACACCATCGTTGCTGTATCGCTGCAAACCCAAACTTTCATTCGTACCCCTTTCTTGGTCACGATGGTTGCTTTCTTTGGATTCGTTGTGGATGCCGCTTCTTCTATATCAGCCGCCTTGATGGAATCTGCTACTTCTGCCTCTCGCTGCGCTTTCAATCTTGCCTCCTCTTCCTCACGTTCTCGTTGCAGTTGCTCTGCAACTGCAAGATTAGTCAAGATGTCACGTGTACCATCTGGATAGCGTATCATAAACACTTCCGATTTTGGTGAGAATATCGGTCTGTCCTTGGCTTTCTTGCTTGTTTTGAAAGAAACTACGCTTGCATCCATTGTCAGATTATAAGCAGGAACTTCTCTTCCGTCCTTGTAATACACCACGATTGCATCTTTCGGAATTTCTGTATGTTCCGAGGTGGTGAGGATACGCTCGCCATTAGCATTGAACACAACGTTACCACGTGTCTTGAACTTTAGCATGAACACTTTTGTATTCTCCACAAATTCCTCAGAGGCATTCTTGTTGCCAGATTCCTTGAAGAGTGTCTTGTCGTTGTTGGTCTAAATGATTTTGACAGACTTAACACGACCATCACGGAAAATGATGGCATCTTGGGCTATGCTTTGCAATGTAGCAAGCATAGCTCCAATGAAGATAACGCTTCTTTTAAAATTCATATCCAAGTGATAGTAGCATATTTTGCTCATATTGTTTCTTTTTCTTTATCGTTTTGTTCAATCCTCGCTGATAAGTGAATTGGAGAATTATTCTGTTAAATGATGCACCTATAGTAGCAGATAACCCATATCCAAACTTCTGAAAATCCTTCAAAGAGCCTTTTCCTATCTTATCTTTTTCATTGATAGGTTCCGTTTCACTTGAATGAATGTCATCATATTCTGTGAAAGTGCCTGTTCGTTTTTTATTTCCGCTTATCGTATATGATAAATATGGACCAGCTTCTAAGAACATTTTTGTGTCAGATGAAAGATTATACATTCCTCCAATATGGATAGGTATATCAAACTTGTTAGTTGTCATCTTCACGGTTTGTTCTCCATCGTAGTTACCTCCTTCATCATCCCAATATTGCCCAGAAGTCATAAGGCAATCTTGTTTGTATCCACTTTGGTTGAAGACAATTCCTAAGCCTCCATACACATTCTTTGAGAAGACGTAATCAGCAATTAATCCTGCGTGAAATTGATATATTGCTTTGTTTTTGGCACTAGCCCGTCCGTAGTCCGTATCTATTTCACCGTCTTTGAAATCTTTTCCAGTCCAAGAGCCAGAGGTTAGACCAGCAATGACTCTCAACTTCCAAAGATCTTTACTGTATGATGTTGTGTGTACTATTTGCTGGCTATTTTCTGATCGAGACTTATTAAAAGATGTAGGTGAAGTTCTATTTGTAGCTTTTGGGCTCTTTTGTTGAGCTGTTGCTTCTGTTATTGTACTTGTCGCTCCAACAGGTACAACGAGCTTCATCCCCACATACACAATACCATCCGCATTAGGATTAGCCTTGTTGATGTCCTCGACACTCATCTTGTAATACTCTGCGATGCTTTCGAGAGTTTCGCCACGCTGAACAACATGGGTAATTGTTTGGCTCTGAGCTATACTTAACATACAAACAGCACATAAAAGTACTGACAGAAAAAATTTCTTAATCATAGTCATAAAGTTTTTAGAGTTGTATAATCAGAAAATTGCTTACGCTCCAGAAAAGAGTAGGGTTTGTTATGACAAGCGTACAGTTGCCATCGCCACTCTCCTCAAAATGGAAAGAACGGTTGCTTGGTTGCGGTGTAAGAATCTTTGGATTACTTGAATGCAAAGGAATTTCACGGAACTTACGGATGTCAACAGCATTGAACTTGCTTTTGTCAACATCTTCATAGTTGACTTTCTTCTTTTGCAAGAAGCCGCCTTTTAATAGCCCTGCTGCCGAAAGTTGCTTTTTCGTACCAATCTTTACATAACACTCGTTGATAACTTCATCCTGTTTTGACAAAGCCTTAGTCAGCACCTTTGTTTTCTGCTCTGCATTATTAGCCTTTGTGCGCATATCAGACAGAGAAGCCCGAAGCTGGGTGATGTCTTTCTTGGAGTTGTTCAAGTCTGCACGCAAAGATTGGATGACTTGATCCTTTTCCGCCAACTGCTGATTAAGAAATTCAACAACCTTTTGCAGTCGTTCCACGCCTTGCGAGGATTTCTTGTTAGCCAAAGAATCTTGGAGCATTTTTATTTTGACTCTTTGGCGAGCAAGAATATCCGCCATTCCCTTTAGGTTGGCAGCTATTTGTTGGCGGTTCAGCATGACACCATCACGTCCTTTATTGGTGAAAAGGATGTTTTCTTGTACGGCAATACTATCCAAGCCTGTAGCAATCGTTGCCAATACACCATTGAGTTCATCAAGTTGTTGTGTCTTTGCTTTGTTTTCCTGCATGATGGAATCTCGCTCTTGCATGTAGCTACTCATATCAACCTTTTCATTCTTACACGAAAAGACTGACAGCATGATAAACAAAGCTATGAAGCCTTTGAAGAGTTTCATTTCGTTTGGTCATAAAAAAAAGGCGGAACCGTTCGTGGCTTGCCTTGTATCTGGTTACCGCCAAGTGACCATCCTTACAACAAGCACAGAACGGCTCACGCCATATATGGCATGAACCTTCCATCTGCTTGTTCTCGTAAGGTTGAATATTGGCGGTATTCGATACAAGAGAACAAGAGCTAAAAGCTCAATATCTTCAAAAGTCTTAGAACGGAAACGCTGGATTAATATAATAAGGTGTTATCACCTCTGTTCTTAGTCTCAGTCGAAATGGCAATTCTTGGAATCGCCAAGTTCTTAGCGTTTCATTCTTGTGTAATGTCTGTTTCTTACTTATTCTATTTTTTAGTTTGACAATCAGTGAACTAGAATCCAAAGGTGAAAGCTGAAGTTTCACTTAATGGAATTTGAATACAAAAGTAATAAAAAATAATTGCAATGAAGAATAGAATATGATATTTTAACGTTTAATTAACGTTTTTGCCCGAAAGAATGGTAGTAATCTATTGGCATTCTATAAACAACAGAATTTAACGCTATAGATTCCTCCCTCCCGTATCTTCATGAATCTTCATATGCTGGATGGTAATCTGGTTGAGCTTGATTAGTCGTTCTGATTGTGGCATTCCGTCGTTGGTAAACACGGCGTTTATTTCCTGCGCAAAAAAAAGTTTTTTGCGAGAAAAAGTCTCAAAGTATCATTATATGGCGAAATAATCTTCTAAATATTTGATATATAGTGATATACGAGAATGAGACTTTTCGGATTATTTTACAAGAAGTATCATAGAAGTATCATAAAATAGCAAGAAGTATCATTAAATACGGCTTTGAATCGATTTAAAAGGCTAAAAAGAAGTGTCTACTATTCCAGTTTTATAAAATTGAGGGCGTCTACTTTTCCTGTATGTAAAGAATGTAAATACAAACCGGGAATAAGAGGAAAGATAGAAAAGCAGGATTAGGAATAAAAGCACATAAGGTGGTTTGTCAGAGACCATTAAGCGGTCTGTTCGTGTTCGTCAAGTGGGCACTCAGAGATCAAGTGTCGGGCATCGGCAGACCAAGTAACGGGCACTCGTTGCCCGTACTGTGGGTATTGAGTGCCCAAAGCGTCGGACGATTTTTGGGCACTTCTTGCGGGGGCGGCGGTTTTGACTTTAAGCATGGTGCTTTATAGCGATTTTGTGATGCTTCGATGGCGATTAGTGATGCTTCGATGACGATTTTTATGATACTTCTATCAAATTTATGATACTTCGATGATACTTTTTGTAAAGTAATCAGAAAAGTGTCATTCTTTTATATTGTTGTGTATCAGATGTTTATATCGAAATTCAGTCGAAAGGATGATACTTTGAGACTTTTTCACGAAAAAAAACTTTTTCCGTGTGCGTATAAGAAAGGCGGTAAATTTATAAAGTATCTGATAAAATTCCTTATAGATACCCTCAAAATTACGTCCCGACGTAGCCTCTACTACATGGCGACGTAATCTTTCCTACGTCCCGACACTGAGACTCCTACGTCGCCATGTAATTTCAAGGGTATTGGGAGAGATTACCCGGATTCTTTATAGATGATAAATCCCATTATCTTCTTCATTTTACGCCAATCTCAACCTCAGCGAATTGAGCACTACGCTTACGCTGGAGAAGGCCATCAGGGCACTTGCCCACATCGGGGTTA
>OGLM01004426.1_pt1 | contig 10373 bp, 4 predicted proteins | sample 1572531 | NCBI WGS metagenome assembly OGLM01 (sample SAMEA2581909, study PRJEB24529) | metagenome | biome: Human gut stool | place: China | collected 2011 | reverse complement strand
AATGTGTCCATTTTAAAATTTAAATTTACTACTAAAAAACGTTTTTAATCTTTTTCTTACTCACTTATGTTTCGGATAGGTGATTCTCTAACCGCAAATCCCGGCCACAGGATGTGCTATTAACACACCATACCCAGGGGACTCTAAGTGTATCCCCGAAATAATCGGACTGCAAAATTACACATTTTTATTTGATTATGTGAATGTTACGAGTCTTGCACCCCATCTTTTATGAATCTTTAACTCAATTTGCGATTTATTACTCATGATAAGCAATAAAAAAGCCCCCTCAGCACTTTTGCCGAGGGAGCTTATCTAAAGCTTATTCTAAACCCATTTTTCAGGGTTAACGAGAGATTTGAATTACTTCAAAACCACCTTCTTGCCATTGATGATGACAAGACCCTTGGCTGACTTGCTTACACGCTTGCCATCAAGAGAATAAACATTGCCTGCCTTAGCAGCCTTGTTGACAGTGATGTCGCTGATGCCGGTTGCAACCTTCTCAGCCTCTTTAGCCTCATCTACAATCTTCTGAGCCTCAGCCAGGATAGCGTCAATTCTAGCCAACATCGCGTTGAACTGCTCCTGAGTCAAGTCTTCCTGATAAAGCTTCATGAACATCTGGCTCATCTCTACATTGAGGTCATCCAGCTTGGTTAAGTACTCATCCTTTACTGTTGGACACTCTGAGTCAAGGGTAGAGATGTATTCATCCATCTTCTGAGAAGCTGGATAATACTTTGCGTTAAACTGAGCCATCCACTCATCCTTCTGTGCCTGAGCATACAAGTCGGAGATATTCACCTTGAAATAACCAAAGCTCTCTACAAAACCATCAATCTTGCTTTCTGTATAAGGAGCCGTAGGATCGGCTGGTGCCTGAGCAAACTCAGCAGCAAGGTTCTTCCAATACTCTGCTGATTCATTTACCGCAGAAAGGTCATACTCAGGGAAATCCTTCTTTATCTTTGCTATTTCAGCATCCAATGAAGCGAGCGTTGCAGTGATGTCATCCAGCAAAGTGCTGGCTTTCTTTGATGCAGCCAAGAGGGTATCAGCCTTTGCACTGATAGCATCAAACTGATTACACATCTCCTTAGCCTTTTCTGCAGACTCGATAGGACCACCCATCATGACAGGCATGTAAACCTGCATCATCTCGGCATCCAGGTCATCGAAAGAAGGCGCATAATAATTCTGCACGTTCTCAGGAACCTTTCCCAAACATTCAGACTTATGCATAGAAGCATTCTGATAATGAGTATTCACCTGGAAAGAATAAACCTCCTGCTCTGCATTCTTCACTGCATCCTTGAGACCTTCTGCCATCTCTGCTACTTGAGCCTGATAGCTTTCAACCACTGCAGCAGTAAGAGTCCCTGCAGCAAACTTATCCTTCACTTCAGCAGCCATATCAGAAAGACTGCTCTTATTAAATTCCAACGAGCCCTTTGTATCTTCTGCATCCGCATACTTCTCGTTGATTTCCTTTAACATGGCGTCGATGTTCTGCTGCAAGTCACTGATAGACTTCTGCAGTGCATCATACTGCTCTTGTGTTGCAAGTGTCTGACCCTCTTCTGCAGCTGCGGCAAATGGCTGGGCAGCTGATACTGAAACTGCTGGTGCTGCGCTCAACATGAGCATAGCGGCAAAAAGTAGTTGTTTCTTCATTTTACTCTCTTTTAAAAAGTTAATACTAATATTTATTATTTCACGATTTTATATACCTTGTTTCCCTGCTTCACGATATAAATGCCATGACGCATCTCCTTGGCAGATACCAGGCGACCATTGATATCGTAACATCTCATCTGACTCTTATCGGTGTAGTCAGTAGTGATGGAGCCAATGCCCGTAGAACTTGCTGGTACCACGATGAGTTCCTTTGAATCGTAAGAAAGCTCACCCTCCTTCTTGGCGTTTACAACCAGAGCATAGGTGGATCCTGATTCCAGACCGGAGAATGCAAACTCAGTCTTACCATTGGTAGAAACCTTCTGATAAGCAGCCACAGGCTCGTGAATCAAGGCATTGCATCCCAAAAGAACATCGTCGATATAGAAGGCACCGGAAGTACGCTGGATGACTTTCAGTCTCACAGAATCAGCCAACTCCGGCAATTCATAGCTGTAAGTATTGCCCGAAGCCATGTCGGTACCACCCTGCAAGGCGGCAATCTGCTTCCATTCTCCATCCTGATAAGCCTCTACTGCCAAGGTTGCCTTGGTTGAAGAAGAAGACTTGGCGAAGAACTTCACAGAAGAGATACGTTCCTTGGCAGATGCCATCTTCAGATAGGAATCCATCTTGTTCAGACGGAGACAAGGCACTTCCTCGCCATACGAAGTCATGCTCAGGTTTCCATTGGTTTCCCAAAGTGATGGCATGCCCTCCAGTTCATTGCCGAAGTCATAGCCCTTCTGGGTTGCCTCTGAAGCATAAACCAACTTATGCAAGGTCACCACGTAATCGTCTACGGTATCCATACCTGTCCATGAAGCCGTGAAGCCCGTTTCATCCACAGCTGTTGTCTTCACATCCGTCACATAATACTTGCTGAAAGGTATTGCGGTGGTTGTGAACTGCTGGGTGTAGACGTCAGAAGAATAAGATCCGCGATCTGCCTGCAAGGTCATCTCGTAGGTGGTTTCAGGCTTCAAGCCCTCGATAGGGAGAGAAGACTGCGCCTCGGCATATACCTTATTATAGAGCGGAAGAACTTCTTTCTGTCCATCCACCACAGAGTAGACATTCAATACATATCTCTTGGCAACAGGCACATCAGCCCATCCTACCACAACGCTGCTATCCTTCACTTCGGCAATATTCACTTCCGGCGTATTCAGCTTCAGGTCCAGTCCGCCGAGCATGATATTGATGATGCCATTTTTCTCCTCGATATCATCCAGCGACATCACCTTGCCGCCCGACCAGGAAGTCAAATCGCATTGGGTTACCTTCGAAGTTCCAGGGTACGGATCTCCCGTACGGGAATTGTCGGTACGCTTGTTATCAGCTTCAACAATATCAATGCGCTGATGAGAGCCCGTGATGTTCACCTCGTTTTTTTCCCAAGTCTTGGCATCGAAGTCGATATGCCAGAGCAGCATGCCATGGCCAGGGATAAACTCATCCCATCCCTTCTGCTGGCGATTCTCCATGATGAAGTATTCCTCATCGTTGGTTCCACCCACAGGCACCACGTATGCCTTGTTGCTGTCGTTCAGATCTGGCAGAACATTGAGGGTATCCACTCCGCTGTTCAACACGGTCAGGTCGAGCCATCCCAGGCAGGCACGCTCGTAGGCAGAGAATGCCGCAGGCGTATTGCCGTTGTTGTTGTAGGAAGCCCTATCCATGGTATCGAAGGAACCAGGGGTAAAGGTTGCCATGCCATAATATATATCATAATGATCGGCAAGACCGAGCACATGACCGAATTCATGAACGAAGGTACCGATGCCCGCAGGCTGAGGTTTGATGACGGTACCATTGATTTCGTTGCTGCAGGTATAGTTACCCACCTCGATGCCATCCAGCTTCAGCGACTTCTGGGTAGCTCCAGCTTCCTTGGCGATATCAGCATAATAGGCAGAATGTGGCCAAATGGCATTGCCATCACCCGAATCAGCCTCACCCTTTCCAGCATAGAAGAAGTAGATATTGTCGACGAAGCCATCCTGGTTGTGATCATACTCCGAGAAATCCACCAATGGGTCGGCAAGGGTACAAGCCTCTCTCACGAACTCCTCCAGGGCTATCGGATTATCCGTAGAAGAACCCTTGTTGGCTCCATAATAAGAATACTTCTTTGGCAATGTTACAGGGCCGATGACATCAAACTGAGGTTGGAATTTGCCATTGGAGCTGTTCACATAGAAATCTCTCGCACTTCCGTTGGCACCATTGCTATAAGTAAAACCCGGTTCATTGAGCATACTGTTGAAGAACTGATGCGCATCGCTACCTACGGTAGAAAACTTTGTATCAGCAAACTGCACCAAGATGACCAATGAATGAACTTCGCCTGTGGTAGGGAAATTATTTAATTTTTCTTCCTGCGGATTGCTGCTGGAACGGGAGACCAGCGATGAAACCGCTGAGAGCGGGGACGCAGAATTGATGCCGGTTTTTAGAGAAGCATTTCTGCGAGACGAGAAGACTTGCTGCAACTGCTGCAGACGGGCACGCTTGAAAGATTCCAAGATGGCAGACTTGTCCTGGCTTTCGATGAACTTCTTGACCTGAGCACTTCTGTCAGAAGCCTCTGTAGCCTTGATGCCGCTAGCCTGCACCTCACCATTCTTCCAGTCGGCATACTCGTAGTTTCGCAGCTGGGCATTGAACACGAGCGGAATACCGTCGGAAGTCATCACATAATGGCCATGCTCATCACCATGCATCTGGATGGTGATCCAGGAGCCATCAGCCTGCTTCACCTTCAAAGGTTTCGGATAAGCAGGAATAGCAAAGGTGGCCTGCACAAAGCAGACCACCAATAAACTGAATATGATTAATTTTTTCATACTTACTTGATAACAAACTTGGCTGTAGCCTTATGACCAGCCTTATCAGTTGCCTTTACGATGTAGAGACCAGAGGTCAAACCTGCTGTGCTGAAAGCAGCACCAGAAGTCTTGCCTACGAGCTTGCCGTTTACGCTGTAAACATAGATAGCGTCAGCACCCTCGGCAGAAATCTGAGCGTCGGCTGCCTTGATAACCAAAGCTGCAGCATCCTCTACGTTCTCGATACCGCTTACATAGTTCTTGAGAACTGTTACATTGATTGTAGCAGAGAAATCACCATAGCTAACGGTAACCACACCGACACCCATCTTCGTACCCTTGATAACCAGGTCGATGCTGTTGCCATGAGCCTCACCAAGAGTAGCAGTAGCAGTACCAACAGCAGAAACTTCCAGGTCTGACTCCAGGTCTGGGTTCTCCATACCATATACAGAAACCTGAACTACAACAGCACCCTCATCGTCAGTACCTACAGTTACATCATCTGCGCTAACAGCGAGAGCCTTTGCGATATTGTTGAAGTAAAGAGTAGGAATCTTGCTTCCATCCTCCTTCCAAGGCTCAGCAGAAGTGCTTCCGTAAGCATACTGCAAACCTGTGAAGAAGTCCTTGTTCATCTCCTTGGCTGCCTTGTAGGCACCCTCTACGCTGGCAGCATCTGTGCTACCCACATTGTTGGTAGTATAGTTGTTAGAAAGGCGAGTCTCTGTCTTAGGAGTCTCACCCTCAGCATAGTCCTCATCAGCGATAGTTCTACCGGCAATCTGATGAGTAGTAGCAGGGTTGCTTACCTCTTCACCATTTTCGAAAGCCTTGATAGAGCCGTCGAAGACGCAGTTCTTTACAGATCCGGCAGCCTTACCAGACCAGTCACTCTCCATCACACCAAGGATACCACCTGCTGCATATCCGTTCCAGGTAGACTTGTTGGTTGCTACGATATCAGCATGGCTGATAACATTAGAGATATTGTTGAAGTAATTATCACCGATGAAACCACCTACAGTATTCTCTGCAGTCAACTTACCGCGAACCTCGCAGTTGGAGAACGCACACTTATCCTGAACAGAACCTGCAATACCAACGATACCACCCAGATTGCTCTTGGCTGTGGCATTTACATTTGCATAGCATGCATTTACGCCAGAACTTGTACGAGTCTGACCAACGATACCACCCACATTCTCAGAGTTAGGCAAAGAAATCTTGCCCTGGAAAGAACTGTTGGCAATATTGGTATAGAGATTAGCGCAACCTACGAGACCACCCGCAGCTGAAACCATCGCATCCTCGCCAGCAATCTTGGCACCATAAACAGAGATATTATCCACATTGGCACCCTCAGCCTTGCTATCAGTAGAATAGCTGGTCTCACCAGCCAACACACCTATATACTGGTTGGTATTAGTTACATCAACAGTAGGGTTCACAAAATTCAGGTTCTTGGCAACACCGTTGATATCGAGTGAGCCAAACAAACCTACATGACCATCTGTAGTCTTGATACCGAGGTTATATACAGTATGACCATCACCATCCAAAGAACCAGTGAAGCTCTTGATAGGAGCCCACCACCGTGCAGCCTTCGCCATATCGATGTCAGCCACCAGCTTGTAGCTCTTGGTTGGCTCCAGAGCCATCTGCTGGAAGTCACCCGTAGTAGAAATCAGGTATGGATCCTCTACAGTACCCTTACCGCCCTCTTCAAACTTGGTGAAAGGAAGGTCGTAGAAGCTCATGTCATACTTGTTGTTCTCAGTATCGCTGAACACAACGAACATCTGGTACTTGCCCAATTCGTTCATTACTGGGAAACCAGCCTGTGAGATAGAATGAGTATCATCACCACGCCATGACTTCAGGACGGTTCCGTCAACCTTGGCAATCTCCAAGACGTTGTCGAGCTTGGTACCATCATCGCGGCGCTTCTTGGCAAGGTATACATATTCCATATCATCATCTGTGTTAAAGAGATATGGGTTGAGTGATGTGCTGTTGAGCAATGGAGTGAAGAGCTCAGCCTTTGTACCCAGGTTAAGTCTGTCCACATGATCGATGGTGCAGTCTGGGTTCACCCAAGCGATAGGAGCCAGAACCTCACCAGCCTCGTTACCCTCAGCATTTGCCAAAGCAATGACATACTGATAGCCCTGCGCATTGGCAGAAGTTGGGTAACGGTCGAAGTTAGATGAGATGTTGTTACCGTCGATGTTCTGTGGCAACACACCTTCCTTCTCGCAGGAAGGAACATCTACCAGCTGAATCTGCTGGGCAGCACTCTCGCCTGTACCCAGAGTCTGCAGGAACCACATCTGGTCAGACTTGCCATGGATGGTGTTCAGCAAAGCCCACTGGTTGCTTGTCACATTGTCGCAGATATCCTTCAACTTACCATGCTCTGAATCATAAACGGCGAATGAAGCCAGGTCGGCATCCAGAGAAGGAGTATAGTCGAGAAGCTCTACCACGTAGTTCAATTTGCCGTTGTTGCTGAAGTAGCCCTTTGACAAGTCGTTGTTGCCGAAGAGACCGAAGGCAGCAGAACGGTAAGGAACACCCTCTGGAGCATTGATGGAAACACGGAGGCTATCCACCTGCTTGTAGTTCTTGTCCAAAGTTTTCAACACCAGGAAGTTGTCTGGATTCTGTGTGATATCCAGGTTACCATCACCTGCATCGGTATCGGTATATGGCTTCTCATACTGTGCCAGAACATAGTAAGGAGTGCCATCCACGTTCATACAGTTGAAGCAGGAACCCTGCAGATAGCTGATTCGGTTATCGATGTTGAAGCTGAAGGTATGCTCCACGTACCACTTGTCCTGTCCCGAGGCAGGAGGAGCGATGACATCGATGTTATACAGGCTGTCAGACTCGTGAGTCATGATCAGGCGCTGGTAGCTATTCCAGCCCTTAGATGCATCGAATACCAGACCGGTACCCTCCATCTCGAACTTGATTTCACCGGTATTGACATCGTAGGCACGAGTCAGATACTTGTTTTCGCCGTTGAAGGCATCGTGGAACTCCACCAGGATTTCGTTAGACTTCCCGTCCTTATCGAAAAGTTTCTTGGTAACAGGACCGTATGGAGTGATGTTTTGTACATGCTTCCATCCTTCAGGAACCTTGACGCTGAAAGAGCCCACTTGCTTGTGGTTGTTATCGAACAGCGTGATTTCTGAAGACTCATGGAAGTGAGCAGTATAATACTCGCTGTATACTGAGTCTCTAGAAACGATGCTCTGGGTGAAATACCAGTTGCCGCCGTCAGAACCGGTAATCCATCCGTAAGCCTCGCCCGAAGCCGAATTGGTAGGAGTATCGCCTACGCGTGTAGGAGCATTGCCGATGCTGGCAAAGCCAGCCTGGCGCATCTGGTAAGCACTGTTGCTTCGATCCACCATGCCTGGCACAGAAACCAGGCGATGGATATCAGCATTCTTAAACTTCTTGGCAAACGATGCCTTGCTGGAGGCCATCGCCGCTGTGCCGCTTGCTCCCAGGAGCAAAGAAAGGCAAAGTGTAGATAATAATCTCATGATTACTTATTTTATTAAGTTTATTTTATGATAGATGATTTGCGATACGACTGCCATACAGCAAGCTTGGCTGCCATGCTGCTGGCAGATGGACCCATCTGGCGAGCCAAGGCAGGAGCCTGACGCTTGGCAGAAGATGCATTACCGCCCTTTGATATTTCCTTGAGGAATGGCTGTACCATCCAACCCTGATCGAGCACGTAGTTAGACTTGGAAGGACTCTTCGCCTTGAACACCTGCAGAATCATAGCCAGGAAGTTGCCCGACTGATTGTTGACATTGTAGGCAGTACCGCCAAAGAATCCGTAAGTGCCATACTGCTTACTATACTTGAATGTGGCAGAAATAACTCCAGACTCTGAACCCATGAAGAAAGCGCCATCCTCGTCGAGGAAGGTATCGTAGATAAAGTACTTACCCACCTTACCCAGGCACTGGCTGCTGCGGGTCTCCACGCTACCTGTTTTCTCATTCACAGTGATTGGGAATACCAGTCCCATTTCAGGAATAGAAAGCTCAGTGCGGCTCAATGTAGCATGCACCGTCTGCAGCTCCAGCTTGTCATCCTCGTTGAAATCGTAGTAAGAATAAACATACTCGCCGGCAATATCCTTGTCGAAGTCAAACTGCTTCACTACGAAAGAGTCGGTAACGGCTGCCACCTGATACTTGATGTAGTCGGCACGCAGATGACCTGTAGTATTCTCGCTGAGCGATACCTTCAATTCCTGGCTCACAGTATCCACCGAAGCCTTTGCCCACTCAGGAGCATAGGTAATCTTGATATCAGAATTAGAACTGTATGCCTTCACGAACTCCGTAGCCTCGTCGTTGCTGAAAATCATATCAGCCTTGTTGATCTCGAGCACCAGGCCATACTGAGAAACATTGATTACCACAGAGTCAGCCTCTGTCTTCTTGATAACCAGCTTGGCGTTGCGCGACTGGCGTGAGTCGTTGGCAAGAGCCGCCAGCTTCACGGTGCTGCCCTCAATGCTGGCGCTGAGCCATGAAGGCTCGTCGGTGTAAGCCTTGGCAGGAGTACAGTCCACGGTTACTTCACCCTCGCTGGCATTAGGTCCGAGCGAAGTCTGGGCAGAGAGCACGTTGATGGTGCTCTCAGCCACAGCCTGATAATCGCTATCGCTGCTGCATGAGGCCATCAGCCCCATGGCAGCCATACCTATTATATATATAGATTTCTTCATCTTACTTGATTATTTGTTTGGAGTCAAATTAGAAAGATAATACCATTCGATGACAAACACGTACTGGTTGTTCTCCTTGATAGGCTCTCCTTTTGCGGTACAAGCCAGGGCAATGAATGTATCAGAAGCATAGCCCTCAGAAGCCAAGGTTCCATCGTCCTCGAAGTCACCTTCCTGAGATACGCCGTGCCATACGATGTTCATACCACCCTGTCCGAGCAATATTCCCTTATTCAGGTCGGCGTTCATCAGCCAAAGGGCAGGATATCTCCCGCTAGGGTCGTCAATCAGCTGTGAAGGCAGGTTGAGGGCACCCGTTTCCGGGTTGAAGTTCAATCCTATATTATAGGTATATCCGCCAGTGGTGAATGTACCCTTCAGCATGTTCTCCTGGTCTTCCACCTTCGAGATGGTCATATCGCAGGAACCCTGCATGGCTGAGAGTGTCCAGTTGCCTACCCAGGTATCGATGCCAGGAGCATAGGAATTCAAGGTCAGATCCTTGTTGTCCTTTGCTGTCATCACACCAGCCTTGCTCACCAGGAAGTCCTGTGCCTTATCCTCACCCAGAGCCACAGGCTCGTTAACGGCATGGATACCGGTAGGAGTAACATAGAATGGCTGCTCTACCACCTGTCCGTCGGCAGTGCGCGAAAGAATGCGGCGTGTAGCGGAGTTAATCTCCACCATCTTGCTGGCATCCGAAGAATTGCCCACGCTGTAGTTCACGCCCAGGCGCTTCTGCACGTCGGCGATGCTGTCAAGATAGGAAGTCCAGTCTACGCCGTCAGCCATACGGGTGAATACCATCTCGTTCTCCCACTTCTTACCTTTTACGAAGATGCTGTCTTCTGTAAGCTTGGTAATCACGAACTCCCAGTCGCCCTGCTCACCTTCTATATTGCCGTATGTAGGCTCTCCCAGGAAGTGGAAGATGTCGTTATAGGTGTTGAAAGAGAGCACAGGTCCCATGCTGCGGTCAACGGTATAACTGGATGTGGCGCGCTCGGTAGGTGCAGCAACGGCTGTATCGCCAGCCACGGTCACCTTGCCATTGGCAAACTTCATGAGGAAGGTATAGCCGCCAC
>OGLM01004420.1_pt1 | contig 10381 bp, 10 predicted proteins | sample 1572531 | NCBI WGS metagenome assembly OGLM01 (sample SAMEA2581909, study PRJEB24529) | metagenome | biome: Human gut stool | place: China | collected 2011 | reverse complement strand
TCTTACCAACCATTTTAAGAAGACCTCTTCTTGAATGATGGTCTTTCTGGTTAACCTTTAAATGTTCTGTAAGTTCTGCAATTCTTTCTGTTAAGATTGCGATCTGAACTTCCGGTGAACCTGTATCGCCAGGCTTTCTTCCGTATGCTGCAATAATTTCTGCTTTCTTTTCCTTAGATATCATGATTGATATTCCTCCTTTTAATAATCGCCTGCTACTAAGAATCAGGTCGGAGTGTCCTGAATCTGAATAACGGCTAACATACTTTAAAAATATAACATAAATTCATCTGCTATGCAAGCTTTTCATGTGATTTTGCATACTAATTTTCATTAATTTTTAAGTAAAAACATTTCTCTTGCAAACGAAGCATCACTTTCCATCTGTTTTTTTAAAGTTTCGATGGAATCAAATTTCATTTCCTGCCGTAAAAAGTGCATAAGCTGTACTTCTATATAATGTCCGTAGGCGTCATCATTATAATCAAACAGATTGGTTTCCACGCTTAAAAGCGGACTGTCATCGAGTGTCGGACGGACGCCTAAATTGGTCACGCCAAAATATTCTTTACCGTCCAGCCGTGTAACGGATGCATACACACCGTTTGGCGGAAGCAGCTTACTGTCCGGCGGATAAATATTTAACGTCGGAAGATTTAACTGACGGCCCAGCTGCTTTCCCTTTGATACAATACCATAGATGCTGTAGGGTCTGCCAAGCAGCACATTGACAGTTTCCATGTGTCCGAGGCGCAGCTCTTCACGGACATATGTACTACTGATTTCCCGCTCCTGATACCGCTCTTTTTCGACAATCGTGGTTTCAAACCCATATTCCGGTCCGCGTTCCAAAAGCATCTGCGCATTGCCCATTCTGCCTTTACCAAAGTGATAATCCGTACCGACCACCACATACTTTGCATGCAGTCTGCCAATCAGAATTTCCTCAATAAACGCTTCCGGTTCCATATTCATAAAATCTTCTGTGAACGGATATTCAATTTCCACATCGACGCCCTGTTTTTCCAGAAACATCCGCCGTTCTGTATTGGTTGTAATAAAATGCTGGTTTTTCTGCGGGCAGAGCCGGAGTGGAATTTTATCAAATGTAAAAACAACCGATAAAAGATTTTCCTGTTTTGCTTTTTCCTGAATCATCTCTATCAGTTTCTGATGTCCCATGTGAACGCCGTCAAACTTTCCCAGCGTAACAGCAGAGGGCCTGTCCAGACTAAAATCACGGATTCCCTGAATATACTGCAAAACGTTCACACCCCTTTCATATTAATCTCCATTTCTGAGCATCTTGCTGCGAAATGCTATTTTCCCGGCTGTTCATGCGAATAAAACATTTTCACCGGTTTAAATACACACGCACTCCATCGGAATATCCCGATAAATGCCGCATGGCTGTCATAAATTCTGAAACACTCCTGCTCCATCAGATCCGCTTCCTGCATGGACACTGCCGCCGCAGGAAAAGCATTGCCATTATAGAGCAGTTTTTCGTACTCCTCTAAGACGGTGAGCTTCCTGTAATCCGGAAACATCTCATCAATTGGAACGATATGTTCTTCCACCGTCTGATTGTGTGTCATTTCTTCAATCTGTTCCAGGGTAAGACTGTCATCCAGCCCAAAGCAGCCGACTCTTGTCCGCACCAGTTTTTTCATACAGGCACCACAGCCTAGTTTTTTTCCGATATCTTCACATAAAGTACGGATATAAGTTCCTTTGGAACACTCCACGGTAAAAGTAACGGTTTTTTCGTCGTCTGCCAGATTCATTTCATTGATATGCAGTGCATGAATTGTAATTTTTCTGGCTGCACGTTCAATCTCAATGCCCTGTCTTGCAAGTTCATACAGCTTATGGCCTTTATATTTTAAAGCCGAATACATCGGCGGTGTCTGGTAATATTCGCCTACAAAGCTGCTGCACGCCTCTATCACCTCTAATTCGGTGACATGGACTTCATTTTCTGCCGTTACGGTACCGGTGGTATCCTGTGTATCTGTCGTTGTTCCCAAAAGCATCACTGCTTCATACGTTTTTCCCCAGTCTGTAATCATGCTGCAAAGCCCTGTTGCTTTGCCCAGACATACCGGCAGCACGCCTTCCGCTTCCGGGTCAAGCGTACCTGTATGTCCGATTTTTTTCATATGGAGAATTCCTCTGAGTTTTGCAACGACATCATGCGAAGTATATCCTTTTTCTTTATATACATTTATGATACCATTCATAACATTCCTCATATACTGTTTTCACAGTTTTTATTCAACATTTTCTGCGCCGGAAAGTGCATTGTACTGCTCCTCAATTCTGGCACCGATATTGTTAATAATGTCATGCACTGCACCGTTTGCCGTAAAGCCCGCCGCACGGATATGTCCACCGCCGCCATAGTGCATTGCAATTTTGCTCACGTCAATGACTTTCTTGGAACGTAAGCTGACTTTATATTCTTCCTCACCGGTCTGATACAGGAAAATGGCAACTTCCACGCCCTCCGTCAGACGCAGCTGTTCCACAATGCCGCCCAGCTCCCTGCCGGTAACACCATAGAAATTCATTTCATCCTGTGTAACCAGTGAGAAAATACATTTGCCGTCATAGAATAAAACACTCTCTAATAATGCCCTGCCAAGAATCTGATTCTGGATATATGTCTTTGTATAAAAGCTGTTATCGATAATATCTGAGTAATCAATTCCTTTTTCCATCATCTTTCCGGCAATCAGCATCGTCTGTGCCGACGTCGAGCTGTACTTAAACACGCCCGTATCATGCACAATACCTGTGTAAATGCAGGCTGCTGTGTCTTTACTGATTTTATCATCTTCCAGTGTACGGTAAAGCACTTCACAGGCAGAGCTGGCCTGCGCGTCTACTACATTGACATCAGCAAAGCTTCCGTTGCTGATATGATGATCAATGCAGACAGTCTTTTTTGCATTTTCAAAGCAGCTATGGAATGGCTCAATTCTGTCTAAGCTGCTGCAATCGAGTACAAAAAAGACATCATATTCTTTTTTGATATCCGGGATTGTCTGAATTTTATCAATATCACGGATATAATGAAATTCACTGCCCGGTGTTTCCAGATAAACTGTTACATCCAGCTGCGGACAATTATCCTTTAAATAGGAATACAATCCCATGCAGGAACCGATACAGTCCCCGTCCGGTCTGATATGTCCGGTAATACCTACCGTTTCTGCACCTTTTAATTCTTCTAAAACATTCATACTTAGTCCTCTGAATCCTGTACAGGTTCCTCAACATGATGTTCATTGTCATACTGTGTTACTTCGTCAATCAGTTTTGACATATTGACACCGTATTCAATGGACTGGTCCAAAATAAAAGTAATTTCCGGTGTGTTGCGCAGATTGATATTCTTTGCAAGCTGCCTGCGGATATATCCTTCTGCACTTTTCAACCCTTTCATCGTATCTTCCTGGGATTCTTTGTCCCCAAGGACACTGATATATGCTTTACAGGTTTTTAAATCCGGGGCAACCTCCACGGATACCACCGAGGTCATCGGGTTTATCCGCGGGTCTTTGATTTCTCCCCTGATAATGTTACTGAGTTCCTTTAATACTTCACCATTAATTCTGGTGTTTTTTACACTGTTTTTACGCATTCTAAAAACCTTATGCCCTTTCTAAAACTTATCTAGGCACTTCTACCATTTCATAAGCTTCAATGATGTCGCCTTCCTGAATGTCGTTAAATTTTTCAAATACAAGACCACATTCATATCCGGCCTTTACCTCCTTGACTTCATCCTTAAATCTCTTTAAGGAAGCAATCGGTCCTTCGTACGTCTTTTCGCCTTCTCTTGTAATGCGGACAGAAGCATTTCTTGTAATCTTACCGTCTGTTACAAATGAACCAGCAATGTTGCCGACACCGGATGCCTTGAAAATCTGGCGGATTTCAACATGACCGATAACCTGTTCTTCATAAATCGGCTCTAACATACCCTTTAAAGCGGACTCTACATCTTCAATTGCATTGTAGATAACGCTGTATAATCTTAAATCAACCTTTTCACGTTCTGCAACGATTCTTGCCTGATTATCCGGCTTAACATTAAAGCCAATGATAATTGCATTGGAAGCAGAAGCTAAAACAACATCGGATTCGTTGATATTACCAACACCGCCGTGGATAATCTTAACCACAACTTCTTCGTTTGAAAGCTTTACAAGGCTCTGCTTTACAGCTTCTACCGAACCCTGTACATCGGCTTTGATAATAATACCAAGTTCCTTTACATTACCTGCCTGAATCTGTTCGAACAATGCATCTAAGGATACCTTGTGCTTTGTATCGTCTAAGAGCTTCTTTCTGCCTTCGCTGATAAAGGTTTCTGCAAAGTTTCTGGCTTCCTTATCAGAATCCATTGCAACGAGAATTTCACCGGCATTCGGCACGTCATTTAAACCGAGAATTTCAACAGGAATAGAAGGTCCTGCTTCTCTTACACGGTGTCCCTTATCATCTACCATCGCTCTGATTTTACCATGGCATGCACCGGCTGCCACATGGTCACCAACCTTTAATGTACCCTTCTGCACAAGTACGGTTGCAACCGGACCGCGTCCCTTATCCAGTTCAGCTTCAATTACAATACCTCTTGCCTTACGGTTCGGATTTGCCTTTAATTCCTGTACCTCTGCGGTTAAAAGAATCATTTCCAGTAAGTCATCAATACCTTCCTTTGTATGTGCGGATACCGGTACGAAAATGGTTGAACCGCCCCAGTCTTCCGGAATCAGTTCGTATTCTGTCAGTTCCTGCTTTACCTTTTCGATATTGGCACTCGGCTTATCAATCTTGTTGACAGCAACGATAATTTCAACACCTGCTGCCTTTGCATGGTTGATGGCTTCAATTGTCTGAGGCATGACACCGTCATCTGCCGCAACAACCAGAATGGCAATATCTGTTGCCTGTGCACCACGCATTCTCATGGCTGTAAACGCTTCATGACCCGGTGTATCAAGGAATGTAATCAGGTGATCATTGATTGATACCGTATACGCACCGATTTTCTGTGTAATACCGCCGGATTCTTTAGCCGTTACGTGTGTTTCACGGATGGCATCCAGTAATGATGTCTTACCGTGGTCAACGTGACCCATAACGCAGACTACAGGTGGTCTTGTAACCTGTGTATCTTCTGCTTCATCATCTTCCTTTAACAGTTCTGCAATAACATCAACCTTTTCTTCGTGTTCACAGATACAGTTAAATTCAAGTGCAATTTCTTCTGCTGTATCATAATCCACTTCCTGATTGATTGTTACAATTTTTCCCTGCATAAACAGCTTCTTTACAACAACGGACGGCTGGACTTTCATCTTATCTGCCAGTTCCTTGATGGTTAAGCTGTCCGGCAGAACCAGCTGCTTAATGGTTTCTTCTTCTTTTTCTACCGGCTGTTTGCGAACTTCAGATTTTCTTTTTCTTCATCTTTTCTTCTGTCGTTCTTCTTGTTGTCCCTTCTGGATTCCGGCTTTCTTGCATCCGGCTTGGTTTCAAACAGAAAATCATTCTTTGGCAGACTTTCTTTTCTGTCACGGTCATTTCTGCGTCCGCTGTTTCCCCCCTGTCCATTGCGGTCATTTCTATAGCCGTTATTTCCACCGCCGTTTCCGTTGCGGTCATTTCTATAGCCGTTATTTCCGCCACCGTTTCCGTTGCGGTCATTTCTGTCATTTCTATAGCCGTTATTTCTGTCGCCGTTTCCGTTGCGGTCGTTCCGATCGTTTCTGTAACCGTTATTTCCACCGCCGTTTCCGTTGCGGTCATTTCTATAGCCATTATTTCCGCCGCCGTTTCCGTTGCGGTCATTTCTGTAACCGTTATGTCTGTCTCCGTTTCCGCTACGGTCATTTCTGTCACGGTCGTTACGGTTGTTGTCACGGTTTCCGGCATAATTATTTCTACCGTTTTCGTTTCTTGGTGTATCTGATTTTCTGTTGTTATTCTGATTGTTATTTCTATTATTCATCTGATTATCGTTCTTTGTCTGATTCTGATTTCCCTTTCTTGTATCATTTCCCGGTGCTTTTGTACTATTCTGTGGAAAATACACCTGTGAAATATGGGACTTTTTATCTTCCTGCTTTGCTTCTGTCTTTGGTTTTTCCGGCTGTGCCGCCTTTTTACCGAACTTGCTGCGGATAGACGTGATTTCTGAGTCTGTCAGACCGTTGGAAGCGGTATACTTCTTTGTGTCGTTACTCAATGTTTCTATAATTTCTTTTGATGATATATTTAACTCTTTTGCCAATTCATGAACTCTCATATTTGCCATTTAACCTCTCTTCCGAACAACCGCTTACATCTGCTGCTCCAAACCATTTTTTAAATGCTTTTCGATTGTATTTCTAAAGCCTTCATCTGCGACTGCGAGTGATGCCCGAAACTGTTTGCCGATTGCATGACCAAGTGTTTCTTTGTCACTGTAAAAGTAAACAGGCACCTCATAAAATGCACACATATTTGTAAACATCTTCTTTGTATTTTCCGATGCATCTCCTGCAACAATAACCAGTGCGGCTTTCCCGGTCTTGACTGCCTTTTCTGTTGCAAATTCTCCGCTTACGATTTTTCCTGCTTTCTGCGCAAGTCCGATCATTGCTAATGCCTTATCCTGCTTCAATATTTTCCAGCTCCTTTGCCAACTTGTCATACACAGACTTTTCTATCGGCATTTTAAAGGAACGTTCCAGTCCCTTTGATGCCACAGCCTTTGCAAAACAATCCGCATTAGGACATATATATGCACCTCTGCCGTTTTTCTTGCCTGTCACATCAATGATAATGCCTTCCGTATCTGTTTTTAAGATTCTGATTAAATCTTTTTTATTCTTCATTTCACGACAGCCTATGCACTGTCTTTGAGGAATCTTTTTTGTTCCGGCCAAATAAATCACTCCCTGATCTTTTATTCTTCTTCACTCAATGTAAGTTCAACGTCTTCTTCGTCACCGGTTGTTTCGTCGATGTCTTCATTTGCCTGTGCTTCACTCTTAATATCAATGCCAAAGCCTGTAAGCTTCGCTGCAAGTCTTACGTTTTGTCCTGATTTGCCGATTGCAAGAGAAAGCTGCTGTTCTGAAACGATGATTTCCGCTTTCTTTTCTTCGTCATCTGCTGTTGCGGATACAACCTTTGCCGGACTTAACGCATTGACAATTAACTGTGCCGGATTTTCATCCCATTCGATAATATCAATCTGTTCGTTGCCCAGTTCATTAACGATTGCCTTTACTCTCGCACCGTTTACACCGACACATGCACCAACCGGATCAACATTCGGTACTTTTGCACGGACTGCCATTTTAGTTCTTGAACCGGCTTCTCTTGCAATACCCATAATTTCAACAATGCCGTCTTTGATTTCCGTTACTTCTTCTTCAAAAAGGCGTTCTACAAGCTGTGGTGATGTTCTTGATACTCTTACCAGTGTCCCCGGTTTTTCTTTGTTGGAAACGCTTACAACATAAAGTTTAATTCTGTCGCCGCGTTCAAAGGTTTCACCCTTTACCTGATCACTGACCTTTAAGGTTGTCTGTGTTCTTCCGATGTCTACCAAAACATTACCCTTTTCATCAATTCTTTGTACAATTCCTGTGATGATTTCTTTTTCCTTTGAATGGTATTCATTGTAAAGTGCTGCCTTTTCTTCTTCACGAATCTTCTGTACAATTGTACCCTTTGCATTCTTTGCCGCACGTCTTGAAAATTCTTCTGATTTTACCTCTACGGTAACAATGTCACCAATCTGGCAGTTTGGCTTAATCTTTCTTGCATCGGCAAGGGAAATCTCTGTTGCAGAAATATACTTTTCAGTATTTTTTCTGGAATTGCTTCCTTCTGCCGGTTCCGGAACAGATACTTCTTCAACGACCTGTCTGTCTGAATAAATGTGGAAGTCCCCTGTGATTCTGTCTAATACAACACGGCCGTTTTCTACAGTGTTAAACTGTGTCTTATATTCATCCATCAGTGATTTTTCAATTGCCTCAAACATCACTTCCTTGCTGATTCCGTTTTCTTTTTCAAGCGCATCAAGTGCTGCTATTAATTCTTTACTCATAATTTCCTCCATTTGGCCTTGCGGCATCGTTTATTCTTTATTATTAATCACAAAATGCAAGACGAATCATTGCCAGATTCGCTCTTTCAAATGTCTTTTCTTCATCCTTTTCAAATGCAAGTGTTACTGTTTTTTCATCGTATGCTTTTAACACGCCTGTAAATTCTTTCTGTTTGTCTTCGGCACGGTAAAGCTTAATATCAATTAATTTTCCAATGCTTCTTTGATAATCTTTTTCTTTCTTTAACGGTCTTAACAACCCCGGAGAACTGACTTCAAAAATATACTGATCCGGAATATAGTTTTCTTTGTCAAGGACTTCATTAAATTCTCTGCTGATTACCTCACAGTCATCTACGGTAATGCCGCCTTCTTTATCGATGTAAACTCTCAAGTACCAGTCACTGCCCTCTTTCACATATTCCACATCAACCAGCTCAAAATGATGCGCATCAATGAACGGTTGAATGAGCTGCTCTGTTTTTTCTTCGTAGCTTATCTTTCTACCCATTTATTCATCGCCTTTCCATTATTTTAAATCGCAGGAATCCCCGCCTGTCAGTCCGCCTGTATTATGCCTAACAACGAAAGAGTGGACATTTCTGCCCACTCTTTCCAGAACACTATAATACAGAATAGCTAATAGGGGAGTCGAACCCCTGTCTTCGCCGTGAGAGGGCGACGTCTTGACCACTTGACCAATTAGCCATATTCCTGTAACTGTATGCCGTATTTACAACGTGCGTTTAACAGTACTTTCATATAATACACTTTTTTTATGCACATTGCAAGCACTTTTTTTATTTTTTTGCATTTTCTTTTATTTCAGGCAAAAAATAACGGGCATCTTCCGGGATAAGGAATTCCCATGCCCGGCTGCTGCCCGTTCTGTTTATAAATTTAAAACCGATTTTGTATTTTTCTTTAAAAGACTGCAAAAAGTGCGCTGAAAAGTCCTGCACTGGCAGCACCCATGACAATACCTGCCAGAAGCACACCGCCCAATACGGCAAGTACACTCTTTTTAAATCCCATATCCAGAAAACTGGCTGCCAATGTTCCTGTCCATGCACCTGTACCCGGAACCGGAATACCCACAAATAAAAGCAGTGCGATAAATAACCCGTTTCCTGCTTTTTCTTTCAGCTTCTGTCCACCCTTGTGACCTTTTTCAATACAGAAGGTAAAAAACTTACCAATGTATTTTTTATCCTTGCCCCACTCAAGCACCCGTCTTGCAAAAAGGTAAATAATCGGAACCGGAAGCATGTTGCCGATAACACAGATGATGTAGGACTGTAATAACGGCAGCTGAAAGCCCTGCGAAATCGGAATCGCACCTCGCAATTCTACGATTGGCACCATGGATACCAGAAAAATCATAAGATATTTTTTTAACATAAATTTAGTTTTCTCCATTCTCTCCGCATACACGGTTTATTTTATGCGCTGTGCGCACAATCTATGTTACAAAAGTATACTGATAAAAGCAAGTGTTTTTTTATTCGTGCATATGACGGAGGCTGTCTAAGAACAGCGGCTTGTTGGCGAAGCGGAACAGTTCCCTTGCGTATGGATAGTTGATGATTTTCATGGCATCGTCTTCCGTCGCAAAGACGTTCATGGCACTGTCAACGTATATATTTTGCAGGCTCATGTCGCTGACTGCAAAAACGGAATCGCACAATACCAGCTTACAGTCGTATGTATCGTCTGGATTGACTGTGATTTGTGCCTGCGGACTGATTTTTAAAATCCGCTCCGCAAGATCGTAGGAAAAATCTTCTCCCTGACCGCGTTCTAAATAAATACACTGCTTTCCCGCCAGCACTTCACGCAGTGCCGTATCTTTGCAGTCCACTTCAAATATCCGTCCGTCTGCCGCTTTTCCGCGGACACCGTGAATCGCATCGTCATAGGCAAACATGACTGTTTTTGCCTTGTTATACTCACCGCGGTACATGCCTTCATACTGCACTTCAAATACAGAATTTTCTGCAGTTATTTTATTAATATGCTTAATATTCACTGTCTGTACAATAGGAGAATTCATTTTAGTTTCAACATAAAACACTTGATTATCAGAGCTAATATTATTGATATTTTCACCGGTAATAAGCTGATCATTATTTTTCCCTTCAAACAATCTATCTCGCCCTTTACCAGAACCTATATAAGTTATCGTAGCATTATCCTCCAACTCATATTCATCAGCTTGCAATGGATCAGAAACTTCCCCATTAACTAATTCTGCTGCAT
>OGLM01004417.1_pt1 | contig 10393 bp, 6 predicted proteins | sample 1572531 | NCBI WGS metagenome assembly OGLM01 (sample SAMEA2581909, study PRJEB24529) | metagenome | biome: Human gut stool | place: China | collected 2011 | reverse complement strand
TGTATTCAATTATTTATTAATCTCTTTGGCCGGTCAGACCTATCAGGGAAATCAGTTTTTACTATGGAGTGGTGTGTTAGTCATCATTATCGCTATCTTGATTTGCGGAAAAGCATATGGAAAGTTATCATCCGGTAAAGCTTCCACACCCAAGAAAGGTATCTTGTTGGCTATTATGGCAGGTATTGCTATCATGTTCTTTTATGGATTGGTTGTAAAATCCCTGGATCCGCAGTATGTGGCCGGTGGAACCGGAACATTGACTCCTTATACAGGTGTGTTCTTCTTTGCGGTAGGTATATTGGTTAGTACACCGATATTTAATACATTCGCCATGAAACATCCCGTGGAAGGCAGGGTAGTGACCATGAAAGATTACTTTGCCGGTGATGCAAAGACCCATCTCACAGGGATGCTGGGAGGTTTTATATGGATGGGTGGCATGGTGATTAGTTTTATGGGAGCCGGTGCTGCCAATCCGGCTATCTCATACGCCCTTAGCAACGCGGCCCCTGTGGTGGCCATGATATGGGGAGTCTTTGTCTGGAAGGAGTTTAAAGGAGCGCCTAAAGGTACTAATAGTTTGATTAGTAGTATGTTTATTCTGTTTATATTAGGCTTGGTGCTAATAACTTTTTCTAATTGAATTATCGTTTATTATTTGTTTTCAGGGTTAGTTATTAGGGGGGAAGACATTTTCTCCTCTCCCCCCCCTTTATTGTTTAAATCGATAATTAAAGTTGTTATGAATTATTGTAAATACCTGTTAGGAATAACTGCCGTTTGTTTCCAAAGCGGATACTTTCCAAATATATATGCAAACTTGCCTGGTTATGCATTGGAAGTAAATCTGCAAAGTGAAAAAGGAAATTTTAAAGGAACTGTATTGGATGGGAATGGAGATCCTTTAATCGGTGCGACCGTTAAAATAAAAGGTTCAAGTGAAGGAACAATAACTGATTTTGATGGAAATTTCATTCTCAGATCTTCAAGAAAGAATGTTGAACTAGAAGTTTCTTATGTCGGTTATAAGACGATGACTATTAGTGCAGTTAGAGGTAAGAGTCTTAAAGTTACATTAGAAGAGGACTCAGAGGCTTTGGAAGAAGTTGTTGTTATAGGTTATGGTCGGGTTAGTAAAGAAGCCTTGACTGGTTCTGTGTCTTCTGTTAGCGGTAAGGCTATATCTCAAGTTCCTGTTGCTTCTGCTGCCGAAGCTATGGTTGGTAAACTTGCTGGTGTACAGATTACGACAGCTGATGGTTCTCCTGATGCTGATATTCAGGTGCGTGTTCGTGGTGGTGGTTCTTTGTCTCAGGATAATTCTCCTCTTTATATAGTTGATGGATTCCCTGTAGATAATTTAAATGATATAGCTCCTACCGATATTGAGTCTATCGATGTCTTGAAAGATGCTTCCTCAACGGCTGTATATGGTGCTAGAGGAGCTAATGGGGTTGTCAATATAACGACGAAACGTGCGAAAGAAGGTAAGGCGACTGTTTCTTTTAATGCCTACATGTCTTTACGGCAAGTATCAAAGAAATTGGATGTGTTAGATCCTTATGAATTTGTATTGCTTTATTATGAGGATGCAAAACTTGGTTCTTCTGAACCTACTTCTTTCTATGATAAATATGGTTATCCTGAAGAATTTCATATTTACAAAGATTATGCAGGTGATGACTTGCAAGATGAAATTATGGGAAAAACTACAGTTTCTCAATATTATAGTATTAACATTGGTGGTTCATCCGGCAAAACTAAATATAATTTAAGTCTGACGCATAGTGATGCTCCTAGTATTCTTGAAGGGAATGGTCAGCAAAAGACATTCTTAAATTTTAAATTGTCTACAGAGTTATTTAAGTTTATGACCTTTGAGTATAATACTCGTTTTGTTAATACTCGTACGGAAGGAGCTGGAACTGAAGCAGTGAAAGTGCTTGATGCTTTGGAGTATGCACCAACTCAAGGTCTTTATGATTTCATGGAATTACCGGAATAGGATGAGAACTATGATCCATCCGATGAAGATTACATTCAAAGATACGATCCTCTTCAGGAAGCTTCTCAGAACTGGAGACGTCGAGGAAGTACATTATTTAATACGACGGCAGCATTAAATATAAAGCTGTTTAAAGGATTGACTTTTAGGTCTGAGTTCGGTCTTGATATGAGTAATACCAGTTATGATAAACGTTTCTATGGTCCAGAACATGGAAATGCTGAAAAATATAGTGATGGTATGCCGTATATTGAGTATACAAGAAAGAGTTCTCCTAAATATCGACTAGCTAATACTCTTACATATCAATTTGATTTGTTTAAAAAACATCATTTTAATACTATGATTGGACAAGAGTTGAATCATCAGCAAACTTTAACGGATAAGGAAGCGACTCGTTATTTCCCTGTGGATATTACTCCGGAAGCTGCTTTTGATAATATGACTATGGGAGAAGCATACCTTACAGAAAGTAGTAAGACTACTCCAAACCGACTTGCTTCTTTCTTTGGACGTATCATGTACGATTATGATAGAAGATATTATGCAACGATTACCGTACGTGCTGATGGATCAACAAAATTTGCTCCAGGACATCAATGGGGCGTTTTTCCAGCTGCTTCTTTGGCATGGAGAATTTCAGAAGAGGAATTTCTTAAGAATAATGATATTATTTCAAGTTTAAAACTCCGTTTGGGTTCGGGTATTGCTGGTAATAATAGAATTAATGATGATATGTGGAAAACAACCTATCGCTTAAGTACTTCAAAAACTCCAGGATGGGGTGAAGTTATAAATTCTTATTATGGTTACGGCTCATCATACCTTCCTAATCCAAGTTTGAAATGGGAAAAAACTATAACTAATAATGTTGGTATTGATTTTGGTCTGTTTAATGAACGGTTATCTGGTTCACTGGATATGTATTTAAATAATACAAAAGACTTGTTGGTTCCATCAACAATTCCTCAAACAACAGGGTATGAACAACAACAAACTAATGTCGGTCAAACACAAAATAAAGGTATTGAATTAACGTTGAATGGACTGATTATTAATAATAGAAATTTCTCTTTAAGCGGTAACTTTAATATAGGTTTTAATAAAAATAAGATTGTAAGTCTTAATTCTGGAGAAACTAAGTGGGTTAAAAAATCAGGTTGGGCTAGTACTGATCAATTACCGAATGAAGACTATTTAGTTCTTGTTGGTGAAACGGTTGGTTTGATGTATGGTTATACCAATGATGGTATTTATCAGGTTGATGATTTTAATTATAATCCGACAACAGGAGAATATACATTGAAACCAGGAGTTGTAGATTGCTCTTCTTTAGTTACGGTTATGCCGGGAGCACCTAAATTCAAGAAAATTGCTCCCGTTAAAGAAGGAGAGATAAACCCACAGATTACAACCGATGATTTGAGTATTATTGGTAGGGCTATGCCTAAATTTACTGGTGGGTTTGGTTTGAATGCCACTTATAAAGGTTTTGACGCTTCTGCGTTTTTCAATTATCAAGTAGGTAATGATGTATATAATGGAAATAAAATGCATCTTACATCTTGGTGGCGTAATAGTGAAACCAATCAGTTGACTTTGGTTGACAGCAAGCATCGCTTCCGTTATTTTGATGATGCAGGTAATGATTTGAGAAAGGATCCGGAACTATTGAAAGATTTTAATAAGAATGCGACAATGTGGAATCCAACCACAGTTGGTACAGCAATTATGATGTCTTATAATGTTGAGGATGGTTCGTTCCTTCGTTTGAATACCGTTACTATAGGATATACTTTACCTAGACATATTACAGGGAAAGTAGGAATAAGTAATTTAAGATTCTATTTTACAGGATATAATTTATGGTTACTTACTCATTATACAGGATACGATCCTGAAGTGAATGTAAATAATAGAGATGGACTGACTCCTGGTATAGATTGTAATTCATATCCTAGAAATAAAACATATACTTTTGGTGTTAATTTGACGTTCTAAAAAATACGATTATGAGAAAATATATAATAACCCTATTATTGCCATTTCTGTTATTTTCCTGTGAAGATTATTTGAGTATAGATTCACCTTCTAATTTTGATAACAGTTATGTGTATTCTAATGAAGGAGAAATATTTCGTGCTCTTACAGCTGTTTATAGTCCTTTGACTGAAGTTTATGGTGGTAGATGGATTACATCCTTTATACCAAATACAGATGTTGAATTTAATGCAGCAGATGAGGTGTTGAGTGCTAAAGGTGATGATTTTTCTAGTTTTGAACCTCAATCTCTTAATACTGATTTGACAGGTGTGATGACTCAATTCTATAAAGCTATAAATTTGGCTAACGGGGTGATTGCTGGTATTGAAGAGTGTGAGCTCTATGCGAATGCCGACAAAACCAGACCGTCTAACCTGATGCAGATGTATGGCGAAGCGAAAGCTCTGCGCGCCATGGTTTATTTGGATTTGGTAAGATGCTGGGGGGATGTTCCTTTTCTGCTTAAGCCTTCTTCGGCAGATGATGATATGTTTGTTGAACCGGTTGACAGAGATTCTATTCTGACTTACATGATTAATGATCTTAGATCTGTAGAGCCTACCATGATGTATGCTAAAGATATTAATTATGGTGCAGAACGTGCTAATAGGGAGTTTTGCCAAGGACTGATTGCGTTGACCGCTCTTACTCGGGGTGGATGGAGTTTGCGTCCTAATAAAGAAAATCCGGCCGACCGCGGACAGATGATGCGTAGTGCTGATTGGAGAGAATATTATAAAATTGCTGAAGAGTATGCAGGCAAGGTCATTAGTGATGGGCATCACAAGTTAACTATGGGTTTTGAAGAATTCTGGAAAATGGTTTGTAATTGGGGAACAGTAACGAATGATGATTTTATTTTTGATATTCCTTTATTGAAATCTTCTGGAACAGGTGAATACTGTTATTATGTAGGTGTACCTATGGATTACGGTGAAACAAATCCTTATGGTAAAGCTAGTGGTAGCTATAACCTTACAACTTTATATATGTTGTCTTTTGATGAAGATGATTTACGTAGAGATGTAACTTGTGTGAATTATAGTTATGACGCAAAGTTGAACCAGAAGGCTCCTACCATTGGAGATAATAATTTGGGAAGAATCAAGAATGGAAAGTACAGACGCATTTGGATGGAAACGCCCTTGGGAGCTACAACTACTAAAAGTACGGGAGTCAATGCTTCGTATATGCGTTATGCGGATATTCTTCTTATGTATGCTGAAGCAGCCAATGAGAATAATAATGGACCGACTCAAGGGGCTAAGGATGCTCTTAAGGAGGTTAGAAAAAGAGCTTTCCCTTCAGACAAATGGGCGGAAAAGGTAGATGCTTATGTAGATGCTCTTACTACGAAGGAACAATTTTTTGAAGCTATTGCTAATGAAAGAAAATGGGAGTTTGGAGGCGAGAATAAGCGCCATTTTGATCTTGCCAGATGGAATATTTATGGTCAAGTTTTGGTTGATTTCTATAAAACAGCTGTACAAATGGGGTATAATGCAAACTTCCCTAATACGGAATATCTGCAATGGAGCAATGTTCCAGACAATTATTACTATAGACAAGTTGAAAATCCTGAAAATCCAGGAACACTGAAACTGGAATTTGTCGGTTTGTATAAGCGGGAGAAAGAACCTGTGGAAGGTAAATATACACGTAAAGGTTTTGCGACAGGTTTTATTGTGCAAAAAACTGATGCCGAGGGAAACAAACTCGATAAGTCAGATCCGGCAAATTGGGAGCCTTGTCCAACTTTGAAGAGATGTTTCAGAGGATATTTTACCGACCAGACAGTGGACATGATTAATCCGGAGAAAGATCCTGTGCCTTATTTATTGCCATTTGGTCATACATTTATCTCTGCAAATCCCAAGATTAAGAACTATTATGGTTTTAAATAAATAAATTAGGTCATGAAAAATAAGGTTGTAAATATAATAATATGTAGTTTGGCATGTTTAATGACTTGTCTTACTTCTTGTAAAGAGGAAACTCCTGTTGTTTCCGATATGTTCAAGCCGAAACTTGTTAGTGGTTATCCGGAAGTTGTCGATTTAAATCAGGTCAAATTGATATGGTATAAAGTAAATAATGCTGTATCTTATACTATTCAGATTAGTTTTGATGAATATTTTCAGGAAATCTATTATGAAGAAACAGTTACAGGACTTTCATATGTGACACCAGATTTACCGTATGCTTCTAATGTTTATATCAGAATGAGGACAAACGCACAAAATGAGGTAAATAATTCTATCTGGTATGAGTTTTCTGTTACAACTGAAGAAAGAGATATTGAGCCGGTTTTGAATGAGGTAGACGAAACGCTTATTCGGGAAGATAATGTAACAATTTCATGGATGGTCGATCCGGTTAATTTTCCAGTTGACAGTATTAGCGTTGAGAAGCTGGATGAAATAAATGGAAATGAGGTTGTACAACAAATAATGCTGACAGAGGAAGAAAGTGTGCTTGGTTCTTATATTATAACGGATCTAGAGAAAGCTACCGGTTATAAAATTACCTTATGTAATAGCAAAGTAGAGTCTTTATTTGATAAACCATATAATTCTGTAACTTTCAGGACTGCTGGGGCACAAGAAGGAGATATAATAATAACGGCAGGTCCGGGCCTTTCTTCTATACTTAAAAAGAATGAAAAAGATGCGATGATTTTTGATGGTCAGCGTTACTATATTCAGGATGAAGGTACTTACAACTTGGAAGGATATGGGTTCACAAAAGGTTTTAATATAACAGCTGCTCCGGGTAAGGATATAGTAATAAATGTAACAAATCCATTTACGCCGACAGAAGTGCCGGATAATACTACAGGTAAGATTGTATTTAATAATTTGCGTTTGGTTGGCGAAACCTTGCTTATAGATAATACAAAAGAAGATGGTCTGAATTATACTTGGGAGGGACTTGAATTGAATGGTTGTACACTTTCTGCATTTCCAGGACTTATTCGTTTAAATACTTCTGAAGGCAATCTGAAAAAGATTATGAATGTTCTTATCTCTAACTGTGTTCTCAATGAGATGGGCAGTGGTAAACTTATATCAATTGAAAATCATCCTAATAAGAATAAAGTAGCTGCTGTCGATGCATTGACTATTACACAAACGACCATAAGTAACTCTCCTAAGTTCTTGATTTTAGGATTCCCTGATAATTATGGATATAGTGGAAGTACAATTGTTCTTTTTATGCAAAATGTTACTATATTTGAATCGTGTACAAGTGCTCGTATGATTGCCATGAACCGGTTGACAGATGAATCACAAGTGTTCATTAATCATTGTTTGTTCAGTAATGTCAAAAACAATAACGGTGGTAACATGTTCTATGAAACTTGTCTGGCTGGTAGTGCTACTAAAACTTTTGCAGAAAATTATAGAACTACGGAGCTTCCTGAAACTGGTAGAGGTGGAAATGTTGCATCTGTTGATTTAGGATTAACACAAGAGGAATTGTTTGTTGATCCGGGAATAAGTGATTTGACAATTAAAGATAAGACATCAATTGTATATGTAAATGAAATTGGAGATTCTCGTTGGTTGAAATAATAGATTTGATAAATATTTTGAATTGATTATAACAGACCGGGCATAGGGAAATTCCCTATGCTAGGTTTGTGACATTCTGGTCTATTGGGAGGTTATATAATATCATTTTTTTAGTAACTTAAAATCTAGTTTTGATACTTATGATGCAAAGATTTAAATTGATAATGGCTTTTGCTATATTGTTATTGGGAACTGTAACGTTGGCTTTAGCGAGTGAAAAACATAGAATTATTGTTTTGACTGATATTGAAAATGAGCCAGACGACGCTATGTCATTGGTACGTTTCTTGACATATTCCAACCAATGGGATGTTGAAGGGCTAATTGCTACTACTTCAGTACATCAGAAAAGAGAGTTGGCCACATGGAGAATTAAAGAGATTGTAGAGGCATATGGAAAAGTCCAACCCAATTTATTGAAACATGAACCAGGATACCCTACAGCTAAATACTTAAAGTCTGTCATAAAGGAAGGACGTGCTGATTATGGTATGCATGCTGTCGGGAAAGGTATGGATTCTGAGGGTTCAGACTGGATTATAAAAACCGTTGATAGTGAAGACTCTCGTCCTGTATGGGTATTGATATGGGGTGGCCCTAATTGTTTGGCGCAGGCTTTATGGAAAGTAAAAGAAACTCGTTCCGTTCAGGATGTAGAGAAATTTGTAAAGAAACTGCGTGTATATGCTATTTCTGATCAAGATGACAGTGGTCCATGGATCCGAAAAACATTTAAAGATTTATTTTATATCGTGAGTCCGGGATATCATAAATTTGGAGGTTATCATTATGCAACATGGAGTGGTATCAGTGGTGATAAATTTCATGGGCGTTTTGCCGGAGCTGATTTTACGATTGTCGATAATCCGTGGTTAGATAAAAATATTCGTTGTAAAGGTCCGTTGGGAGAACAATATCCTTTTATGAAGTTTCTAATGGAAGGTGATACTCCGACATTCTTATATCTGATAAATAATGGTTTAGGTGATTCTGAACATCCTAACTGGGGAAGTTGGGGCGGACGTTATGAGTTCTATCAGCCCAGAACCGAACGCTGGTTTATAGAGCCTGAAACTCGTCCTTTATGGACTGATGCCCAAGATGAAGCGATGGGTATAGATGGTTCATGGCATACGGGTAATAAAGTCACTATCTGGCGTTGGCGTGAAGCTTATCAGAATGATTTTGCTGCTAGAATGGATTGGACGATAAATGATTATAAGAATGCAAATCATCCGCCTGTAGTAAAACTGGCTTGTGAAAAAGAGATTACAGCTAAGGTGGGTGATCGCGTAGATTTAAGTGTGGAGGGTAGTTCTGATCCTGATGCTAATCAGTTGTCTTATAAATGGTTTTATTATCCTGAAGTTGGAACATTTAATTTCTCTTCAGCTCGTTCCGGTAATCCTTTGAAAATAGAAGATGCTGATAAGGCAAAAGCTTGGTTTATCGTTCCAAAAACAGAACGTAAGGGTACAATGCATATTATAGTAGCGGTAACTGATAATGGACAACCAGCATTAACTCGTTATGAAAGAATTATTGTCAATGTTATAAAATAGTTAAAGCTTATTGTTATATGAAAAAGTTTAGGTTCTTATTATATGCCGTTTTGTGCTTGAATCTTGTTGAGCTTAATGCCCAACAAGATTTGAGTAAACTTTCTTGGAGTAAAGTGGCTAATTCTATGCCGGAAGAATGGTACTCAACAGAACAGGCTGTACAGATTGCTGATACTGTACTGGCTTACCAGACAGAAATTGGAGGCTGGACCAAAAATACAGGTTTCCATAAAAAGATAAATCAGAAGGAAATGGCCAAAGTCCGTAAATCGGGAATCGGTGCAACATTCGATAATGGGGCGACTGTAACGGAAATGCGCTATCTGGCAAAAATTTATAAATTCCATGAAGATGCTAAATATAAGGAAGCCTTTCTGAAAGCCTTTAATTATATGATAGTGGGGGGTGGCCACAATTTTATCCGGTCAGATCAAGTAAATCTGTATCTTATTCTGGATGTATTACATTCAATGATAATGCTTATGTAAATGTGATGTATCTGTTGAAAGATATCTATGAAAATAATCCTTGTTTTGCAGCTCTTAATTTAGATAATAAAGTTAGGCAACAGGCTCGTACTGCTTTTGATAAGGGCGTAAAATGTATTTTAGACACGCAGATCGTAGTAGATGGAAAGAAGACTGTGTGGTGTGCTCAGCATGATCAATATACGTTAAAACCAGCAAAAGCCAGAGCTTATGAATTGCCTTCTTTCAGTGGTGCAGAATCAGTGAATATAGCCTTGCTCCTCATGTCAATAGATAATCCGACTTCAGATATAATTGCTTCTGTAAAAGGAGCGGTTGAATGGTTTGATACTCATAAAATAGCGGATATGAAATATGAGCGTTATCGTGATGAGAAAGGAGAAAGAAATGCTCGTCTGATTCCGGCAGCGGGAGTGAATGTCTGGGCACGATTTTATGATCTTGAGACTGGAAAACCATTTTTCTGTGACAGAGATGGCGTAAAAAGAAGTTCCATTGATGATTTGGGCAAGGAGCGCCGTGGCGGATATTCATGGTATACTTCTTCGCCAGAGAAAGTATTGAAAACTTATTCCAAATGGATAAAAAAGAATCATTTATAAAAAGCATTATTTCATTTATAAGTAACATATTAACCTCAACTTTTATCCGATGAAAAAATCTTATATTCTTATCGTGTGTTTCGTTATGACTTAATTGCTGGCTTGGGCACAACAA
>OGLM01004410.1_pt1 | contig 10405 bp, 10 predicted proteins | sample 1572531 | NCBI WGS metagenome assembly OGLM01 (sample SAMEA2581909, study PRJEB24529) | metagenome | biome: Human gut stool | place: China | collected 2011 | reverse complement strand
TTCCAATATCTGATGTAAACATTATCTAATGTATTAGTCTATATGTCAAGAGGAATGCTTCCTTAAAATAGCACTAATTCATTAGCTAATGGGAGCATGAGATATGGTAACATTAAATGCACTGGCACTTTTGGAACGCAAAGGGAAAACAAAGTATTGGTTATATCAGCAGCTCGGTATGAGCTACCAGAACTTCAGCAAAATGGTAAACAACCAGACAAAGTCGATTCGATACGAAAATATCGAGGTCCTTTGTCAGCTTCTTGATTGTACACCAAACGAGCTTTTTACCTTCACGGACGAGCAATAGTAGCCTCGTAACCCCGCCGCAGAGCGGCAGCGGCCGCAAGGAGCAGACCAAATCGAAAGCCGATAAAGAAGCCGCACGCACTCCTTTGCGCAGCGCGTGCAGTTGTTCTATAGAAAAACCTCCAATGGCAGGTCAAGGGCGCAGCCCTTGCGCTCTCTGGGGGTTCCAAAGGGGGTATTCTCTACGGTAGAGAATACCCCCTTTGATATGCGCGTCGTGTGAAGCACGGCGGTTTTTTGATGCAAGCGCTATGAATACGCCGCGACGTGCTCGCGGTAATACTGCACAGCGAGCCAGCTGCGGTAGAAGCTGCGGTCGGTGTCGCTGAGGACGGAGGTCAGGACGCCGTCGTGCAGGAAGAGCCCGTTCGTGTGCAGCAGCGGCGAGATGTCCCGCATGGCGCGGGAGAGCTGCATATAGCCGGGGCCGGCCCAGCCGCACGCGTCGAACAGCCGCGTCATCAGGAAGCAGGGCGAAAAGTCGCCGCCGTCGCCGGTGAAGTCCGCGCCGAGGACCTCCTTCGCCGCGCGGTTCGCCCAGATGAGATAGGGCGTGGCGTAATAGTTCCGGAAGCCGGCAAGCGTGGACGTGTCAAAATCAATGCCCATCTCCTCATAGACCGAGCCGCCGTTGCCCATCCACGGCTTGTGGTCACCGAAGAGCACGAGCACCACAGGGGTATCGCGCGCGTCCAGCTCCTGCGTCAGACGGACATATTCGCGGACCGTTTCATTCACGCCGAAGAGGTAGTTGTTGAGCATATTGCAGCTCTCCTGCGACCAGCCGCTTGCTTCGGGCGAAACATAGGGAACGGTGCTCTCCGTTTCGGCGTAGGGGCCGTGATTCTGATAGCTCACCGCGAAGGAGAACAGGGGCGAGCCGTCCGCCGCGTCGAGGTCGGCGAGCAGGTAGTCCGCGAGCTGTTGGTCGGAATGCCACATGGCGACGTAGGGGTCGACCAGCTCGCCGAAGCCGTTTTCCGTGAAAACGCTCCGTTCAAAGCCGAGGTAGTCGTTCACGCGCTCGCGGTCATAGAACCAGCTGTAGCCGGGGTGCGCGTAGTGCGCCGCGTAGCCTTGTGCCGTGAAGTAGCGGACATAGGAGCCGGTCGCGCCGCGGTATTCGTCGTGCTCGCTCGCGCCGGTGAGGAAGCCCCACTCGGTATCCACGGTGCCGCCCGCGAAGATGTTCGTGAGCAGACGGCCGGAGAGGCTCTGCTCCTCGAGCGCGTGCCAGGGGGCATAGACCTCCTGCACCGTGTCAAAGCCGGCGAGGGCGTCGAAGTCGGTCAGGTCGCAGAACGCCTCGAGCATCACGCCCATGACGGCGACCTTCTCCCCCTCCGGAATGTCTTCATCGGGGAAGGACTCAAGCAGCGTCTGCGCCGCGCGGGCATCGTAGCCCTCCGGCTTTTCGGGGAACAGCTCCGGCACCGAGTGCAGGAAGGAAAGCGCAAAGCCGCGGGAAAGATAGACCTCGTTGTCCGACCAGATATTGATGAGCGCGTCGTTCGCCGTCCTTCCGTAGACGGCTTCGTCGGTGTAAGCGCCGAGGTACGCGCCGACGCCCAGCAGCACGCAGGCCGCCGCGCCCAGCGCGCGGGCGCGCCGGCGCTTATCGCCGCGCGGCATGAGGAGCACGGCAAAGGCCAGCATCGCGCCGAGGAGCGCGACCGCCGTGTTGACCTCGGCGGTCCGTTCAAATTCGTATTGACTCATGATGCCGCCCGCCGTGCGCAGGAGCAGGATATCGCTCGCGCGCATCGGATCGCCGCGCAGCATGACCTTATAATAGTTGTGGAGCTGGAGGCCCTCACCGAAAAGGCCGCTGAGCAGCACGCCGCACCAGCAGCGTCCGGACAGAAAATAGCCCAGCCATGCGAGCAGCAGCGGCGGGAAAAGGTTCAGCGCCAGCAGCAGCGGATGATCGAGATAGGACCGGTACAGCTCTGCCTGCGGGAGGGCGGCATCCGCGCAGGCCGTGAGCCACAGGCCGAGAAAGCCGATGCCGACGCCGAGGAGCGTGAGCAGCACGGCGAGGTAGGCGCGGTGGGCGCGGAGCGTCCCGCGGCTCGCGCCATCGGGCGGAAAAACAAGGCGAGAAAGCTTCAAATCGGGTTCCCCTTCAAAAAGAATAACAGGATTATAACAGATTTTTCGGCAAAAACAACCGCCATTTCCCACCATTCCGCCAAATCCCGCTCAATGTGAGAAAAAAGACGGTGAAACGGGGGTGAGGGTATTGCATTTTCTTGGCAAAGCCTTTATAATTATACTAAATCTTCGTCATGCGGCCTGAAAATATTTTAGGTGTTATGACGAAACAAAAGAAAGGGAGAATATCATGGAAAAGCTCTTTAAGCTCCAGGAGAACGGCACCACGGTAAAAACCGAGCTGCTTGCCGGTCTCACGACGTTCATGACGATGGCTTACATCATCGCCCTGAACCCCAACCTGCTGACCAACTTCGCGGTCGGCACCCCGCTGTGGAACGGTGTGTTCCTGGCAACCTGCATTGCCTCCGCCATCGGCACCATCTGCATGGCCTTCATGGCCAACAAGCCCTTCGTTATGGCTCCCGGCATGGGTCTGAACAGCTTCTTTGCCGTGGTCGTGGCCAACATCGCCGTCATCAACAACTGCGAGTATGAGTCCGCGTTCCAGGCCGGTCTGGTCATCATCCTCGTCGAGGGCATCGTGTTCCTCGTCCTCACCCTCCTGAAGGTCCGTGAGAAGATCGTCGAGGCCATTCCTCTCGGTGTGCGCTACGGCATCGCCCCCGCCATCGGCCTGATGCTGATGAACATCGGTCTCGGCTCCAACGTCGGCATCTATGCCGAGGGCAACGGCTTCACCAGCCCCTTCTACATCATGCGCGACTTCTTCGGCGCCCTGACCCCCAGCATCATCAAGGGCAGCATGGGCGACATCGGCTATCACACCATGGTCCTCACCGCCATCACCGCCTTCCTCGGCGTGTTCATGATGGTCGTTCTGGCCAAGAAGGGCATCAAGGCCTCCGTTCTGCTCGGTATGCTCTTCTCCTCCGTGCTCTACTGGGCCGGCAGCTTCCTGTTCCTGGGCGTGAATCCGTTCGCCAGCCTTGAGACCGCGAGCTTCGTGCCCCCCTTCGCCGACATGGTCTCCACCACTCTCTTCAAGTTTGACTTCGCCGGCTTTGTGAACATCGGCTGGTTCACCGCCATCACCCTGATCATCACCTTCTGCATGATCGATATGTTCGACACCATCGGCACCCTCGTCGGCACGGCCTCCCGCGCCGGCATGGTCGACAAGGACGGCAATATGCCCAAGATGAAGGAAGCCCTGCTCTCCGATGCCATCGGCACCATCGCGGGCGCTGCCACCGGTACCTCCACCGTCACCACCTTCATCGAGTCCGCTTCCGGCGTTGAGGCCGGCGGCCGCACCGGTCTGACCGCGCTGACCACCGCCGTTCTCTTCCTCGCCTGCATGTTCCTCGCCCCCATCGCCGCCATCATCCCCGGCGCTGCGACCTCCGCCGCGCTCATCTACGTCGGCGTGCTGATGCTCCAGGGCCTCAAGAACGTCAACTTCGACGATATGGATCAGATGCTGCCGGTGTCCATCATGCTCATCGGTATGCCCGTGTCCGGCTCCATCGGCCACGCCATCGGTCTGGGCCTGATCTCCTACACCGTGGTCAAGGTCTTCTCCGGCAAGGCCAAGGACGTCAGCGTTCTGACCTATGTCATCTCCCTCCTCTTCCTCATCAAGTTCTTCGCGGTGGTGTAAGACCCATACAGCGGCATAAGAAAGAGCGCCCGTTCGGGCGCTCTTTCCTTTTGGCTTTTTACTTGTAGAAATCCGTGCCGTCCTCAATGACGATGGGCAGGCCGTTGTGGTAGACAGGAATGGTTTGAAATTTGAAGCGCGAGACGCGGTGCTTATGGTCGATCTGCTCTTTAATGGCGGGATCGGCGACGCCCTTGCGGACGTATTCGTTCACCGCGTGGTAGGAAAAGCCGAGGTTGTCCTCGTCGGTCTTGCCGGTCAGGCCGTCGGACGGCGGCTTGATGAGGAAGCGCTCGGGCAGACCCAGCTCTGCGCCCAGCGCGATGACCTCCTCGGTCGTGTACATGCCGAGCGGCGAGAACGCGCCCGCGCTGTCGCCGTAGATCGTGCAGTAGCCGACCCAGTCCTCGGAGAGGTTCGAGGTATTGATGACGATGCCGCCCTCCTCGCTCTGCGCGATGGCGTACAGCGTCGCCATGCGGATGCGGGACGGCAGGTTCACCTTCGTCTGGCGGCTCGCGTCGATGCCCACGCGCGCCATCTCGTCGAGAATGCCGCTCGTGCCGCCGTGAATATTGAACGTGTAGTGGCGGATGTTCAGCACGTCGACAAGGCCGTTGGAATAGTCGATGTCCGGCTGCACGCCGTCGGGCATCAGCACGCCGACGACATTCTCGCGACCGTAGGCCGCCACGCTCAGCGCCGCCGTGACGGAGCTGTCCTTGCCGCCCGAAATGCCGATGACGGCGGTCTTGCCTCCGCAGGCCTTCATCTGCGCGCGCATCCAGTCGAGAAGTCCCGGAAGCTGCTGCTTTGCGTTGAATTCTGCCATAGTCTTTTGCTCCTTCATATTACTTCAGCAAAGCGGGAAGGCTCCCCTCCCTGCTGAGAAAAAATTTGCTTTTGTTGTACCACACTTCCGCTAAGCTTTCAAGTACCCTTCGGCCTGCTTTAAAAACATTTCCCGATATTTTCCGTTCTGCGCCATCAGCTCCGCGTGCGTGCCGGATTCTATGATTCTTCCATCGGAGAGAAGATAAATTCGGTCCGCGTCCACGACCGTGGAGAGCCGGTGCGCGACCATAACGGTGGTCGTCGGCGAGCGGTCGAAGATCAGCTTTGCGATGCGGTACTCGGCGATCGGATCCAGCGCGCTGGACGGCTCGTCGAGGATGAGCAGCCCAAATTCGCTGTGCAGCAGCCGCGTCAGGCATAGGCGCTGCGCGTCTCCGCCCGAGAGCACCGCGCCGTTTTCGTCGAACTCCTTCGTGACCTGCGCGTCCAGAGAAAGCCGCAGGCCGACCTCCTCAAGGCAGGATTTGAGCCGCGCATCGTCCGCGTCGGCGTAGGCCGTCATATTTTCGCGGACAGACAGCGCGTACAGGCGGGACTGCTGAAACGCGATGCCGATCCTGCCGCGCAGCGTGCTCACGTCATAGTCCGCGATCGGGCGGCCGTTGATCTGCACCGTTCCTCCGTCCGCGTCGTACAGGCGGAGCAGGAGCTTTGTGAGCGTCGTCTTCCCCGCGCCATTTTCGCCGACGATGGCGATCTTTTCTCCGGGCGCGATGGCAAGACTCAGATCACGGATGGCAAACTCATCGCTGCCGCCGTAGCGGTAGGACACATGGTCGAATCGGACGGAAAACGGGCCGTCTGACGCTTTTTCGCCGTCTGTCGACGCTTCGATGGTCGAATCTGTGTCGAAAAAGCGCTGCACCTTCTGCGCGTAGGCAACGCCTAAGGCGACCTGCGAGCTCCACCAGCCGAGCGCGTTGAGCGCCTCCTTGAGCGCGAGCGACGAGGCGATCAGCGTCGCATAGACGCCAATGCCGCCGATATTGCCAGACATCACGCCCCATGCGACATAGACCGGCACGGCAAACGTCGTGCCTAGCTGCGCGAGGTTCGCCAGAATATCGGTCAAAAATTCCTTTGCGCCGTATTTTCGATAGATCGCGGCCCTGCTCTTCACAGAGCCGTCGAACAGCGAAAAAAGCGGCTTTTTGATGTTTGACGCGCGCAGGTCGGCGACCGCCGTATGGTCAAAAAACAGCCGCCGCAGATAGTCAGCCTTCCGCTGGTCGTTGACCATGGCCGTCTCACGCTCCACGGACACCCTGCTCCAGTAAATTTGCGCATACGCGACAAACGCAGAGCAGCCCAGAACGATGAGCAGCAGCGCAACGCCCTGCGACGCGATCAGCGCGCCGTAGACAATGCATTTCGCGACGCCGCTCAAAAGCGAGAAGAGATTTTGCAGCGTCTCCGACGACTGCGAGGCAAATTTCTCCGTCGTTAGCTTGTAGCTGTCGAAATAGCTCGGATCGTCAAAGTGCCGGTAGTCGACCATCAGGGCTTTTTCGTAGATCGACCGCTCGATCGTCCCCTCGATCTCCTGCTTTTTCCACCGGAGGTAAAAATCCTCGTACGCCGCGTGGAGCAGATCAAGCGCCAGCGCGAGCAAAAGGTATGTCAGGCCCGTCAAAAATGCCGCTTCAAACGGCTTTCCCGCTTCGATCATTTCGATCACCGCCTGCGCCAGCGTCGCGGAAAAATACCCCGCCGCCGGCACAAACAGCACCGATGAGATAAACGAGCCGACCATTAAGGTCTTGCCGTACTTCCACCAGGGCGCTAAAAGGAAGCAAATGCTGCCCCAGCCCTGCCTGAGCTTTCCAACCGTCTTCTCCGGAATCAACCTTCTTTCTGTAATTGTCGTTGGTTTTATTCTTACTTAAACCGATTCACCGTCGCGGCATTATTTTCCCACGCGGCAGGCCGCGCGGGAGCCCTGTTTTATTCCATGTCTTGCGGCGGCGAAGTGAATCCGCCGCTCGCGCCGCCGGACTTCCGGCGAAAGGCCACGCTATCCCTTACTTAAACTTGTGCCACTCATTAACAGCCATCTCATCGCAGCGGTTGTTGTACTCATTCTCCGCGTGGCCTTTGACCCAGTGGTAGTGCATTTCGTGCCGGGCGATGAGGGACAAGAGCTGCTCCCACAAATCGACGTTCAGCGCGGGCTTTTTGTCGCTTTTGACCCAGCCGCGCTGCTTCCAGCCGTAGACCCAGCGCTTTTCCAGCGCGTCGATGACGTAGCGCGAGTCGGAATAGAGTTCCACGACGCACGGCTCCTTTAAGAGCCGCAGCGCCTCGATGACGGCGGTGAGCTCCATGCGGTTGTTCGTCGTGCTCGCCTCGCCGCCGGAGAGCTCGCGCTCGTGCGCGCCGTATTTGAGCACCGCGCCCCAGCCGCCGGGGCCGGGGTTGCCTGAGCACGCGCCGTCGGTATAGATAATGACCTGTTTCATGCGTTTCCTCAATAAGAGCTGATCTCGAGCGATGCATCGTCCTCGCCCGGCGTGATCGAACGAATTTCGACCGTGTACTTCATTTCCGGCGAGACGACGATCTCGACGCGGTCGCCGACCTTTTTCCCCAGGATGGCCTTGCCGACGGGCGATTCCTTGCTGATGAGGCCCTTGAGCGCGTTCTGCCGCAGGGTGGTCACGAGCTGGATGTTCTGCTCTTTCCCCAGTTTTTCGTTATAGAGCGCCACGTGGTCAAAAAGGCCGACGGTGCCCTCTTTTTCGTTCACTTCGATGACCTTCGCCGTCGCGATCATGCGCTCCAAGTAACGGATGCGGCTCTCGTTGCGGTTTTTCTCCTGCTTGGCGACCTTGTACTCGTAGTTTTCGCTCAAGTCGCCGAACGCGCGCGCCGTCTGCACATCTTCGATGAGCTTGGGGCGAAGCTCCAAACGGCGGTGCTCCAGCTCTGCCTTCATCTTGTCAATGTCGACCTGTGTCAGTTCGTCATACATGGTGTGTTCGCTTCCTTTTATTTTGCTTACCCTCTGCTCTGCGCGTGCGCCTTCTTGACGCGCGCGACGCGCTGGGCGTATTCCTCGCGGTCCAGAATGCCCGCGTCATATAAGACCTTCAAACTCTCAAGCCGGTCCTCGCAGCTGTCCATGTGGACAGAATGCACCTCGCCGCTGTCGGCCTGCTTCCTGCGCGCGATCTCCCAGCGCTTTTCGCTGTGTGCGCGCTCATCGGCGTGGCGCTGCTCGTTTCTCTCCCACTCGTCGGCGCGGTGCTGCTTGTGGAGCGCCTTGATCTCTGTCGGGCTCGGGCGCTTTTTTTCCGTCTGCCCGCGCAGCGCATCAAGATCCTCGGCTGTGCGCTTTGCCTTTTTGATGAGCTCGTCGGGCGATGCCGAAATGCTGCCCGTTTCCCGATCATTGACCTTTTTGTCCTCGTTGGCGACAGCCGCCTTAAACCCCCAGACAAGTGCGATGATAATAAGGATCAAAACTTCTCCCATTGTCCGCGCTCCTTTCTCTTACAGCCGGTCCAGAATGTCCCTGCGCTTTTCCTGATACTCCTCTTCCGTAATAAGCCGGCGGTCGTAAAGGGTCTGCAATTCCTCGAGCCGCGACTCAGCGCCTGACTTGCCGCCCTTTGCGCCGTCTTCCGTCTCGTCGGTGATCTCATAGCCGCCGTTGTACTTCACAACACCCGCGGCCAACAGGAAATTGTAGATACCGATGCCGAAGGCCATCAGGCACCAGATGGCCTTAAAGCCGATCAGCGCGCCCATATCCGGAATGGCAAAAAGGCCGAACACGCCCATCGCGCACGCGATGACGCCCGACAGAATGCTCGCGCTTTTGCTGGGCTTATAGTGGATATTTCTTCTCATGGTGACCTCCTCACAGCTTCTTTCTTCGTTCGTCATATTCTTCTCTGCTCAGGATTCCCGCCTCGTAGAGAGTCTTGAGGTTCTTTTTCCTCTCTTCCCGGCTGCCGGTCTCCGCACTTGGCATCGCGGAGTTTCCCACAGGCTTTGGCGGAACGGGGATTTCTTCTGCCTCTTTAGACGCAGAATCGTCAGAAATTGTTTCCGCCCGCTCCTTCTTTCTCCACGGCATCGCCGCGCGGACGAAGCAGACCGCCGCACCGAGGCCGAAGAAAATTGCACCGGAGCGTCCGCTCTGTTCCTTCTGCTTCCGATCGTTTTCCACCATTTCCTGAACGGTGCGGTTCATCTCTTCATCGCCGAAGTCAAAGTCGCTCATATCGATCACAATGCTGTTCGTATTGTCAGCCTCCGGCGCGATCTGCGGCCAGATCAACGCCAGCGCCGCACCCAGCAAAATCACGCCAAGCACGATCATGCCCGGGCGGGTATAGATAGCGCGCAGCACCTCCATGTTGTTCTCGTGCCTGCGCTGCTGCTGGCGCTCAATTGCGTCGCCCAGCGACTTTAAAATATCCGCCACTGCCGTGCCCTCCTCTTTTTTTCTCTATTCTACCGAAGAGAGGTCTGCTTTTCCAGCAAGTTTGGGTTTACATCTGTACTTTATCGCGCCACTTTGATGTTACATTGTGCTTTTTTGCGCATTGAGGGGAAATTGCCCGCCGTTGTCTTCAAAGGGGGTATTCTCCCGCGTGAGAGAATATCCCCTTTGCTTTTTTGCGATGGGCGCTTACTCCTCGCTCTCTTCGTGCTCGGTGAGCGCCATGGAAATGACGCTGTCGCCCTCTTCCTTAAAGCGCATGACGATGACGCCCTGCGTGGCGCGGCCCGTCGTGCGGATGGCCTCCACCGGCGTGCGGATGAGGATACCCGCGCGCGTGACGAGCAGCAGATCCTCGCTGCCGTCCACGACCTTGACGCCGACGATGCCGCCGGTCTTCTCGGTGACCATGTAGTTCTTGATGCCGAGGCCGCCGCGGTTCGTGATGCGGTATTCCTCGACCGGCGTCTTCTTGCCGTAGCCCTTTTCGGTGATGGTCAGGACTTCCTTGCCCTCCTGGGCGCGGGCGGCGCCGACGACGTAGTCGCCCTCGCGCAGCTTGATACCGCGCACGCCGACCGCCGTGCGGCCCATCGCACGGACATCGGTCTCGTCAAAGACGACCGCCATACCGTCGTGCGTGGCGATCAGAATTTTCTGCTCGCCGTCCGTCTCGCGCACGGACACCAGCTCGTCGCCCTCGTCGAGGTTCAGCGCGCGGATGCCGTTGTTGCGCAGGTTCTTGAGCGTCTCGACCGGCAGACGCTTCACCGTGCCGTTGCGCGTGACCATGGTGAGGAACAGATTTTCGGCGTTCAAGTCGCGGAAGTGGATCATCGCCTGCACGCGCTCGCCCGTCTCCACCTGGATGATGTTGACGATGTTTGTGCCCTTGGCAGCCTTGCCGCTCTCGGGGATCTGATAGCCCTTCTTGCGGTACACCTTGCCGGTATCCGTGAAGAAGAGAATATAGTCGTGGGTCGAGGCGGTGAAAACGTCCACCACGCTGTCCT
>OGLM01004405.1_pt1 | contig 10419 bp, 6 predicted proteins | sample 1572531 | NCBI WGS metagenome assembly OGLM01 (sample SAMEA2581909, study PRJEB24529) | metagenome | biome: Human gut stool | place: China | collected 2011 | reverse complement strand
TGCTCTCATACCTGCCACCACAGTTGCTACCACACCGAAAACCACGATGAATAAAAGGATACAGACCATTTGTTAGAGCATGAGAGCAAAACGGCTATCAAATCACTGTGGAGAGCCTGACCGATATGTAGGCTCCTCAGCTTTCATTGCTGCTATTACAGCAGATTCCTTTGGCCGTAAATGCTCTGGGGGGATCTGATTATTCAGATAGCATACCACAGAACAAAAGATTATTTCTCCAGTTCTACCTCATAGCTGGCTCCATCCTTACAGAGGAAGCGAAGCACCGTTTGTTTTTTATCCTCGGATACCACCTTGCAGTAAGGGGCCTCCACTACCTTCCACCTGCCTTTCAGAGTCACCGTCACAGGAATCTCACCGCTTTCATTGTCAATCCACGGGCGGGAATAGATGCTGCGCTCCATACGTTTTCCGTCTTTATCGAAAGCCTCATCACTCGGACCACGATACAATGCCAAATCCGGTTGAGCTACAGTCAATAATACTTTATCAGCAGATTCCTTACGGACCATCACTAAGCAGGACGTATCCGTACGCTGCAATAATCCACCGGGAAGCAGTGACTGGGGAGTTTCAAAAAGCACATAAGAAGTTATCCCGTCCGAAGGCGATTCAAGGATATGTGCATTCCGGTCTTGCTGTAATACGCTGTAGGCAGGCTTCTTTGCAAAGGCAGTCATCGTCTTCCGGTCGGTTCCCGGCAGAATGGCATATTCGTAGCTTCCCGCTTTCGGTGCTTTCCCATGGTCGATAATCAATGATACCCAGTCTCCTTTCGTTTCTTTGCCTGTATCCTGCATACGGGAGTATTGCGGAAAGTTTTTCTCGAATCTTGCAGCAACCGGCACATAATATCCGGTACCCAGATGATCCATCCATACTTTTCCTTCACCCGCATTATTCTTCCAATAGTCATGTGCCGCTTTATCTGTCACCGCCAGTTGGAAGATGGTCGTCTCCGTTGGATAATCCGTGTTTGTATTCTCGATATCCGAGCCCAGACAAACGATCATTCCATCGATGAAATGGAAGGATTTTCGCGCACGATGCGTTCCGTTATACTTATCGTGTTCGTGCAGTTTCATTCCGAAGTTACCATTCATCTTTCCTTGTGACAGGCCGCCGGCAAAGGCTTCATCCGAATAAAGCATCTCTTCCATTCCGGAGAATGTATCTACATTCAGCACGTTGGCTTTGAGCAGGTCCAGCGGGAGATGGATGGAAGTCACTCCCGGAATACGGTTCCAGTCGAAACCTTCCTGCTGCCATCCGCTGGTGGCGGGAGTCACTGTCTGTCCCGGAGGTGCTGTCAGTATCTGGAGACTTCCATGTGCCAGATAACGTCCATAGAGATTGTGTCCCAGATAATGTTCGGCTGCCCAAAGGTAGCGTGAATGTCCGCGTGCCACAGCCGACCAGTTTTCACGCCGTTGCACAGATACACAGCCATAGCCTAGCGAAAGATTACCCTGTGGATCGGGTTCGGCACGAAAACCGTTTTCTACCAGTCGTTTGGCAATCTTACGCTCCTGAGCGTTCGAAACTTTCGGCATATATTCCGGTGCCTGTTCCGCAGAAAAGGAATCGGAAGATACGAGACGCAGGTAGGCGGATGCCATCTCTTTATCAAAATCGCCCTTTCCATCGGGAGTTCCGGCAATTGCCATCATCGCATAGTGCATGGGAACTAATTTCCCCTGTCCATCGGGATGGCGCCCGGACATAGACAAGGGAAAGTTCAGTTTATTGCAGTAGAAACGCATGGCAAGCAGGACATCTTTGACCGTCCGGTGTGCCAATTCGGAAACGGCAAGGCTTGTCCGACTGAAAAGATAAATCATATTCGTTGCCCCGTCCAGTCCTCCAACGGCATAGGCAGGGTAGTTATTACGGTGATGGAAAGCTCCTCCGTCCACTTTGAAAGAACCGGCCAGTCCCGGTGCAGGACGGCAGCCGTAGTCAATCCATCGGGAGAAGGATTTCAAGTATTGCAGCTTCTCCGGTGTGTCTTCCATCATCAGAATGCTTGCGATACGCCCGGTGGTTTGTGTATTGAAAGAATCCATATCGATGCCGTTGCCTTCCGGTTTGGGATATACCTCGTTGGTGATAGCATACCAACGCAACGTACGCTCCGCTTCAAGCAGTTTTCCTTCTTCCCGCAATACATCTTTCATCAGGAAATAAGCCGGATAAAGTCCGCGCACGCTATATCCGTAATGATGAATATTGCCCCAGCAACTACCGTAAGCCACTCCCTGATCGGTGATATGGTCGTACATCGCAAGAAATTTCCGCCTCATCTCCTTGCGGATCGGTGATCCTGCCTCACTGTTATTGTAAGCCACGGCAATCCGTTTCATTAAGTCAAAATAGGCACGCATCTCTATTCCCATCTTGGTCAGCATATCCTTGTCCCAGTCCGGAATCATCCGTTCGTAGGCTTCGGAAGCACGCACCATGAAAACGGGCACTCCGGACACTTGCCCGTCCTTATAGGTTATCTGATAGAGGTCGTATTTCTTACGGATGGTTTCGGCTTCTTTCTCCGTCACCTTCCCTTTGGTATAGATCATGTCACGGAAACGCTTTTCCAGCAGTTTCATTTCCTGCCGCTGCCTGTCGCTTACGGGAGTCAGTTCGATGTCCGGTTTCAAGAGGGAGTGTTTGTAGAGTACCAGCCAGTGATTGGTAGTGCCGGCATTGACAAAGGGGACTTGCAGATCAGCTGTCTGCTGACGGGCGTCTACCTTCGTCGCAGTGATCAGATGATCGATGAAAAGGCGTCCTTTTGCATTGGGAGCCACGATGCGGAGCTCGTTCATTCCCTCTTCCGGCGTGCCTTGCATATCGCGTTCATAGCAGACCCATGCCGCACGCCAGCCTTTGAAATTGATGCCGAAAGGGAAAGAAGCGCACTTACGGCCGTCTTTCAGAAATTCAAACTCGATAGCAGCGTCCTGAGGCTGCTCATTGTATATCCATACGATGAAAGCGGAAAGATACAGGTCTTTCCCTGTCGGGTCCTTCTTTTCAAACTTCAGGTCTTTCCGGAGTTCCAGTTTCCCGTTCGGTTCGAAGGTCCATTCCAACGAATGTTTCCCGTCTTTATAATGTGCACCGGATATGCCCAACTGAGACTGAACACCGGTTATACAGGCAGGTAACTGCGGTTCTTCAAAAGAGAACATCCGCTCGTCCGTAACTATCTGCGCATTGAGGAATGCCGGACAGAGAAAAGACAATATCAGCATTGTCACTGACAGAGTAAAAGATTGCTTTATCATAGAATATATCGTTTTAGGTCCGATGGTAAATCGGTTTATCATTAGCCGGTATTTACAGAGAGAGATCACTTGTTCTTCTCCCGAATGCAAAGAAACCCCTCTTTTGTTGGAAAGAGGGGTTCAAATCGTACAAAATAGTTCAAATTATGTGCTATATCTTATAGATAATGACCGATATGCTCTCTGCCGGTCCTGCTTTTAAGGGTGAAGTTCTTTAAAAGCCGCATTCTCTTCCTGCACGTGCTGAATGGTTTGTTTCAGCTCTGCAATCGGCAAATCATATCCATACCAGCCGGTATAACAATCTACTACATACCATTTTCCATCGGGCAGCAATTCGAACTCCACACGTAAGTCGATCTCCGATTCTTCGTATCCCGCCTCAAATACCTTATGCGCCGGTTCGTTCAGCGTAAACTTAGATACATAAACACCGCCCTCTTCCTGAGTGATACGTTCTTCTTTCAGCGTTTCACTGTCCAGCAACGGCCACTTTTCCTTCGTAAAAGGGAACGTTTTCTCAGTTTCCCCGTCATCCGCCAATAAAGTAACCGGCGTTTTCAACGGAAACTTGACACGAGTATACTGAAACGCCGCACTGGAAGTAAACTTATCCAGAAACGACTTGAAATCTTCTCCTGTCTGTGCTGCTTCACTTTCTACTTTCGCCCTGGAGCTATTGCCACAGGAAATAAATGAAATACCTGCCAGCAATGACATGACCATCAAACAGCATGCAAACTTCTTAGCTCTCATAACACGATATAAATTAAGAGTTTAAAATAACGCTGCAAAGATAATGACAAGTTCAATATCTTGATACGAATCGGGAAGAAAATAGTTAAACTACTACAAATAATAGACTTACCACACCTCATTATTCCGGTATTAAAATACCTTTGTCATAAATCGAAATACTAACTTAAATAAAAACACACCATGAGACCCCCCTACTGTTTTCTCCTGATAGGTCTTTTGCTTTTATGCAGTACACAGACTATCGCTTTCGCCCAATCCGGCACTTATCAGACAATTCCCGAATCTTTGCGAGGCTACTGGCAATTTAAAGCAGACAATGTGTCTGACTGGAACGGTCCGCTCATCGGAGAGAATTTCGTAGAGAACTATTATGTCGTTTTTTATGCCGAACAGATAAAACAGGAAGCTGACGGCAGCTACTTCTTCCATTTACGCAATCAGAAAGGAGATACGACGGAATTCCGTATCACACCTACCGGCAATGACGCCGCCACCATCTGGTACAAAGGCTGGAAAGAGCCGAAGAACTGTATCCGCAAGCAAGTCCCCGACCACACGGAACCGCTCACTCCCCTTACATTGCCCGACCGTGTTTATCAGAAATGGGTGAAAGGATTATCCGGAAAAGTAATCTACGAATTCACCCGTGACGGAAAACTGCTCTATGACGGAAAAACATGGGATATCTTATCGGCCGGATATTTTCTCAATAAAGAATATCGGCTGCTCGTCAAAAGCGGAGAATCATACAAACTGCTTTACCTCAGCTTCCCCCTGCCGAAAACAATGAACGTAGCCGCTGAACTGCAAAATGAAAAAGTCTCTCCCATCGCCTCACGCCCTGAAATATATGCTTTCGCCGGATGTTGGATAAATCAAGCGACCGGGGACTGGCGCATCGGATTCTTCGAAGACTTTGCTGTCTACCAATGTCAATTTTGGGATTATGAGTCGATAAACATCCAAAAGAATCGAACCACCATCATCCTAAAAAATGGAACGGAACAACTGAAAGTACGTTTAACTCGTAAAGATGAAACTTCCTGCACCCTGTCTGTCGGAAAAGAAAAGGCACAGACATATGTTCTTTGTAACGACAAGTATCTGCCCGATTATCCGGTAGCTGACACCACTCCTTTCGTAGACAATGGTTATCAAACGGATAGCGTGACTCTCATCGGATACCTGCGTAACCTGCCTTCGACACGTCCTTTCGAGGTTGCTGTGCCGGACATGATCACCGATAGAGAAGAAAAATATACCACCGCCATCGACTCACTGGGAAGATTTACCCTCCGTTTCCCTGTATTGAACAGCCACAACGTGTTCATCGATTGGGGACGTACCACTATCTGGACATCCGTAGAGCCGGGAGAGACCTATTTCCTCTATGTGGACTTCGCTGACAAAAAGAAATTAGTAATGGGAGAAAAGGCACGTATCCTCAACGAACTGCTGGCCCACGAAGGACTCAGTGAATATATCGGCTACGACGAAGGAGAAAAAATGGATAATATGGAATATTTGCAAAAGACGCAGGATATCATCCGTCATAAATCAGAATATCGCGCAAAGATGCTCAATGATCATCCGCTTCTCTCGCACAAGTTCCGCTATTACACAGAACAGGAAATCCGCTACAACGCCGCACGTGACCTGATGCAGCGCCGCTTTTCGGTAGACCGTAACAAGCAGGAGCATCTGCAACCGGAATTTATGAGTTATGTAGACTCCGCACTATATCCCCGTCCGGTAAAACCTTATACGCTTCTCAGAGATTATGGTTCTTTCCTGCGGGATTACGTCGGATACATAACGGACATTGCTCCCGCTTCTTCAAACAGGTTGACCGTAACTCCTCAAAAGATGGAAATGCTCTATCTTAAATTTGAAAGGGACGGAAAGATTCAGCTATCACAAGAAGAAAAAGACGCATTACACGCCTTCAGTAACTTCGAACAAGAAATTGAAAAAATGAAAGCTGCGAATACGGCTGACTCACTGACAATGGCTGCCTACAACAAAAAGATGGAACCGAGCATCAAAACAATACAGAGCCTCGTAGGCAGAGACGAAATTTTCAATGACTATATGATGGGAAACTTGCTCGCTAATTCCATCAATCGTACCCTTGCTATCATTGACTCCCTGCAAATGGACGAAAAATTAAAGGAGATACTAAAGGCAAATTGCTATTATGAGATGTTGCAGCAGACTCACAAAGAATTGCCGGACAGCCTCATCAATAAATTCAAAGCAGAAGTTTCTAATCCTTCCCTACAGGCTTATGTATTAAACCAACAAGGGATATACGAAGAAATATCCCATAAGGCCATCGAATATCCCGAAAGCCTGATGCCTAACGAACCTCTGGCAGAGATCACAGACGGAGAACAATTATTCCGCAAAATCATTGAGCCTTATAAAGGGAAAGTGGTTTATCTGGATGTATGGGGCACCTGGTGCGGTCCGTGCAAGGACATGATGCAATATGCAGGAAGTGCCAAGAAGCTATTTGAGGGAAAAGACGTGATATTCTTGTATCTCTGCAACCATTCCTCGGACAAATCGTGGAAAAACATTATCAAGGAATATGGACTGACCGGCAAAATTGCCGTCCACTATAACTTGCCCGATGAGCAGCAAAGGGCTATTGAGAAGTTCCTGCAGGTTCGCTCCTTCCCCACCTATATATTGATAGACAAGGAAGGAAACATCGTAAACCGTGACGCTCCCAGACCCAACAGGGAAAATGACCTTCTTAATGCAGTCTATAAGTTATTAGAGAAATAAACGACTCATTTCTTCCGCAAATACTCGTATCCGAAACGGCAAAAGAGACATTTCCGTTTATCACAATACTCTTTGCGGAGCTGTATCAATGCCTGGCTATCTGCCGCCGAACCGACCGGTAGCCCGGCATCTCCCCACGACCGGATAATATGATTATTCTCCGCTTTCAACTCTTCCAGAAAACGTCCGGCACGATCACACATCCGCTCATCGGTTCTATGCAGACCATAAGCATATAAGAAAGGAACAACGGTATTAATCACAATCAAGTCCTGTGACCTCTCTCCCATCGATTTCTCTTTTTGCGAAGAAGGCCGGCCGAATATATAATGATTATCCCAATAAGCAGAAGCATGAGTAGACAGTAGTTGACGCACTTCCGGCAAGGTTTCTGCCTCCATCATCTGCGAAAAAAGCTTATCAACTTTCTGATACAAGTAGGCCAACTGTGCTAACCGGATATGGGGGAAGTTTTCCGGACGAAGCCTCAAAAAACGCCATAAACCGGCATCCATCACCTGAGTTATTTCAAACTTCCGTTGCAGATAGCGAAATTCTTTACGAAGCCGGAGACTATACTCATCTTCCTGCTCCTTCTTTAAAAACGCCTCCTCCAGCAAACCGGCCTGCCCGAAGAAAAAAGCCTCTATCTGAAACAGATCATTCCGATGCTTGTCTATCGCCCGAAACGGAAGCAGTCCTGCCCACGTCTCAAAAGCATCGCCATTCAAGCCGAAACCGAAATTACGGGCAAGAGTGATAAAGAAGGCATCTTCCCAATGACGGTCACATCGTTCCAGCCGATCGGCAATTTGCCTTGCTTTTTGCTCCAGTCGTTCGGTCTGAAGAGCCGTCAGCCAGGAGTGAATCGTTAATTTGGATAAGGACCCTATGATGGAGTAGCAGGCAGGATATTGGTCGGCAATGCAGAGTTCATGATAATGGGTTTGTACATTCTCGGGACAGGTCAATAGCAGTTGAGGGATTTGCTCACCGTTGGAACGGGTTACTTCGACGTCTGCCTCGGCCACCACATGCAGAATCACAGAATCGTATGTTTTATCATGGTCGTGACCGTGACGGTACCAGTCTGAAGAATGAGTATGTATCTCTATATTTCCCACCCACAATGTACCGTCTATCTTCAGCTTCGCATTAAAGAAGTCGGGACCGGCATCAGGGTTCTGCAGTCCTGAATCGATAATTTCTACCAGTAAGCCTTTGGTGGTTTGCAGTATTTTGAGAGGGAATAATTTATGTTTCCACACATAGTGGAGAAGATGTTCCATGTTAACAGAAAGTTAATGTGCACTGCAAATGTAATAAAAATCTTATCTTTGCGACTATTATTTTGAATATAAGTCAGAAAACAATGAAAATAGCGTTGATCGGTTATGGAAAAATGGGCAAGGAACTTGAAAAGGCAGCCCTTAGTCGCGGACACGAAATTGTCTGCATTATTGATGTTGATAATCAGGAAGACTTTGAGTCGGAAGCATTCAAGTCCGCCGACGTAGCCATTGAGTTCACCAATCCGATGGTAGCCTACAGCAATTATATGAAAGCTTTCAAAGCCGGAGTCAAATTAGTATCAGGCAGTACAGGATGGATGGCGGAACATGGCGAAGAAATCAAAAAGCTATGTACCGAAGGAGGAAAAACCCTTTTCTGGTCGTCCAACTTCAGTCTTGGAGTAGCTATCTTCTCATCTGTCAACAAGTATCTGGCAAAAATAATGAATCAATTCCCCGGTTATGACGTCACCATGAGCGAGACTCATCATATCCATAAACTGGATGCACCCAGCGGCACTGCCATCACACTGGCTGAAGGCATACTGGAAAACATGGACCGCAAAGACAAATGGGTAAAAGGAACGCTCCTTGCACCGGACGGTACCGTTAGCGGCACTGACGCCTGCGCTTCCAACGAGTTTCCTATCGACTCGATCCGTGAAGGAGAGGTTTTCGGCATCCATACCATCCGCTACGAGTCAGAAGTAGACAGCATTTCCATCACGCACGATGCCAAGAATCGCGGCGGCTTTGTATTGGGAGCCATCCTTGCTGCCGAATACACGGCCCAACATGAGGGATATCTGGGCATGAGTGATTTATTCCCATTCTTAAACGAATAAGGCTTCAAAGCCACTATCAAACGAATATAGATTATGAGACAAGCCACACGCACACAATGGATCAAATGCACCATTGCTATTCTCCTTTATCTCGCCTTCCTCATCTGGGTACGCAGTTGGTGGGGGCTGATTGTCGTTCCTTTCATCTTCGATATTTATATCACCAAGAAAATACCCTGGTCATTCTGGAAGAAATCGAAGAATCCTACCGTTCGTAATGTTATGAGCTGGGTAGATGCCATTGTCTTTGCATTGGTTGCTGTCTACTTTGTCAATATCTACATTTTCCAAAACTATCAGATTCCTTCCTCGTCTTTGGAAAAGTCATTGCTGGTAGGCGACTTCCTGTACGTCAGCAAGATGAGCTACGGGCCACGTGTGCCGAATACGCCGCTTTCCATGCCGTTGGCGCAACATACGCTGCCTATTTTAAATACCAAATCATATATCGAATGGCCTCAGTGGAAATATAAAAGAGTTCCCGGGTTCGGAATAGTGAAACTCAATGACATTGTTGTCTTCAACTTTCCTGCCGGTGATACGGTAGCGCTCAACAATCAGCAAACAGATTTCTACTCTATAGCTTACGGTGAAGGTCAGCGCCTGTATCCCAAGCAGATAGAGATGGACAGTCTGACACGCCAGCAGCAACGTGCTGTTTACGATTTGTATTATAATGCCGGTCGCCAGCAGATTCTATCGAATCCGCGTGTTTACGGAGAGATCGTTTATCGTCCGGTAGACCGCCGTGAAAACTATGTAAAACGCTGTGTCGGTCTGCCCGGAGATACGCTGCAGATCGTAGACGGTCAGGTCATGATTGACGGCAAGGCTATCGAGAATCCCGAAAATCTGCAGTTCAACTACTTCGTACAGACCACAGGCCCGTATATCACGGAAGATATGTTCCGTGAATTAGGCATCAGCAAGGCAGACCAGACATTGTATGATGATTCTTCATGGGAAGAAACCTTCAGACAGATCGGACTGGACAATCGGAATGCACAAGGAAAGATGGCTCCTATTTATCATCTTCCGCTGACGAAGAAAATGTACGAAACATTGTCCGGCAACAAAAAGCTCATCAGCAAGATCGTCATGGAACCGGAAGAGTATGCCGGACAGATGTACCCGCTCAACTTACATACCAAATGGAACCGTAACAACTACGGTCCGATCTGGATTCCCGCCAAAGGTGCTACTATCACTCTGACTGAAGATAACCTGCCTATCTACGAACGTTGTATTGTCGCTTACGAAGGAAATAAACTGGAGATCAAGCCGGACGGTATTTATATCAACGGCGAGAAAACCGATCAATATACCTTTAAGATGGACTATTACTGGATGATGGGCGACAACCGCCACAATTCTGCGGACTCCCGCTATTGTGGATTCGTTCCTTAAGACCATGTAGTAGGT
>OGLM01004395.1_pt1 | contig 10433 bp, 9 predicted proteins | sample 1572531 | NCBI WGS metagenome assembly OGLM01 (sample SAMEA2581909, study PRJEB24529) | metagenome | biome: Human gut stool | place: China | collected 2011 | reverse complement strand
ACATGAAGATGGTCTCGTAGGTCTCGCCGGAATAGCTGCAGGCCACGAAGAGGGTGTCCTTGTCCACCCACTCGGGAAGATACATGGTCTTGGCGACATCTACGGAGACCTTGGAGGAGTAGTACATGGAATCGGCGAATATCGCACCTCCTATGGCGGAAGCACCCATACCGCATATCAGAACATGTTTGTATCTCTTCCTTACACAGGAATCCACGGCAATCGCCTCGGAGAGATCGTCGGTAAACCCCGAAATCTCCTCGGCCATCTTATTCAACGAATCGGTATCGAAATCCATCATTCGAGCTCCCCCCAAATACTCCAAAAAACGCTTATGTTATTTTGACAGAGTATGTATGCATTTAAAATAATATTGTGCAGACGTCGACGATTGCAAAGTCTGGCTCATCACCTTCCCCTATGGGAATAGAGAACCTCTCCGATCTTCATGATGATGACACTGGGGATGTCCGACAACCTCAGGATCAGATGCTTGTATATGCTATGCTGGGTATTCACAGCCCATTTTATCCCGGAGAGGGTGTTCGGGTCGTTACCGCTCTCCTCTGCCATGAGGACATCCATCCACCCGTCCATGACCTTCCCCGATACGGAAGGGATGCGGTCTCCGAACATCTCGGAATAGGATCCGGTACAGTCCAATATCCCGTCATATATCTGCGGGAACGCCCTTATACGAATGGTCTCGTCGTTCGGGACATCCTCCTCGAACACAGGTCCGCCGTCATCCCCTATGTCCAACAGCGGCCTCTCCCCGCTTCCCAGGAAGTATTCCGCCAGATTGACATATGAAGAGCACAGGTGCTGGCGGGAACGGTCGCAATATGCCAGATGTTTCTTTTTCCCTTCCGCGGTCACCGCATAACAGCAACCGGTGACATCCACATGATCCAGATACCTCTCCACGTCCCCCTGGGAAGTGAATTTCATAGTCGTGGCATCCACCAGCATGATCTTCCCTGCATCGCCTACGGTCCTCTTCAGATAATTATCATAACGGGCATGTCCCTCCGCCATGATCCTCTCCAGAACCTCCCTGTTCTCCTCGGCAAAACGCCTGTATTCTGATTTCCCAGGAACCTCGATATCCCGATACCGGCCGCTGTCCCGGAGATATGCCATAAGCGACAACACCGTATCCCTGTCCGACAGGTCCCTCCTTCCGAAGACCTTGGCGATCATCCGAGAGGTGTGCAGATAGACAAACGGCTTTTTCCCTCCCAAGGCCTCGTACACCTTCATCGGCATGTAACCGTCACGGGAGAAGAAAACCAGCTTGTCCATGTCCTCCGAATTGTCCATGACGAACTTCGCGAACATGACGTTCATAGGTCCGCCGAAACGCCTCGACACCATGTGCCAGTATGTCTCATCCGGATGTTCCACCCATCCCAGCATATCCATCGCAACGATGACAGACGACTCATATCCGGGATATCTTTTCAAAAACCTCATCTCATGCCGGTGGCTTGCGGCATACCTCTCCTTCATCGGGATCCAACGCATCGCCTTCAAACCCTTGGAAATGGCGGAATCGCAGTCGGCATGCCTGTTGTCGCCGATCACCAGTACCTTGGACGGAGGAAGACCCAGATCCCCCAGGACCGTATCGTACATGAGTCCGCTGCGTTTGGATACCTTGGTCTCCGTGGATACGTAAATCTTGGAATGACCGGAGAAACCGTTCTTGGATACCATCCTCTCCAGGATGTCCGAGGGAAGATACATGTCGGAAACGAGAACGATATTCTTCCCTTTTTCCGAGGCGTATCCGAAGACCTCGACCATATCGGGATCGGCCTTGGAGAACGATATCTCGGACCCTATCTCCGCATCCTTGAGTGCCAGATACTTCGGATCTATAGAACGGTATATCCCGTCGATGTCCGTCTCTGGGTCCGTCCTCCGGGCCTCCCTCTCCGCCCTCATCCGGGCCTCGGCGAATCCTTCCAGCCCGCTCTCGGCCTCCAGGAATCCGAACAGGTCGTGCGGATGGAAGAAAGGTCTCACAAGAAGCGTATCGAAGATATCGAAGGCCACCGCATCCGCGGCATCTATGGCCTTCAGATATCCCGAGACATCCATAGGACATCATTCCGCGTTGGCGAGGTCCTTGACGAAACTGTAATAGGCGGTCTCCTTGAACTTGGAGACCCATTCGAGAAGCTGCCTCTTGGTGATGTATCCTCTGGACAAAGCCACCTGCTCGGGACAACCCACCATGGCCCTGCCGTTCTTCTCCACGTCGTGGATGTAGTTGCTGGCCTTAAGCAGGGTCTCGAAGGTGCCGGTATCCGCCCAGGCGACCGACTCCGGAAGGGGTATGGCATGAAGTCTCCCCTCCTCCATGTACATCCTGTTGATGTCGGTGATCTCCAGCTCGCCTCTCGCCGATGGCTTCAGCTTCTTGGCGAACCTCACGACGTCCTTGTCATAGAAGTACAGGCCGGTCACCGCCATATCCGATTTGGGCTCCTCGGGCTTCTCCTCGAGGGAGACGACCTTCCCATCCTTATCCAGTTCCGCCACGCCGAAGGCGTGGGGGTCGGCCACCTTCTTGCAGAACACGGTGGCCCCGTCGGACTCGGCCATGGCCTCAGCCAGGAGCTCGTCCATATCGTCGCCGCAGAATATGTTGTCGCCGAGTGCGAGTGCGACACTTCCGCCGTCGATGAAACGTTCCGCGATGAGGAACGCATCGGCGATCCCCCTCTGTACCTTCTGTACGGCGTACTTCAGCTTGATCCCGAACTGGGACCCGTCCCCCAGGAGCCTTTTGAAATACATCCTGTCATCCTTACTGGTGATGACCATTATCTCGGTGATGCCCGCGCTCATCAGAGCGGACAGCGGATAATAGATCATCGGCTTGTCATACACGGGGAGGAGTACCTTCGATACGTGCTGGCTCGCCGGATATAAACGAGTGCCCTTGCCGGCGGCAAGGATGATTCCCTTCATTATCAAAAAGGATAGTTCAATCCCTATATAATGGCGATGCACAATTCTTTATAAACTTAGGAATATAAATCGACGATAGACGTATAAAAAGTAAGGCGAACGCAGTAATACCCAGCAATCGTATGAAACGTACGGCATATGCATCCATACAGCCTTCTCCAATCGACATACGCAGACTTGAAGATGAGGATCTATACACTTCGACGGAACAAACTTTTTATCAATAGAGCGAATCGGGGGACTTACCAGCGTGGGGCTGTGGGGTAGCTTGGTATCCTTGTAGGTTCGGGACCTATTGACCCCGGTTCAAATCCGGGCAGCCCCACTCATGTCGGTTCTTCACATCCTTTCCATTGTTCCAGATCGTTGCGGATCGTATTGTAGTTGATTTATCAACTACAATCCCGCATCTACATACGACGTAAGAAGACCGGTCTAGAATACAGGGATAAACCGTCCCCTCCGTGAAAAACATTATACGCCTTCCACCCGGATAATTCCTTCCGACAATGACAGGAAAACCCATCCAAGACCTCGGCGGCCTCCATATCATGACCGCCGAAGACATCCCCCGGTTCGCAGCATGCACCGCCGAGGCCTACCGCGGATACCCGCTCTTCGACCACCTGTTCGGTCCGGCATACAACCCCTCCGCCGTAGAAACCATCTTCGGTGCGTCCATGAGATGCTCCCGCGGCCTATTGGGCGTCTCGGACACGGCCGCCGCGGATGCGGTGGCCCTGTTCCTGCCGCCGGGGGCCAAGGGTCCATCCACCGCCGGGTTCCTCGCGCACGGAGGCCTGGGACTCCTCGTCTCCGCCGGTCTCGGCACCGTGAGACGCCTGTCCACCTACGAATCCTACTGCAAAGAGGTCATGGGAAGGCACACCGACGGGGATACATGGTATCTTTTCAACCTCTGCGTAAGACCGGAGTGCCAAGGGAAAGGGCTCTCGTCGAAGGTCATGAGACCTGTCCTGGAGCACATAGGGGACAGGGGACAGAGATGCTACCTGGAGACCCAGAAGGGATCCAACGTCGGCCTTTACGAGCATCTCGGCTTCGAGGTGGCGGAGGAGGGCACGGTACCGGGTTCGGACATCCCCCATTTCGCCATGGTCTGGGAAAGCGGAAGACGGTGACACCGGAAAGGAGTCGCATGCATGGATCGTTTGGATTCATGCAGAAGTATGCATCGGCAACCCTGCAGACCCGGCACGATCCTGATGTGCCAGCGATCCAGAATGGATACATCAGGGTCCGAGGACCGTGACGGCCACGACGTACACCCCGTCGTTGCGCAGATAGGAATACTCCGTAAGACCGCATATGACGCACAGGACGTCGGGAATCCTGCTCGCCCCGTGCTTCTCCAGAGACTTCCTGAAATCCAGGAGGTTCTTGGCCGCATCCTCGATCTGGTTGGCCCCCAGTCTTATCTCGAACGCACCCCACCTCCCGTCGGGAAGCTCCACTATGGCATCCACCTCCCTCCCGGAGTCGTCACGGTAATGGAACAGTCCCGCACCCATGGTCTCGGCATATATCCTGAGGTCGCGTTCGCAGAGCGCCTCCAACAGATACTCCGTGGTCACAAGGTCATTCATCAGGCGGTCCTTCCCCGCCCCTAACGCAGCTGCGGTCAGGGAAGGGTCAGCCAGATGCCTCTTGGCCGTCTTCCCGACCTTTATGCTGGACCTCATTTCCGGATCGAACGCAGGCTGGTCGTCCGTCAGGAACATATCGCGGAATACACCCAGATAGTCTATGGCCGTGTCATATGACACCGCGCTCTCCGACCCTATGGTCCTCCCGGGTAGGATGAGGGGTCCGTACCTTTCGAACGGTACGCACGTGTCCCTGCAGACCTTGGTGACCGGAGAAGGGATGCACTCGCTACGCGCAAGTGCCTTCAGCACGGATCTGACGCTGGATTCCTTCCTGCGCATCCCGCCGAACACCGAGGCATCATGGACGGAACACTCCAGATAACTGCGGACGAACCCCACCCTGTCCTCGGACGAGAGGCCGATGCACCCCGGCCATCCGCCGCCTATTATGAAATCCACGAGACGTTCCAGAGAGACAGGGTTCTGCACGAACTCCATCGATCCTCCCGACATGATTGTCCTGAGGGATACCGATCCGTCGGAATCCCCCGACTCGTACAGGGACATCGGACGCATGCGTATACCCATCATACGTCCATTGCTTTTTTCGATCAGGGAACGTGACGTCTGAACGGACGACGAGGTCGATATCGGGCCCCCATTCTCAAGGGGCGTGTCCCGTTCGGATCCTGCGATGGCCTCTGTCCCGGCAACGTCTTGATACGCATCAATAGGGTGCGGTCCAGAGGATACGGTCTGCATATCCATGGCCCTTGGCCAACATATGTCGGCATCCTTGGAAATGGAATGGCCGTCCGAATGTGCCAGACCCGTCCATGTCTTGCCACATCCCCTCGGTCCTTCGATCACTACCCCTCCGAAAGAACGTAGGGACTCCTCCACCATCCCATCCACGAGTCTGGATCTATATCCTTCGGGCCTCACAACCATATGACAGGATAAGAGTTTCCGATATATCCATTCCTAATGTTTCGGAAAATCCATTCCTAATGTTTCGGAAAATCCATTCCTAATGTTTCGGAAATAAAACCAATAAGTAACTTAAAATATGTTATATATGTCCTGCATCCACACCGTTCGGACGAGACGCACACCGGATGTGATGTAGCGGAGGATCAATCCGCATCCAATCTCCCGTCCACCACGTGGTCCTCGCCGATCATCCTCGACAGGACCGTCCTCGCGGCCTTCACGCTATCTTCCCCTCCGTTGGACGCCGTGTAGTACATCAGTACCGTCACATCGTAGCCGAGGTCGAAGAAGTCCGCCGCGTTCTTCAGGACGCAGCAGTCGGAATCCAGTCCCGCTATGTACACCCGGTCCACCCCGTTCTCGTGGAAGTAGTCGTTGATCCTCTGGCACACTGCGGAGTAACCGTTCTTCTCCTCGACCCCGTCAGCAACCTCCTCAACAAAATCCAGGACGTCGGTGTCGGGAGAGGACATCATCCCCCTCCATCCCATGTGCCTGACGAAGGGGGAACCTGGCCTGTTGACGAACTTGGTGGCCACGATGTGGTCGAATCCCATGCGTACGAGCTCCTTCAGCCTCGGGACCACGTATTCCGTCCTCTCGGTGACGAATCCCTTCTGTACGTCTATGAGCAGAAGACAGTCGGACATATGCTCCGCATATTGTCGGGCATCTTTGAAATACATTGCACCGGGGATCCCGTGTAGACATCCTTTTAATCCGCCGTCCGCTTCCGCAGTGACCATGAAGGTACTTCTGGTCAACGGAAGCCCCCATGAGAGGGGCTGCACCTACACGGGCCTCTCGGAGGTCGCCGGGAAGCTCGAGGAGGAAGGGGTGGAGACTGAGCTCTTCTGGATCGGCACCGGGGATATACCGGGCTGCAGAGGCTGCGGCGCCTGCAGGAAGGGCAGACGATGCGTCATCGAGGATTCCGTGAACGATATCGGGGACAGACTGGACGGGTTCGACGGCATAGTCTTCGGATCGCCCGTGTACTACTCCGGTCCGGACGGACAGCTGTGCTCGTGGATGGACCGTCTGTTCTACTCCAATCAGAAGAGGATGTACGGGAAGGTCGCCGCGGCCGTCGTCAACTGCAGGCGCGGAGGGGACTCCGCCGCCTTCCAGCGCATGAACCAGTACTTCCTCATGTGCAACATGGTGGTCCCTGGATCCCAGTACTGGAACCAGATCCACGGGTTCACCCCCGAGGACGTCATGAAGGACGAGGAAGGGCTGCAGACCATGCGCACTTTGGCCCAGAACATCGCATGGGTCCTGAAGTGCATGGAGGCCGGCAGGAAGGCCGGCATATCTATGCCCGTGTACGAGAAGTGGACCCCCACCCACTTCATCCGCTGATACCGCCACGGTCAGACACGATGTGCCAGACTCCTGACCCAGGCACGTCCGCGGACATACTTGCTCACCTTCTCCTCCGAGAACAGGTAGTCGTCGACGAGAGTCGAGACCAGCCTCATCATCTGACGGTCGTCGCCTATGGGGCGGTCCATGGACTCGAACTCCAGTTCGTAGACCGGTACGCTCCTCTTCCCCGTGGCCGGGTCGCGGAAGACCACCCTGTCGAAGTCCATGGTGTATCCCATCGCCTCGGAACGGACGGGACATCTTATCCGGGACACATCCACACGGACCTTGGGGATGGGATCTATGTCATAATGACCCAGATACCTGTCGGCGTGGTCCTGCAGGGCCTTGATGCGGTCCATTCCCGGGATGTTGAGTACCTCCGTCTTCACCTGCCTCCTGGACAGCCCCATACCGTTGGTGACCCCCGGAAGCTTGAGGATGACCGCACCCATCATCCCCGAATCCCTGTATCTGAGCGAGACGTGCTTCGAATCGAACGTATCTCCGACATCGGTGTAGTAGTCGTCGATGTAGCGGATATCCTCCCGCTCCCCACACCGGAATCCGGTTTTCGAAAGGACGGCCCCTATCATCCTCATCGCATCCGCTGGATCTTCCGAAAAGGCGAAGATCCCGCCGTCGGAGTAAAGCTTGATCTCGTTCTCCGTGCGGATGTCTGTCATGGATAGGTCATCATCGTACTGGAATAAATACGGCGGGACGGTCAGAGGACCCCGTCCCGCAGAAAGGCTTTTCGTCCTGCGGCACATGGCAGGACTCCGGCGGCCAGAACCTCGAAACAGGGTGAAAGAGGACTGCGGCCGCCGTGGATGAAACATCCGCCCATGAGGAGATAAATGGGATTGCGAACATTTTCATCCTCTGGGTCTCCCGCCCGCAAAGGGCGGGAGCATGGGTTTCAGACGCGGGATTTGATCGCATCCACCATGGCGCGGATGTTGTCTGCGGGCGTTCCGATCGGCACCCCGCATCCGGCGGATATTATATCGAATCCTGCGTCGGCGGAGGCGTTGGCCGCATCCGCCACATCCTTCGGGGTACCCTTGAACAGGGGGAAGGCGCAACCGACGTTCCCGACGAGGACGCCTCTGTCGTCGGCGATCTCCACCGCCTCCTTCGGAGGGACCTTCTCCTCCACGGATATCCCCGTGGCCCCGGTGTCGTACATGTACGGTATTATCCCCCTGGAGTCCCCGCATATGTGCAGGATCGTCATCCCCGGGAGGTCTCCCAGTGCATGCTTCACGAACTGTCCGCTCATCTGCGTGAAATCGCTCGGCGACAGGATGTCGGTGGATGCCGACGGCTCGGACATCTGGATGACGTCGGCCCCGTTGGCCAGGAGGGCCTCGCCGAAGGCACGGCAGTAAGGTGCTACCGCCTTCACCCATTTCTTGGCCCTCTCCGGGTCCGTCCACACGCTGTATATGAGATTCTCCGCATTCAGGAGGTGCCCTGCGAGGGTGAACGGTCCGGTGTTCCCTCCGACCACCACGTAGTCCTTGCCATGGGTCTTGTGCATGATCCCCATCGCATCGACGGCGGTCTTCACCCTGCCGCCCTTGACGAAGTCTTCCACCGGCATGAATTCCTCCATCTTCTCCGGCTCGTCGAACAGCATCTTCCGGGGGTCGTACGTGTATGGGTGGGAGAGGATCATGGGGGACGACGTCTTGCCGCCCATCCTCATCTTGCAACCGAGTCTCTCGGCCTCCTCCGTCAGGCAGAACCCCGCCCTCACGGACTCCAGACCGAAGTAGTCCGCCTGGGCGCAGCCCAGGGCGGCCATCTTCCGGGGGTCCGAGTGCGCCTCGGGCCACGAGGCCCCGCAGGCGTCCATCATGTCCACCGTGTCGCATGTGGTGAACACCGCCACCGGGGGCCTGTCCAAAGGCTCCTTGTGCATGGCGGCCAGTACCCTGTCCCTGCAGCTCATCGCCATCTCACATCACCTCCTTGAGCCACTTGACGCAGTTCTGAGCATCGGAATCCCTGTGGTCCGCCCCGATCTCCTTCGCGAACCCCTCCGTCGTCGGAGGTCCTCCGATGGTCACGGTGCAGTTCCCCCTGTACCCGTTGTCTACGAGTGCCTTCACCGCGGCCGCCATGTTGTCCATGGTAGGGGTCATGAGGGTGCTCAGACAGACCACGTGGATCCCTTTATCCTTCGCCGTATCCGCTATGAGATTCGGCGATACATCCTTCCCCAGGTCGTCCACCACGTACCCGGAGGCGGTCAGCATGGTCTTCACTATGTTCTTGCCGATGTCGTGTACATCTCCCTGGACGACCGCGGTCTCGGCCTGTTTGGTGTCCTTCATGTCCGCCTTGGGTATGGCGGGCAGTAGAACATCCAGGCCGTTGTACATCGCATGGGCGGCCACCAGGACCTGCGGCAGGTACATCTTGCGCTCGGCATAGTTGTCGCCGATCACACCCATCCCCACCACGAGGCCTTCGTTGATGGCCTCCACCGGGTTCAAACCCTCTTCCAAGGCGCGTCTGGCCGCCACGGTCGCACGGTCGGGGGCACATGCCACGACCGCATCCGCGAGTTCTTTGAGTAAGGCTTTCTTATCCATCCTAGTTCCTCCAGCAGAAAGACCGGTAGGATATGCCGTCCCTCCACTTGATAAATCAATCTTAATCGGAGACGATAAAGGATACTACGAACCGTTCGTATCGTATGACAACATATGAGGAGCGGCGGCGGGCCCGGCTAGGCCCGCCTGATGAGGAGATCCCGCGGTCCGAGAATACCGCGAGCAGGAGCCGCGGGAATCCGCGGTCTCTGTAGGTAATATCATCCATCCAACATATAGAAGAAACTACGAACACGTTCGATTCCGAGCGATATTGCGGAAAAATAGAAGGGTATGCCCGCTCCGGGGCACCCCCTTATGTACAGTTTATAAAAGAACTCAATTCCTGCGGGCCGACTTGTCGGACCCGTCTATGTAATTGCAGATGAGCTTCCTCTCGGCCGTCCTCAGCGCCACGTTGAGGGTGGACTTGGAGCATCCGAGGATCTCGCACAGGGCGTCGAGGTCCATCCTGCGGGGGACGTTGTAGTAACCCCTGTCGAAGGCGGCCTTGAGGTACTTCTCCTCCTTGGGCGTCAGGGTCATATCGTCCCCGAACTTCCCTCCGGCCTGGAACTTGACACGGTATCCGTACTCCTTCAGGGAGGCGATGAGCTTGTGGACGGTCACGCTGTCGGGACCGGCTATGGTCCACTCCACGATGTTGCCGTCCACGGGGACGGAGGACATCAGGAAGCACTTGCTCTTGCTGATGAGCGAGCAGATGTAGCAACTCCTGTTGGTCACCATGGCGGTGTAGTGGGTGGAGCTGATCCTCTCGATGGTGCAATCGCCGAGGTCGGTGGAGGTCACGCCCTCCGGTATCTCGGTTTTCCCGTCGGTGAATATGCGGATCATGGAGATCCCCTCC
>OGLM01004393.1_pt1 | contig 10439 bp, 10 predicted proteins | sample 1572531 | NCBI WGS metagenome assembly OGLM01 (sample SAMEA2581909, study PRJEB24529) | metagenome | biome: Human gut stool | place: China | collected 2011 | reverse complement strand
TGAAGTGCGTATGGCTGAAGCCCACGATCGTCTTGTCGCCGTGGCGGTAGCCCGCACAATATTCATAGGCGCGCTTCTGATATACGCCGTTCACGTTATGGGGTATGGTGTCGGTGTCGGGGCTCAGCTGCACGGCCCCGAAAGGTACGCATGCACCCGGAAACGTATGCCCCATGCCGTTGGTGCCGATGAAGGGATCGACGTAGTCGGCAGGCTCCTCAGAATGGCGGCCGCGGCGCCCATAAGGCACCGAGCCGCGTGTGTTGCGATGTTCTTCATATCCTGTAAAGGTTTTTCGTATGCCGAATCTATCCTCTTTAAGATGGTAAATTTATATAAAATTTCGCAAACGGCAATGACACCCCCTTCATCCACGTCACGGGCGTGGTGCGCGTATCCTTGTGAGAGACATACGCTGCGGGCAGTACGCCCCGAACCGTAATACTGCAGCCGCCCCGGCTGAAACGCGATCATGCAGCTCAACCGACAGCAACCTATAAATACCCGTAAAACATGGCTCCGACAACAAGCGACTCGCCGCATCACGGCACCGCAAGGCCCTTAACGCCACCTGCGGTGCCGTTTTTTTGTCCCGGCGGCGGGTTTCTTATTATATTTTTATATTTTTGTAGATTAGAGCAGGTCTTCCCGTACGGAATACCGCTCCCCAACCGCAAACCACAACGCACAATGGCAACCATCGACAAGAACGACAGCAGCGACAAGAGGCCAACGGTAGCCCTCATATACGATTTCGACGGCACGCTCGCCCCGGGCAACATGCAGGAGTATGACTTCATCCCCGCCGTGGGCAAGAGCAACAAGGAGTTCTGGAGCGAGGCCAACTCGCTGGCCGAGAAGCAGGATGCCGACCCCGTCCTTGCATACATGGCCCGCATGATACAGGAGGCCCAGAGCACGGGCCTTTCGCTGCGGCGCGAGGCCTTTCAGGAGTCGGGCCGGAGCATACGATACTACGCCGGCGTCGAGGCGTGGTTCGCGCGCATGAACCGATATGCCGAAGAACAGGATCTGCGCCTGCTGCATTACATCAACTCGTCGGGGCTGCGCGAAATCATCGAAGGGACATCCATAGCCCACGAATTCAAGCACATATACGCCTGTTCGTTCCTCTACAACGTCGACGGCATAGCCTATTGGCCCGCCGTGGCGGTAAACTACACAAACAAGACGCAGTTCATCTTCAAGATAAACAAGGGTGTCGAGTCGGTCTACGACACGCAGATGGTAAACCGATACATGGAGGAGGACAAGCGTCCCGTCCCGTTCAAGCGTATGATATACGTGGGCGACGGCACCACCGACATCCCCTGCATGAAGCTGGTGAAGAACTACGGAGGCCACTCCATCGCCGTCTACAACCCCGAAGACCGCAACAAGCGGCGCGAGATGGCAACGCTGATCCGTGACAACCGTGTGAATTACGTCTGCGAGGCCGACTACACCGAGGGCTCGGAGATGGACACCGTCGTGAAGACCATCATCGACAAGATCGCCGTCGACAGCCGTCTCGAACAGCTCCAGACGACCAAGATCTGACCCCCCCCGCGCCTCGTGGCGGAGTCCGCATGCGGCAGGCCCCGCGACACCATGCGGCACAGGCACACAAAGAAGAATCCGAAAAAAAATACAACAACCCGAAAACAACCCTGCCATTTCCGACAACAGCCCGAAAAACAACCCAAAAAGAATGGAGACAAAAATGTTAACGCGACGAATGGGACGTGCGGCGCTCGGTACCGCCATTGCCCTTGCGCTCATGGCCGCCGATATCGCGGCAGCGCAGCCGCAGCCACCCCATCGCGAGAGGCCGCGCCTCGAACGGAGCGATCAGAGACAAAGAGACGAGAGGCCCGAGCCGCGCCGCAGCGCCGACATCGGCACATGGCGCACAGAGCCGCGGCATGACATCTCGATCAAGATCGGGGCCTACCCCTACACCATGTATGGCGGCCACCTTGGACTTGCCGGAACCTATACGGCCCTGTTCGGGCCGTACGGCTATGCCACCCCCGAAGCCTTGGCGGCGCTGCGCGTGCGCCAAACGCCATACAAGACCTTCGGAGGCATAACCGCCGCCTACTACTACCGTGTGGCCAGCATCCTATCGGTAGGCGTGGCCTTCACATACGCGGGCCTCTACGGAGATATCCTCGACGCCGTCACGCGCCGCAAGATCGCCTCCGACAACACGACGACCCTCTCGGCCTCGGCCGCACTGCGTCTGCAATGGCTCAACCGCCCCTTGGTCAGATGCTACTCGTCGCTGGCAATGGGCCCGGCAGTCGACATACGCTCCCTCAACCACAGCCGCGAGGGATACATCACTCTCTCGGCCACGATCGCGGGTGTGAGCGTCGGACGACGCCTCTACGGCTTCGGCGAGATCGGGGCCGGCGCACAGGGCATATTCTCGGCAGGCATCGGATACAGATTCTAATTCTAATTCAGATTCAGAATACCGTATGCCGGCACATGAAAACCGAAATACCAACACAAAAACAAGGAGTCACATGAAACAACGAATCATATCGGCAACAATACGCCTCACGCTGCTGCTCGCGGCCGTGGCCGGCACCGTGGCCTGCCGCGTCGACAAGGGTAACGAGAATGTCGACACCACCGCATCGGGATACATGCTCTTCAAGAACGCCAACGACGCCGTGCATGAGTTCTCGCAGGCCATAGACCGTCTGCAGGGGCTCGATCTCTACATCGCCGCCGCGGACGATGCCACCCGCGAGGCCATCCGCAACCGCTTCTTCTACGACAAGCGGATCGTCGCCGACGCCGAACACGAGGGCCGCTGGCATATCCTGTCGAACACCACGTCGATGACCGTCGACACGGGACGCCGACGTCTGGGTGACGAGGGCGCCGCATGGAGCTACTCATACTCCGATACCGACTATGCGGGCGGCGAGCGCCCGACGCTGCGCCGGACAGCCCAAAACACGTATACTTTCCGCATGCCGTCTCCGGCCAACGCCACGGCCGAGATCATCTATGCCGTAGCCGACGCTCTGGAGGTGGAACTTACGTTCGAGCCCGACGACCCGCTGCAGGGATACTCGACAATAACCCTCAAGGGACGCTTCACAAGCGTATGCGGATACGGCAGCGACAAGCTCGTCCTCGAGACCGAGATCACAGACCCCATAATATACTCGGCACAAAAGAGCGGTGTCACTGCCGGCGTCATGGAGCTCGACGGCCTGAGCCGCGGATCCATAGAGCGTGCCTCGGCACGATATCTGACACCTCACACCGTAGATATCGAGTACGGCGGCGCCGCCTCGACGTGGGTATATTGACCCCGGCGGGAGAAGCGGCCGCCCCGGAAACCTAACGACACGACATGACCATGAAGAAGATACGGTTCGGACTCCTGCCGCGCGTGATCGCGGCCATAGCCCTCGGCGTCGCCCTCGGAGGGGTGATGCACGTATGGGGCGTACGCATATTCGTTACATTCAACGCCCTGTTCGGGCAGTTCCTCGACTTCGCCATACCGCTGATCATAGTAGGTCTCGTCGCCCCCGCAATAGCCGACATCGGACGCGGCGCGGGACGTCTGCTCCTGCTCACCACACTGTTGGCATACACGGCATCCATAGCCGCGGGATTCGCCTCATACTTCACGGGCGAGGCGCTCTTCCCGACACTCATATCGTCGCACATAGAGGTCGAGACCGCAGCCGAGGCTACGGGGCTCGCCCCCTACTTTACGGTGCAGATACCACCCGTGATGGGGGTCATGACGGCCCTCGTGCTCGCCTTCATGCTCGGACTCGGTATGGCTCACCTGCACGGCGACACCATGCGCCGCGTCGCCGTAGAGTTCCGCGACATAGTCACGATGACGATCGAGACCGTAATACTGCCCCTGCTGCCGATATACATCTTCGGCATCTTCGCCAACATGACCGCCTCGGGCGAAGCGTTCCGCGTGCTCGGCGTCTTCATCAAGATCATAGGCGTCATATTCGCACTGCACGTGGTGTGGCTGCTGGCTCTATACGGCGTGGCCGGCATCGTCGCACGCCGCAACCCCCTGCGCATGATAGCGCGCATGATGCCAGCATACTTTACGGCCCTCGGCACACAATCATCCGCCGCCACAATACCCGTAACGCTGGCCCAAACCCGCACGATCGGCGTGAGTGAGCAGATCGCGGGATTCGTCATACCCCTCTGCGCGACAATCCACCTCTCGGGCAGCATGCTCAAGATCGTCGCCTGCGCCTTGGCCCTGATGATCATGCAGGGCATGGCGTATGACCTGCCCCTGTTCGTCGGCTTCATCCTCATGCTCGGCATCACGATGGTGGCAGCCCCCGGCGTCCCCGGCGGCGCAATAATGGCCGCACTCGGCATTCTGGCCTCGATGCTCGGGTTCACGGCCGAGGATCAGGCCCTCATGATCTCGCTATACGTGGCCATGGACAGCTTCGGCACCGCATGCAACGTCACCGGAGACGGCGCGCTGGCCGTAATCATAGATACGGTGACGGCATCCGGACGCCGCACCTCGATCAAGGATGATATAACACCACAATCATGAAGATAGTATTCGCAACAAACAACGCCCACAAACTGAGCGAGGTGTCGCAGGCTCTCGGCGAGGCCTTCACGCTCGTCACGCCGCGCGAGTGCGGCATCACGGAGGATATCCCCGAGAACGAACCCACGCTCGAAGGCAACGCGCTGGCCAAGGCGCGGTACATACGCTCGCGTACGGGTCTCGACTGCTTTGCCGACGACACGGGACTCGAAGTGGAGGCTCTGGGCGGCGAGCCGGGCGTACACTCGGCACGATACGCCACCGACGGCCACGACGACGAGGCCAACAAACGCCTGCTGCTGCAGCGTCTCGAGGGCGTACGGAACCGCCGCGCACGCTTCCGCACGGCCATAGCCCTCATAGACGGCGACGGCGAACACCTCTTCGAGGGTGTCGTATATGGAGATATCGCCTGCGAGGAGCACGGGGCCGACGGATTCGGATACGACCCCCTCTTCATCCCCGAAGGCGAGCAGCGCACCTTCGCCCAAATGTCGGCCGAGGAGAAGAACGCCATCTCGCACCGCGGACGTGCCGTGCGTCGTCTTGCCGAATACCTGCAAAACCGCAAATAGCCCCGCGGCGCACGCCACAGCCGCACCGCCGGGAAAGGAATCCTCCCGTCGAATTGCTTTTTACGACGAAGAGCGCTAACTTTGCCACGCTATGGAACAAAAAGAGAATTACAGACGTCAGGACATATACGATGCCGAGCGCATCGAGAAGTTGAGCTACCACTACCGCGAGATCCTCTCGCTGCTGGGCGAGGATCCCACGCGCGAGGGGCTGCTCAAGACCCCCGAGCGTGTGGCCAAGGCCATGGCCTTCATAACAAAGGGATATGCGCAGGACCCCGTGCAGATAGTCACCTCGGCCATCTTCCGCGAGGAGTACAAGCAGATGGTGCTCGTAAAGGACATAGAGCTATTCTCGCTCTGCGAACACCACCTCATGCCCTTCGTGGGCAAGGCACACGTGGCATATATCCCCAACGGATACATCACCGGCCTGTCGAAGATAGCCCGTGTTGTGGAGTGCTACGCCCGACGGCTGCAGGTGCAGGAGCGTCTTACGGTACAGATACGCGACTGCATACAGCGTGCCCTCAACCCCATAGGCGTGGCCGTAGTCATCGAGGCCAGCCACATGTGCATGCAGATGCGCGGCGTCGAGAAGCAGGGTTCCGCTACCACTACTTCGGCCTTCACGGGCGTATTCCTCAAGGATACCCGTACGCGCGAGGAGTTCCTCACACTCATAAGCAACCGTTACCGCTAATCCCCGTCCGCTCCCCGGGCAGACAAAAGGCTGCCTCCAACAATCAAGAGTCAGACGGATACGAGGTGAGAGAGGTGAGGGGAAGAAGAAATATATGCGGGAGAGTGGATAAGCGAGACAGGCAGGGTTTGTCGAGAAGTAACGTATAAAAGCCCAAAATCATAAAATACAATGAAGAAAATCCTTACGCTTATCGTATGCGCCGCCGCGCTGGTATCGTGCGGCTCGGCGCAGCAGCCGACCCCGATCAAGGTCATATCGTACAACATCCGCATGAGCGCCGCGCCCGATGCCGACGGCGACAACCGCTGGGAGAACCGCAAGCAGGCATCCATAAACATGATAAACGACCAGCAGCCGACGCTGCTCGGCCTGCAGGAGGCGTGTCCCGATCAGGTGGCATTCCTCGACAGCAACCTGCCCGACTACAAACGCATAGGCGTAGGCCGCGAGGATGGCAAGGCCGAGGGTGAGATGATGGCAATATACTACCGCCACGGCGAGCTCGAGGTGATCAAGAGCGGCACCTTCTGGCTCTCGGATACGCCCGACGAGGTGTCGATGGGATGGGATGCCGCATGCAAGCGTACATGTACGTGGGCGTTGTTCCGAAGCAAGGCCGACGGCCGGAACATAGCCTACATGAACACACATCTTGACCACATGGGGCCTACGGCACGCCGCGAGTCGATAAAGCTCATCGTGGCCAAGATCGCCGAGTTGTTCGATGCCGACACGCCGTTGTTCCTTACGGCCGACTTCAACTCTCCGGACGACGACCCCATCTTCGATCCCCTCAAGAAGGTCATGACCGAGGCGCGCAGCGCAGCGCCCCAGACCGACAACCGCCCCACGTTCAACGACTGGGGTCGCTCAAACGACGCCGTCATCGACCACATCTTCCTGCGCGGCGCAACACCCCTCACATTCAAGGTGCTCTGCGACGAGAACTACGGCGCGCCCTACATCTCGGACCACTACCCCGTCGTCCTCACGGCCGAATATTGATCTGCCTACCGATTTACTGTTCGGCGCAAGGCATATACGTGCAGGCGTATGTCCGCACGTAATCACGCAATAAGAGACTTCACAAACAGGAGGCCGCCACCCCTTATCGGGATGGCGGCCTTCCGTTCAGATACGTCTCCTTACCGGACAAGATACTTGCGGTAGAAGGCCTCGATGCTGTCCATCGGGATCTTGTCGAAATTATCGTACAGGTCGACATGCGAAGCCCCCGGGATGATCATCAGCCTCTTGTTGTCGCCCGTAAGGCGGCGGAACGCATCCTCGCTGAAGTAACGCGAATGGGCCTTCTCGCCGTGAATCATCAGGACGGCGCTGCGTATCTCGTTGCTGTAGGCCAGAAGCGGCATGTTCATGAACGACAGCGCCGATGTGACATTCCAGCCGTCGTTCGAGTTGAGCGAACGGACATGATAGCCGCGCGGAGTCTTGTAATAGGCGTAGTAGTCCTTCACGAACTGCGGCGCATCCTCCGGAAGCGGGTCCACGACACCTCCCGCGCGCGCATAGCTGCCGCTGCGCGCATCCTCCGTGCGCTGGGCGTTGAGCCGCCGGCGCTCGGCATAACGGCCGTCGGCATCCATCGAATCGAAATATCCGTTGGCCGTGACTCGGCTCATGTCGTACATCGTCGAGCTGACCGTAGCCTTGATACGGGTATCAATGGCCGCGGCATTCAGCGCCATGCCGCCCCAACCGCATATACCCAAGATACCGATACGCTCCGGATCGACATCATCGCGCGTAGAGAGATAGTCGACCGCCGCACAGAAATCCTCCGTGTTGATATCGGGCGAGGCAACGTTGCGGGGTTCGCCGCCGCTCTCACCCGTATAAGAGGGGTCGAACGCTATGGTCAGGAATCCGCGCTCGGCCAGCGTCTGCGCATACAGTCCCGACGCCTGCTCCTTCACCGCCCCGAACGGCCCGCTAACGGCTATGGCCGCCATCGGCGCCGCAGCATCCTTCGGCATGTAGAGATCCGCCGCAAGCGTTATACCGTAACGGTTGCGGAACGTAACCTTCGAATGTGTCACCTTGTCGCTCTGCGGGAAGACCTTGTCCCACTCGCTCGTCATATTCAGACTCTCCATATCGTTGTTTTGTTTAGTTTCATTACCGGCCGGCCCACCGCATCCGGTTGATGCCGACAGGCATACGGCCGCTATGACCATATTTAATGCATTTATTGTCAAACGCCTCATATATGCCTCCATATTATAGTCCCTCCGACAAAATTAAACATAATCCGTGGATTTTCATCCGAGCGGCCAAATATTCGGTACGCTCCGCATCGGGCAGCGTCAATATGATCCACGCCCGCAGCATCAACAATCAGTACGATGCATACGCCCCCCGCAAAACATATCCTCCCGACAAAAACCTGCACCTCACACAAACAAAAAACAGCCGCAACCCCATACGGGGCTGCGGCCTGATGACTGTCATGTCGGCCTTTCGGACTAATCGTCGAGGCAGTCGACGTGGATCTCGCGCTGGAACGTCTCGTTGAGCGAGATATAGGTCTGCGTACTCGACACGCCCTGAACCTGCAGGATATGGTCGAAGATCGTACGCATAAGATGTTCGTTGTCTACGCAATAGAGCTTCACCATAAGGTTGTAGGAACCCGTTATGTAATGACACTCGACGATCTCGGGAATCTTGCGCAACTGCTCGACGGTATCCTGCTGTCGCGTGATATCCGACACGCGTATGCTGATGAAGGCACACACGTCGAAGCCGAGCGACTTCGGGGCAACTACAAGGCGGCTGCCCATGATCACGCCCATATCCTCCAGCTTCTTGATGCGCTGGTGGATAGCCGCACCCGAGATGCCGCACTCGCGTGCGATCTCGAGATAGGGCATACGGGCATTCTTTATCAGGAACCGAAGTATCTTTCTGTCGGTAGCATCCAATGTCGTCTTTGCCATGGCCTCCTACTTTAATACGCCCAACTCCTTGCCTATCTTCACGAATGCCTCGACGCAGCGGTCCAGCTGCTCGGTCGTATGGCCTGCCGATACCTGAACGCGGATACGGGCCTGTCCCTTCGGCACGACGGGATAGTAGAAGCCCGTAACGAAGATACCCTCGTCCTGAAGGCGTGCGGCGAAATCCTGCGACAGCTTGGCGTCGTAGAGCATCACGGCGCAGATAGCCGACTGCGTAGGCTTGATATCGAAGCCTGCGGCCATCATCTTCGTGCGGAAGTGCTCGACGTTGGCCACGAGGCGGTCATGCCACTCGTTGCTCTCCTTGAGCATGCGGAAGAGCTCGATGCCGGCACCTACCACTGCGGGCGGCAGCGAGTTCGAGAAGAGGTAGGGACGCGAACGCTGGCGCAGCATGTCGATGATCTCCCTGCGGCCGGTGGTGAATCCGCCTACGGCGCCTCCGAATGCCTTGCCGAGCGTACCCGTGAGGATGTCCACCTGCCCGCGCAGGTCGTAGAGTTCGGTGATGCCGCGGCCCGTTTCGCCCAGCACGCCCGCCGAATGGCACTCGTCGACCATCACCAGCGCGTCGTACTTTTCCGCCAGAGCGCAGATCCGATCGAGCGGTGCGGCGTTGCCGTCCATCGAGAATACGCCGTCGGTGACGATGATGCGGAACCGCTGGGCCTGCGCCTTCTTCAGGCACTCCTCCAGTTCGCCCATGTCGGCATTGGCGTAGCGGTAACGCACGGCCTTGCACAGACGCACGCCGTCGATGATCGAAGCATGGTTCAGCGAATCGGAGATGATGGCGTCCTCCTCCGAAAAGAGCGGTTCGAACACGCCGCCGTTGGCGTCGAAGCAGGCGGCGTAGAGAATCGTGTCCTCCGTACCGAAATAGTCGGCGATAACCTTCTCCAGCTCCTTGTGGATGTCCTGGCAGCCGCAGATGAACCGCACCGACGACATGCCGTAGCCGCGGGCATCCATTGCTTTCTTCGCCGCCCCGATCAGCCGCGGATTGTCCGACAGTCCGAGGTAATTGTTGGCACAGAAGTTGAGCACCTTCCGACCTGCAACCTCGATCTCGGCCCGCTGGGGCGAAGCGATGATCCGTTCCCGTTTGTAAAGCCCTGCCGCCTCGATTTCGGCGAGTTCATGTTGCAGGTGCTCCTTGATTTTCCCGTACATATCCGTTAATTTTTTGATGAAATTCCGAGTGCAAAGTGTCGATCTGTTACAAATGTACGATAAATTTCCGAAAACAGACACTCCCCGAACGCTTTTTTCTCACGCCGGGTTACAATTTGTTATTCGCCACGCCACCAAGGCTTCCGGGCGGTTTTTTCGGCGGCGTTTTTTTGCCGCCGCATAATTTTTTAATACCTTTGTTGCTCAAATAACAACCAGCTACCTATGAAAAAATCGTGTGTATTGGTCAGCGGCGGTGCAGGCTACATCGGCTCGCACACCTCCGTGGAACTCATCAACGCCGGCTACGACGTGGTGATCGTCGACAACCTTTCGAACAGCGACCTCAACGCCGTCGAAGGCGTGCGCAAGATCACCGGCGTGGACATCCCCTTCGTCGAGGTCAACTGCTGCGACCG
>OGLM01004390.1_pt1 | contig 10443 bp, 7 predicted proteins | sample 1572531 | NCBI WGS metagenome assembly OGLM01 (sample SAMEA2581909, study PRJEB24529) | metagenome | biome: Human gut stool | place: China | collected 2011 | reverse complement strand
TGAAGTATCGCCATTCAAATATGCAGTAACATTTTTTACTCCAGATGCATTTTGATTTTCTGCTGCTACATCCTCTACCTTTACAGTGAAACGATAATAATCTTTGTTTCCATAATATACGCCGTTGTCATCTGTATGTCCTGCATCAAATGCAGCGTATACATTCCCATCTTCTGACTGCTCTTCTGTAACCTTTGAGATCGTTGGTGCCTGTGCATCATTACTTATATGAACCGAGCCAAGTTCGATGTACTCCAACACTTGTGATGATGCATTATCAATCAATGCCGCGTATGCATAAACTTGTTTTCCGTTATTCTCTGCATCTGCAGAAATTGTAACCCCTCCAGAATTCCGATTATAACTTGAAGCATTTCCTAATTCCTCTGACGTTGCAGGATTGACTGTTTTTACATAATATTTTAAGCTTGTGTTAGGTGGTATATTAAAGGGCTCTACCCATACTCCTATATATGCTTCATTTACATATCGATCCGCTGTCAGCACATCTGTGTGCGCGTTATCACCATACAGTCCCGCAATACCTGTAAATACCGTATCCAAACATACAACATTCACTACATATTGCAATTTCCAAGATTCCATCTCATTCGCTCTTGCATAGATTCCAATCTTACGACTCTCTTTAACGGCATCATCCTGTAAGTCTGTCTCTCCATTATTTGTCAATGGGCGCAATGAAGATGTAATTTCTGAAGGGATTTCAGCATCTACACCAAAAGCAGTAGTAACTCCCAACAAAGCCAAATCTGTATCATTGCTTTTAAGTTCTGGCAATTTTAATTTCGTTACACTCTGTACATCTTTTAACAGATATACTGTTTTTTTCAAGGTTCCTGGCACAATAGCGCCTGTATCATCTTTGTTGATTCGTATCTCCTCAGATACATCCACGGTTACACCTACGGACGAATCTGTGACAACCTTTACACCTCCAGTTGCACTCCCCCCTTCTGCTTTCGCGCCATTCTTATCACCGACATGGTTTGCAAATGGTACAATCAGCAGAGCAAAGACAACCCATAATGCTATGAGCTTCTTTACCGGGTGTTTTGAATTGTTTGATTTTGTTTCTTTTCTTTTCATCCTTTTTCTCACCTACCCGACTCTATACTTTCATCTGAATGAACAACTACTATATTGTAAATTACTTTTACCTTCTTCGCTAATGTTCCGGTTGTCAGCACGCTTGTACCTTCCTCGTCATCATCTGCACGTAATACATCGGTTGCATCACTGTCGTCATCGTCGGCACGCAATACATCGGTTGCATCACTGTCATCATCGTCCATCCGCAGAACGTCGGTTGCATCCTCATCGTCTGCATCGTCTCCCCGAAGTACATCGGTTGCTCCGTCATCGCCTTCGTCATTCCGAAGTACATCCGTTGCTCCGTCATCTCCTTCGTCGTTTCGAAGTACATCCGTTGCTCCGTCATCTCCTGCCGATGTATCCCGAAGCACATCTGTTGCCTCATCATCCGCACCTGAACCGAGTACTTCTGTCTCGCCATCATCCGGTGTATCATAATCATTGATGCCCGGGCGAAGGATGTCGGTCTCTTCAAACTTCATTTCTTTCTTCTTTGATTTCTCCAACAGTTCGGTGGAATCGTTACCATTAGCCTTACGATCCTCCCGCGTAGAAACCGCTTCTTTCGCAGTGATCTTTCCACTTCCCATGTTGTAGTATTTTTCCTGTTCTTTCTTCGCTACGCTGCCCGGACTCGCTGTACCATCCTGCATTTCTTTCATTGCCTTTTTCGCAGCACTTCCGGTCAATTCTCCAATTACCTTCGGTATCTTCAATACAATGAATAACACGATCGCCGCAATCAGAAGGAGAATCGCCAGTACCAAGCCGCCATAGAAACATATCTCATATACGTTTTGCATGCTGATCACTCTCCCATCTCTGCTGACTGCGAATCATCGGAATTTGCATCCGGTGCCTGCGTCGCTTCTTCTTCGCTGATATCATAGCTACCGTCCTTCAACATCTGCAACGTATCTTTTCGTTTGTACCATGTTTTGTTGCTGTCGATGCCAAGCACGTTACCACCATCATCAAATACCTGAATCAGCTTCTTTGTCAGATCTGGAATCTTCGTCGTCCAAAGCTTCGGATCCTGCTCCTGTGCCTCACACAGACGATACAGATAATCCAGATGCTCTGCATATACGTTGTCGCTCCACTCGTTCTTTGTACCGAATACCTTTTCTGCGGCTTCGTATATCTTGAGTGAATCATCTGTCTTGCCCTGTGCGTCATAACAACGTGCTTCCGTCATCATCTTATTGTAATAAGACTGGTTATACGCGTTGACAGAGGAACCACCCAGCGAAATGCCCGGATCGCTGTCTACCTTCATCTTCAGGATTCCAATATAGTCTTCACAATAACTGATTGCCATCGAATAATATCCATTGGCAACTGTTTCATTATCTGCATTTTCCTTGGCAAGCTGCTCATAGATCATGATCAGGTTATCGTCGTAACGATAATTCATATCCATAACTGCTTCTTCGTCCAGATCATTGCCTGTGTACTCGTCCAGATCTGCAACCGCCTGTTCCATCACCGTACTTGCCTGTTCTGCGATGCTTGTCTCCGCATCCTTGCTGACGTTTGTACTGTAAATCTCGCCGATAATACGATAGTTTACGAACTTGGTTGCTTCCTGGTTCGTAAAGTTGTTCTCGTTGTAGGTTGCAAAATCATTTACCGCCTGCATCAGCTCTGATGCATCCGACGTACTGTCAGATCGCAGCTCAGAAATGGATTTGTAAAAGCCTGCAAGCTTTCCATATTCCTCGTCCTTCTCGTCAATCATGCCAAAATATTTGGCTGCCTGACTGTAAGAACGCTCTTCCTCAAAATAAGTAAGTGCCAGCTTGTAAAGCACTGCGCTGTTTTTCTCAACACCACCATGTTTACTGCTGATTCGATTGGAAACCAACGTCAACGCATCATCCAGATTCAGCGTAGATTCCGTTCCGGCTTCCTCCGCCTTGTTCGTAGCATCAATGTATGCCTGTATGTACTGCTCGTAAGCTTTTTCTTCCGAGCCGTCCAGTTCGATTGCTTTCTTGAATTCTGCCGTTCCGGCTTCGTAATTCTCTTCCCGGCAGTAATTCATACCATTTTCGATATACTGGTTATAATTGTTCAGCTTAATCCGCTGCATACCGGAATATCCGATTCCGGCTGTGATACCGGATACAACTGCCAATGCCACGGTTGCTGCAAAAAGCCCAAGCTTCTTCTTGTTCTTCTTCCGGTAGCTGTCGTCAAGCTCATCGTAATGCTCCAATGCATACATCAGCTCCGTACAGTTCTGATAACGGTCGTTCGGATCTGCCTGTGTACATTTTAAGATGATCTTCTCCAATCCAGAGGACAACATCGGATTCCACTCGCGGATCGGCTTGATCTCATACGGTGGCTCACATGGGTTCTTTCCTGTTACGATATGGTACAGGGTTGCGCCCAGATTATAGATATCTGTTCTTGCATCTGTATTATAGATACCACGTCCCTTGGAATCACCGAACTGTTCCGGTGCCGCATAGCCTCGCGTACCAAGTGCGGTTGTATCTGCATTGTTCTCTATCTCGTACTCTTTTGCTGTACCGAAGTCGATCAGCTTTACGCCGCCCTCTGGCTTGATCATGACATTCGAAGGCTTCATATCCCGGTAGATAATCGGTGGATTCATGTTGTGCAGATAATTCAATGCACTTGCAAGCTGCAAGCCCCACTCTACCACCAACTCCTGTGGCTGTGCGCCTTCCTTCTTCAATCGATCCTGAATCGTATCACCCTCGATATAATCCATAACAACGTAGATCGTTCCATCCTGATTGATGATATCTACGATTCGCGGCAACACCGGATGATCTACGTTCTTCAGAATATTCGCTTCTCGTTCCAATCCCTTAAGCAACGTCTTTGCGGATTTCTTTCCATCATTCTTGATCTCCTTGACCGCCCACTGCTTGTTCAAACGCTTATCACGGGCAAGGTACACGATGGACATACCACCTCGACCAACTTCTGCCAAAATTTCATATTTTCCGTCTAGTACGGTTCCTTCCTTCGTCATGGCAAACCCTCTCTAAATCAAATCGTGCGAACCATTGCTACTGTGATATTATCACGTTCCCCACGGTTCTTTACTAACTCTGTCAGATATATTGCTCCATATTTCATCTTTTCCTCGTCCGTCGCCTCACCCGGTCCGATCTTCTCGATGATTTCCTCCGGTGTGATCGCATGACGGAATCCGTCTGAGCAGAGCATATAAACTGCATTTCTTGTTGCAGTTCCCTTTGTAAATTCCGGCTCAACAACCGGCGATGCGCCGACACACTGCAACAGCACGCTTCGTCTTGGATCTGTCTTCGCCTGTTCCGGTGTCATTCGTCCTGCTGCCAGCTCTCTTGCGATAAATGTCTGGTCGTTTGTCAGCTGCTTCGCTGTCTTTGTAAGCTCATACACGCGGCTGTCGCCCACATGCACAATATAATACTGATCCTTGTACAACAGGATTGCAGATACCGTCGTACCAAGCTGCAAATGATTTTCCTCTCCATATGCGCCCAGCCGGCGATTCTGAATCTGGATAATATCATCCCACTGTGATACAAGATTCTGCTCTGTGAATGTTCCATTTTGGATTTCATCCACCAGCGTGTCATCAAACCATGTACAAAATGCTTCGATTACCTCTTTGCTGGCAACCTCGCCTTTTGCGAGTCCTCCCATGCCATCACACACGATTGCAAATGCTACATTTCCCTCTTTTGTGTTCACAACCTTGATTGCAAGAGAGTCCTGATTCGTTTCTTTTCTTGTACCTACATCGGTGTGATATGTTGCAATGTACTCCATATTACTCTCCTTTTCTCAGAAGGAATGTGAATTCCTCATCTCCCAATCGAACTTCTGTCTTATGCTTCAGAAGCACTTCCTTACCCGGCTGCAACTCTACCCCGTTTACATAGGTATGGTTTGTAGAATTGTTATCCTTAATATAGTTCACGCCATCGCGCTGGATTACAATACAATGCTCCCGGCTGATTGCGCTGTTGTTCTCTATTGCATAATCGGCTTTCGTCTTTGACTTACCGATGATAAATTCTGGTTTTGTAATATTGATGATCTCACCAGTTGATTTACGCACAAAGTGTGGAATCGGGCGTGCACCGCCAAGTTGTCCCATCAGGTTGCCGTTCTGCATCTGTGGCGCCTGTGGTCTTGGCATCTGTCCCATCATCGGCTGCCCCATCATTGGTTGTCCCATCGGAGGACGCTGTCCACCCATCGGTGGTACTGGCTGCCCCATCATCGGCTGTCCGCCCATCGCTGGACGCTGTCCCATTGGTGGCATCTGTGGCTTTGGCATTTCCGGTTTCGGCATCTCTGGCTTTGGTGCCTCCGGTGCTGGTGCCTGTGGTTTTGGCATTTCTGGCTTCGGCATCTGCCCCATCGGTGGTACTGGCTGCCCCATTGGCTGTCCGCCCATCGGTGGTACCGGCTGTCCCATTTGCTGTCCGCCCATCGGTGGTACCGGCTGCCCCATTGGCTGTCTGCCCATCGGTGGTACCGGCTGTCCCATCATTGGCTGTCCGCCCATCGGTGGTACTGGCTGTCCCATCATTGGCTGTCCACCCATCGGTGGCACCGGCTGTCCCATTGGCTGTCCCATCGCTGGCATACCCTGTGGACGCATGTTGTTCATCACGCCGACACGATTTACTTTTACATTCTGGTTCTGTACTTCCGGAGCTGCGGTTGTATCCGCTTCCTTCTTAAGTCCCTCGTCTCTTGTATAGAAGAGACCAAGTTTCTCCATCTCCGCATCTACAAGCCCCTTTAATTTCATATTGGAATAATGATCCGTATTGATCAAGGTCAGGATTCTTGCTACATAATCATCCTTGTCTGCTTCATCAAAGCGCATATGTGACACAATATTTCGGAAGAAATCCGGGATATCAGACTGTCCCAACGGATCCTGCTTTACAGGAACCATAATGCACTTTACTGCCTTGCTCTCAGGATCTACATAGATATAATTCAGATCGCGTACCAGATAACAGATCTGCACACCTGCTGCACCAATCTCAAATGCACACAACAGTCCCTTCAGGATTGCAAGTACATCTGCCTTCTTCAATGTCTGACGCAGCATCACTTCCAGAGAAGTGTCATGATGCACATAAGAGACAATACTTCTCTTTCCATCCTCGTCCTTGTACTGGAACGGAATAATATTTCCGAGCTGTGCAACCTTGTCTGACACTCTGTCGTCATAGACATCTGCTACTCCAAGCTGATACTCCACCAATGTCATTCCGTTTTGTTTTGTTACATTCAACTCTAACCCCTTCATTTGCTACCTCCTCATGATATAATCATCCTAATTAGCGAATCTTAAATGTAAACTCTTCATCTGCAAGTCTTACGAGAGAATCATGTGTCAGAATTTCTTCTACCCCATCCTCTACACGCTTTCCATTCACATATGTATGATTCGTAGACTTGTTATCTTTGATATAACATACCCCATCTTTTTGAATGATAAATGCATGCTGACGGCTGATCGCTCCATTTCCGCCAACGGTATAGTCCACACCTCTGGTTGCCTTTCCGATCTTGAAGATCGCCTTGTTCAGCATGATACGTTCTTCTGTACTTACACGGATCAGATATGGCAATGCTTTCGGCGAATTGGTTGCTGCAGTCGCTGCACTCACAGCACCAACGGCATCTTTTACAAGCTCTGTTACAGATTTATTCAAAATAGATGTACTCTTTGGCTTCTTGTCCTTTTCATCGTCCTTTTTCTTCTCAATGTTCATGTCATCGTAGATATCCTCGATCACAGGCACCTTGATGTTTTCTGTCTGTCCGCTTGTCGGTTCTTCGTTTTGTACGGTTGTTTCCGGTTCAGCAGACTCTGCTGTCTCAGCTGCTGCTTCTGCCTCAGCTGCCTCCATCTCAGCCTCTGTCTGCTGGATGATTGCCGCACGGTTTACCTTTACCACATTCCGCTTAACCACAGGTGGCTTGTCTAAGAAATGATCCAGATCTTCCAATGTCTGGATATTCTTGGTTGGCTGTGCTGTCGGCTTTGCAGATGGAACTTCTCCAACCAGCTCCTTGATCCGATCCTTGATCAGGTTGATATCGGATTCCTTCTTGTTTGTCTTTAACTGCAGCTTCTCGCCACCATTTGTTGCCCCCTCTGGCTTCACCTGTGACAGGATCTGCTCTGCAGCTGGGGAAACCTCTGGTTTTTCTGCTACTGGTTCCGGCTTTGGTGCTTCCTGCTTTTCCATCACTGGCTTTGGTGCCGGTGCTTCCTCGACAGGTGCTGGTGTCTCCTCGACAGCCTCTGTCGGTTCTGCCACCTTCTCCTCTACCGGTGTTTCTTCTTCCTTTACCTGCATGCCAGCTGGAAGGATACTTTCCAGTTCTTCCTCTTCCTTTGCAGGCTCCTCTGCTTCTTCCTCTTCGTCTTCTTCATCGTCGCCGATCTCCGGAAGTGGTGTATCATCCTCTTCCTGCAGGCTATTCATGATGTCGCTGATATTTTCTGCCGGTGCTTCTTCCTCTGCACTTACAACTTCTACACCGTCTGCATCAATGGCTCCAGCCTCCTCGAAGCTGATTCCTTCCTCTTCCATCAACGCCTCTGCAAGTCCGATCAAGCCACGCAGATTGAAGTTATCTCCATTGATATACGTGAGGAGCTTACCAACATAATTCAGATCCTCTTCCACATCGTATTTCATGTTCGCAAGCAGCTGGCGTACAAAGCTCTTGAATTCTACAGAAAGTGCGCCCTTGCTTTCGATTGGCAGGCACAGGAACTGTACTGTCTTCTTCTCAGCATCCACGTAGATAAATCCACGATTCAGCAATACATACGAAAGTGGAATCGCCTGCTCCTTCAAGGAAATCATCTCCTGTGCGACATTCCGCAGGATGAGCAGTACGCTCTCGCAATCATGCTCCTGCGCAATGTACTCCTCCAGAGATGTCTTGCCCGTAATCTGGTAGGTCAGATAATCATAATCGTCATCTTCTTCATAGATAATCTCTATCAGTTCTTCCGGCGCATTGTCCTGACAGTAATCCAAAACATCCTCATCTAACTCACAATCCTCGCCCATTGTGTATGACAGATATTTTTCTTCGCCGATGTTTCGCGCCCTAAAATTAAAAGTTCTCATAACGTCCCTCCTAATACATTATTTATTCCTATTGTGATTCTTCGGTTGTCGATTCCTCGGTGGATGCTTCTCCATCCGGTGTCACGCCGTTTGGTCCACCAATAATCTGTGTATCTATGTGATCTTCATAGTTTTCTGTAAAGATATGTGTACCTGCATCTTCGTCGCCAACATGGTAATACAGGTAATTATGCTCTTCCGGATACAATACTGCCTGGATACATGCCAGTCCCGGATTACAGATCGGACCTACCGGAAGTCCGGCATTCTTATAAGTGTTGTATGGAGAATCCAGTTCCAGATCCTCGTACAGAACCTGACTCTTGTCATACATTCCATCGGTCAATGGATATAAGACAGTCGGACACATCTGCAAAGGCATTTCTGCTTTCAGACGGTTGTTGATAACACCTGCAATCGTCGCACGTTCTGAATCCACCTTTGCCTCACGTTCTACAATGGAAGCTCTCGTCACAAGTTCAAATGCACTGTATCCAAGCTCTGCCGCACGATCCTGCAGTTCCTGTGTATAGTAGTTGTCGAACGTTCTCAACATATAATCGACTAATGATTCCGCTGTCGTCGACTCATAAATATCGTAAGTTGCCGGGAACAGGAAACCCTGTACCTTATAATTGACATTGGCACCTGCCGGTATGTCTGCCAGATATGCAAAATCAGATTTCGTAACCGATTTGCATGCATTTAAAAATTCAGTTGCAGAACAGATTCCCTGATCTTCGCACCGCGCTGCTATCATCTCTACCGTAAAGCCCTCTGGCACAACCAGATAATCGACTGGCTGATCTTCCTCGAATGTCGGGCTCATGGCTGCCATCATCTGCAAGGTTGTCATACCAGTATTCAAGGTGTATGTACCACCATGCAGCTTGCCACGGTACTCAGAGTCCTGCAGACGCTTTGTAAATGCACGCGGATAATTGATCAATCCATTGTCCTTCAGGATCTGCGCGATTTCCTTGACAGATGCGCCTTCCGGAATCGTAACAGTTACATCTTCGCCCTGTGTCGACTCCGTTCCCTTGTATTCGTCCATATAATCATCGTAATAGGTTCGTATATGTTTATAGGTCATATTGGCAAGTGTGACAATCGCCACCAACAATATGATTCCCTTCACGACTCGAATCACCGTTTTTCTCACTTTTCGTACCTCTTCTTTGCATTTTAGTTTACATAACTTTTTAAAAAATTACACACTTGATGTAATTTTACAATAATGGTATTATACTATCATCTTTTAGATAAAAATACAAGAAAGGATGATAAATTTGAGTAATCCAATTGTTACAATGACAATGGAATCCGGCGATGTTATGACGTTCGAACTGTATCCGGATATCGCACCAAACACAGTAAAGAATTTTATCTCTCTGATTAAGAAAGGGTTTTACGATGGATTGATCTTCCATCGTGTCATCAATGGTTTTATGATCCAGGGTGGCTGCCCGGACGGAAATGGTACAGGAGGTCCTGGATATTCAATCCGCGGCGAGTTCGCACAGAATGGTTTTGCGAATGATCTGAAGCACGAACCGGGTGTTCTTTCTATGGCACGTACCATGATGCCGAACTCCGCCGGTTCGCAGTTTTTCATCATGCACAAGAATAGTCCGCATCTCGACGGAAGCTATGCTGCTTTCGGCAAGATCGTGGATGGTCTGGATATTGTGAATAAGATTGCGGATGTTCCAACCGACTACATGGACCGACCGCTTGAAGACCAGCGTATCAAGACCGTTACCGTCGACACGAAGGGTGTCGAGTATGACGAGCCGGAGAAGATGTAATCTTCTTAAACGGACGCACAGCGTACAAAATAGAAATCCCCTGCAGACACACTCTGCAGGGGATTTTTTCTACATTTCTTGCATTTTCTTGAGGAATGCCTTGGCACGGTCAGTCTTCGGGTTGTCGATGACATCCTCCGGCTTTCCTTCCTCAACGATCACGCCGCCATCCATGAAGATCACGCGGTCGGATACGCTCCGGGCGAAACCAATCTCATGGGTTACGATTACCATTGTCATCTTCTCTGCGGCAAGCTCCTTCAACACCTTTAAGATCTCGGCGGTCAGCTCCGGATCGAGTGCCGATGTCGGCTCATCGAAGAAGAGCATCTTCGGCTTTAACGCAAGTGCACGGGCAATCGCCACAC
>OGLM01004384.1_pt1 | contig 10453 bp, 8 predicted proteins | sample 1572531 | NCBI WGS metagenome assembly OGLM01 (sample SAMEA2581909, study PRJEB24529) | metagenome | biome: Human gut stool | place: China | collected 2011 | reverse complement strand
CAATTCGCAGCCTTGCGCAGGCCTATGTCTACCGCGACCAGTGTCAGCCGTTCGGCATCTACAGCGGCGGGCTGATGGTCGGCTATGTGATGGTCATCTACGATCGCGACGTCCCGGAATACGACATATGGCACATGATGATAGACGGCTCACAGCAGGGCAACGGCTTCGGCAAGGCGGCGCTTGAGCTTGTGCTTGAGTATATCAAGGGTAAGCCCTTCGGCGATTCGGGCAGAGTTGCCCTCACCTGCAACAAAGATAACCCCGCCGCACTTAATCTTTATAAATCTTTCGGATTTGAATTGACCGGCGGCGAAGACGACGATGAAGTCGAGCTTGCGCTGACGGTGTAAATCCCACTAAATCAAAGTAAGGGAGATATTGATATGAAAAAAATCATTGCGCTGCTGCTCTGTGCCTGCGTGCTGCTGCTTGCCGGCTGCGGCGGAGCGGACGACAGCGCCGAGACCACCGTTGCCGCGCCCGAGGGCTATGTCGGCGAGGGGCTGCTCACCTCATTGAAGGTGCTCGTCTATTCAAACGAATATTTCGTCAACGACGTTTTCATCAACGGCAGCCTGCCCGTCTCATACGACAAGAGCATCGAGAAGGAATCTCACATCTATTACCGCGTTACCGCCGAGAATTTCACCGATTACGCTTCACTTGAGAGCGCCGTGCTCTCCACCTATACCGAGCAGGCGGCCGAAAAGCTGCTGAAAAGCAGCAAATACGCCCAGATAGACGGCGTATTCTGCGTCGACGCTTTCCTGCTCAATCAATCCGCCCCCGCGCCCGAGTGGGATATTGAGTCGGCGAGCGCCCGCATGATATCCGATGATGAATGCGAGCTTAAAGTCCCCGTTACCCGCACGGATTCAACCAAGTCAGAGGTGACGCTCACCGCGGTCAAAGTTGACGGCAGCTGGCGTCTTAACGATATTTACGAAGGATAAGGAGCAAGGAAATGAGCAATATAAGAACTCCATGGTTTGATAAAGTTGACAGGCGTCTCCCGCTTGCGGAGTACCCGAGACCGCAGTTTGAGCGCAAAGACTGGATTTGCCTCAACGGCGAATATGACTATGCCGTCACGGGCGACACCGCCGATACGCCGAAGAAATACGACGGCAAGATCCTTGTGCCGTTCTCGGTCGAATCCGAGCTCTCGGGCGTCGGCAAGGCTCTGCTGCCCGAGCAGCGCCTTTGGTACCGCAGAAAGTTCACCGTCGGCAAGGAATTCAGCGGCAAAGAAGCCCTGCTTCATTTCGGCGCGGTGGATTGGCAGTGCAGCGTATGGGTCAACGGTAAGCTCGTCGGCGAGCACACCGGCGGCTACAATCCCTTCACCTTTAACATAACCGACGTCATCGTCGAGGGCGAAAACGAGCTTGTGGTCAAGGTCTTTGACCCGACGGACGCAGGCCACCAGCAGCGCGGCAAGCAGATACTCGTTACAAAAGGCTTCTGGTACACCGCCACCTCCGGCATATGGCAGACCGTGTGGCTTGAGCCGGTCAACCGCTGCCGCATTGATTCGCTGCGCCTTGTGCCCGACATCGACGAGGGCGTTATCCGCATAAATATCAAACGCACCTGCAAGTGCGGCGGCAAGCTCTATGCCAAAGTGCTTGAGGGCGACAAGGTCGTATTTGACGGCGAAATTGCCGACAAGGCTGCGATCCCCGTGCCCGACGCAAGGCTCTGGAGCCCCGAGGCTCCGTTCCTCTACACGCTGCTGCTCACCCTCGACTGCAACGGCGAAAAAGACGAGGTCTCAAGCTACTTCGGTATGCGTAAATTCTCGATAGTCAAGGACTCCGCAGGTATCCCGAGGCTCGGACTCAATAACAAGCCCTATTTCCAGAGAGGTCTGCTCGACCAGGGCTACTGGCCGGAGGGCCTGTATACCCCGCCATCCGACGCGGCAGTGGTGCACGAATTGCAGACCATCAAGGAACTGGGCTTTAATCTGCTGCGCAAACACGCGAAGATCGAGCCGCAGCGGTGGTATTACCACTGCGACAAGCTGGGCCTCATCGTCTGGCAGGACATGGTGAACGGCGGCGGGCCCTACAAGCTCTGGTTCGTGACCTACCTGACCAACGTGCTGCAGCCGCTGCTGCGGAAACTGCCCGACACAGCGGCCCTCCGGGGTCTGCTGAGCCGCCGCAGCGAGGCCAGCCGGGAAGAATACGGCCGGGAGCTGGAAGCAACGGTGGAGGTTCTGCGGGGGCATCCCTGCATCGGCTGCTGGGTACCCTTCAACGAGGGATGGGGGCAGTTCGATGCCGCGCAGGCGGTCGAAACGCTCCGCGCCCTCGACCCCGACCGTCTGGTGGACGAGGCCAGCGGGTGGTATGACCAGGGCGGCGGCGATGTGGACTCCCGCCACAACTATTTCTATCCGCTCCATCTCCGGCCCGGCCGCCGCACCGTTGCCCTCAGCGAATACGGCGGCATCGCCTGGCCGATGCCCGGCCACGAGCCGCCCCGCAGGACCTACGGCTACGGCACGGCAAAGAGCCGCGCCGAGCTGACCGGGCGCTACCGGAAACTGCAATTGGAAACGGTGCTCCCGCAGCTCCGGAACGGGCTGTCGGCACTGGTGTACACCCAGGTCAGCGATGTGGAGGACGAGGTGAACGGCTTGTTCACCTACGACCGACAGGCGATCAAGCCCGACCCGGCCGCCGTCCGCGCGGTGAACGAAGCACTGGAAGCAGAGTTTGAAAAGGTCCTGAAACAGGCATAGAAAAAGCAGACATGCAGCACCGGAAACGGCGGCATGTCTGCTTTTTTGTAAGATCACATCGTGTGGGTCGCAAAGACCTGTTCGTCCTCCCACCACATGGGCTGCCCGGCGGCAAGAGACCGGGGCACATCCAGCAGCCGCTGGTTGGAGCTGCCGCGGAAGCGCAGGGTGATGTCATGCTGAGCCTCCACGAACCGGCCGTCCACGAGGACGTCCAGCAGGGTCAGCAGTTCATCGGTGACTTCACAGCGGGCGGCGCAGGGCTCTGTGCCGGTCAGCTGCTCCCAGGTGTAGCCGGAGTAGCACCAGACTGTTTTATGGGGGTAGAGGGCCTTGAAGTTCCGCACAAAGGGCAGAAGCTCCCGCTGGTTCTCCGGCTCCATGGGTTCGCCGCCCAGCAGGCTCAGCCCGGCGATGTAGTCCGGCTGGCAGGAGGCGAAGATCTCGTTGCGGACGGCCTTGTCGAAGGGCTTGCCGTAGCCGAAATCCCAGGCTACCGCATTGAAGCAGCCGGGGCAGTGATGGCGGCACCCGGAAACGAAGACGCTGGTGCGCACACCGGGGCCGTTGGCGATATCGTAATATTTGATGGTAGCGTAGTTCATGACGGATGAAACCTGAAAGCAGAGCGCGCTGCTTTGCTTTTCCATTTGATGATGCTTTTTGTCGGTTGCCCCCCTATTGGGGGAGCTGGCGCAAAGCGCCTGAGGGGATTACAGGTGCAGGACCCGGTCCTTGATCTCCTGGGTGCGGCCCTGGTTCCAGAACTGGGTGCCGATGTAGCCGCAGGTGCGGCGGGCGACGTTCATCTTGTCCTGATCGGTGTTGCCGCACTTCGGGCAGCGCCAGATGAGCTTGCCGTCCTCTTCGACGATCTCGATCTCGCCGTCCCAGCCACAGACCTGGCAGTAGTCAGACTTGGTGTTCAGCTCGGCGTAGATGATGTTGTCGTAGATGAACTTCATCACCTGCAAAACCGCTTCAAGGTTCTGCTGCATGTTGGGCACTTCGACATAGCTGATCGCGCCGCCGGGGGAGAGGTGCTGGAACTGCGCCTCGAACTTGAGCTTGGTGAACGCGTCGATCTTTTCCGTCACGTGGACGTGGTAGGAGTTCGTGATATAGCCCTTGTCCGTCACACCCTCGATCACGCCGAAGCGCTTTTGCAGGCACTTGGCGAACTTGTAGGTCGTGGACTCGAGCGGCGTTCCGTAGAGGGAGTAGTCGATGTTTTCGGCGGTTTTCCACTCCTTGCACTTGTCGTTCATCTTCTGCATGATGGAGAGGGCGAAGGGCGTTGCGCTGGGGTCGGTGTGGCTCTTGCCGGTCATGTACTTCACGCACTCGTAAAGTCCCGCGTAGCCGAGCGAGATCGTGGAATAGCCGTCGTAGAGGAGCTTGTCGATGGGCTCACCCTTTTTGAGTCTTGCGCACGCGCCGTACTGCCAGAGAATGGGCGCCGCGTCGGAGAGCGTGCCCTTCAGGCGGTCGTGACGGCAGCGCAGCGCGCGGTGGCAGAGCTCAAGACGCTCTTCAAAGATCGTCCAGAACTTTTCAATGTTGCCGCCGGAGGAGAGTGCCACGTCGGGCAGGTTGATCGTGACGACGCCCTGATTGAAGCGGCCGTAATACTTGTGCTTGCCGGGAACATAGTTGCCGGCATTCGCGATGTTGCCGACGCCCGCGTCGGTGAAGCGGTCAGGCGTCAGGAAGCTGCGGCAGCCCATGCAGGGATACACATCGCCCTTGAGCTCGAGCATCTTCTTTTCGCTGATGTAATCGGGCACCATGCGGCGCGCCGTGCACTTGGCGGCGAGCTGTGTGAGGTAATAATACGGCGAGTCGTCGTGAATGTTGTCCTCTTCGAGCACGTAGATGAGCTTGGGGAAGGCGGGCGTGACCCACACGCCCTGCTCGTTTTTGACGCCCTGATAGCGCTGCTCGAGCATTTCCTCGATGATGACGGCAAGGTCGCGCTTTTCCTGCTCGCTTCTCGCCTCGTTGAGGTACATGAAAACGGTGATGAACGGCGCCTGACCGTTCGTGGTCAGAAGCGTCACGACCTGATACTGGATGGTCTGCACGCCGCGGCGGATCTCCTCGCGCAGGCGCTTTTCGACGATTTCGGTGATCTTGTCCTCCGTGGGGTCGACGCCGAGGGCCTCGACCTCGGCGAGCACCTGCTTTCTGATCTTCTGGCGCGATACGTCGACAAAGGGGGCAAGGTGCGTCAGCGAGATGGACTGGCCGCCGTACTGGTTCGAGGCGACCTGCGCGACGATCTGCGTCGCGATGTTGCACGCGGTCGCGAACGAATGTGGGCGCTCGATGAGGGTTCCCGTGATGACGGTGCCGTTTTGCAGCATGTCCTCTAAGTTCACAAGGTCGCAGTTGTGCATGTGCTGGGCGTAGTAGTCCGTGTCGTGGAAGTGGATGATGCCCTCTTCATGCGCCTTGACGATATCCTCGGGCAAGAGCAGACGGTTCGTCAGATCGCGGCTCACCTCGCCGGCCATATAGTCGCGCTGGGTGGAGTTGACGACGGGGTTCTTGTTGGAATTCTCCTGCTTGGCCTCTTCGTTGTTGCACTCGATGAGGGAGAGAATTTTGTCGTCCGTCGTGTTGCTCTTGCGCACGAGCGAGCGGTTGTAGCGATAAGTGATGTAGCGCTTAGCGACCTCGAACGCGCCGTGCGCCATGATCTGGTGCTCGACAAAGTCCTGGATCTCCTCGACCGTGGGTGCGCGGCCCAGACTCTGGCAGGAGAACTCCACGCTCTCGGCGATGCGCTGGATCTGGACGGGCGTCATGCGAGCCTCCTCGTCCACAACGTCGTTAGCCTTAGTCACTGCGGCGATGATTTTGACGATATCAAATTCTACTTCTGCGCCGTTGCGCTTGATAACTCTCATGTATTCCCGTCTCCTCTTCTTTTGGTGTGCCCTTTACATAACACTATATCTTGTGGTGACCTTCATAACAGTAAACTAATTATTGCACATGAGACTCAACATTGCAAGTCCTAAGTGCTGAAAAAAGGAAACAATATCAGAGCCTCAACTTTGGACACTATTGACGAAACACCTTGAATGAAGCGGAATAGCGCATTATTTCAATTTGACGCAAAAATCAACAAGACATAAGTAATGCTAATAATAGCTATGCAAAATTAACTCTTTTCATGGGCGGAAAATGTGACTATAATAACTCGGTTGAAAAATTTGAGCAGGACTCGCAGAGCGGGCCCGCTCCGGATCGGAGGATCAATACAATGGCAAATTGCGCGATCGTAGGCATCAACTGGGGCGATGAAGGCAAGGGCCGCATGGTCGACTACCTCACGGATCATTATGACGTGGTCGTCCGCTATCAGGGCGGCGGCAACGCGGGCCACACTGTGGTGAATGAAAAGGGCAAGTTTGCCCTGCACCTGCTGCCGAGCGGCATTTTCCGCGACGGCGTTGTCAACATTCTGGGCAACGGCGTGGCGCTGGACTGCGAAAACCTGCTCAAGGAGATGGAGACGCTGCGCGCCGCGGGCGTTATCATCACGCCGGAGAATCTGAAGGTCAGCGACCGCGCGTCGCTGCTGCTGCCCTGGCACCGCGAGCTCGACGCGCTCGAGGAAGCGCGCCTTGCCGACAAGAAGTACGGCTCGACCAAGCAAGGCATCGCGCCGTTCTATGGCGACAAGTACCAGAAAAAGACCGTGCAGGCGGGCGAGCTCCTGCACCCCGAGCACTTAAAGGAGCACCTTGCCGACCTTCTTGAGTGGAAGAACCTGATGCTCCAGAAGATCTACGGCGCAAAGGGCTACACGATGGACGAGCTCATGGCGTGGGTCAACACCTACTGCGGCGCCATCAAGCCCTACATCACCGACACCGGCCGTTTCCTGAGAAACGCGCAGAAGGAGGGCAAGTCCATCCTCTTTGAAGCCCAGCTCGGCGCGCTGCGCGACCTGGACTACGGCATCTATCCCTACACCACCTCTTCGAACGCCGTTGCGGCGTATGCGCCCGTCGGCTCGGGCCTTCCCACGGCGAAGCTCGACGAGGTCGTGGGCGTGGTGAAGGCGTACTCTTCCTGCGTGGGCGAGGGCCCGTTCGTCTGCGAGTGGTTCGGCGAAGGAGCGCAGCAGTTGCGCGACGCGGGCGCGGAGTACGGCGCGAAGACCGGCAGACCCCGCCGCGTCGGCCCCATCGATCTGGTCGCGACGCGCTACGGCGTGGAGACGCAGGGCGCGACGAACATCGCCCTGACGAAGCTCGATGTCCTGAGCTACATGGACAAGATCCCCGTCTGCGCACACTATGAATTAAACGGCGAGCAGACCGACGACTTCCCGTTCCCCGTGCTGCTGCAGGACGCCAAGCCCGTCGTCGAGTATCTGCCCGGCTGGCAGTGCGACATCTCCGGCGCGCGTAATTGGGAGGACCTTCCCGAAGCCGCCCGCAGCTACGTCGAATACGTCGAAAAGGCCATCGGCTGCCACATCGGCTTCGTCTCCGTCGGCGCGGAGCGCGAGAGCCTCATCATCCGCTGACACACCAAAGTAAAGAGGGGACGAAGGCCCCCTCTTTACTTTTCTATTGCAACTTTGCTTCATTCTATATAAAATACGAACAGCGACCGCTGAGAAAGAAAAGGAGAACCCTATGCGCAAGGATATTTACGAGTCCCCGCTTTCGTCCCGCTATGCGTCCGAATACATGCTGCACCTCTTTTCCCCCGATATGCGCTTCCAGACGTGGCGCAGACTGTGGGTGGCGCTTGCCCGCGCCGAGCACGAGCTGGGCCTGCCCATCACGCAGGAGCAGGTCGACGAGCTCGCCGCGCACATCACCGACATCGACTACGAGGTCGCCGAAAAGCGCGAGCACGAGGTGCGCCACGACGTGATGGCGCATGTGTACGCATACGGCAAGGCGGCGCCTTCCGCCGCCGGCATCATCCACCTCGGCGCGACGAGCTGCTATGTGACGGACAACGCCGATTTGGTGCTCTATCGCGACGGCCTCAAATACCTGAGAGGGCAGCTTCTCAGCGTGATGGTGAATCTTGCGGCATTTGCCCGCGAATACGCCGCCACGCCGACGCTCGGCTATACGCACTATCAGCCCGCGCAGCCCGTGACGATCGGCAAGCGCGCGACGCTGTGGATGCAGGACTTCCGCTCGGACCTTGAAGAGCTTGATTTTGTCATCGGCTCGATGCGCTTTCTCGGCTGCCGCGGCACGACGGGCACGGAGGCGAGCTTTGTCGACCTCTTCGAGGGCGACGGTGACAAGGTCGACGAGATGAACCGCCGCATCGCCGCGGAGTTCGGCTTTGAAAAGTGCTTCTCTGTCAGCGGCCAGACCTATCCGAGAAAGGCCGACAGCCGCATTCTGAATGTGCTCTCTTCCATCGCACAGAGCGCCTACCGCATGGCGAACGACATTCGCCTGCTCCAGCACGACCGCCAGGTCGAAGAGCCGTTTGAAAAGAACCAGATCGGCTCGTCCGCGATGCCCTATAAGCGAAACCCCATGCGCTCCGAGCGCATCTGCTCGCTCAGCCGCTACCTGATGGCCGATGCGGCCAACGCGCCGATGACGGCCTCGACCCAGTGGCTCGAGCGCACGCTCGACGACTCGGCCAACCGCCGCATCTCGCTGCCGGAGGGCTTCCTCTGCGCCGACGCGGTGCTGCGCCTGTGCCAGAGCGTGACGAACGGCCTGCATGTGAACGAAAAGATCGTCGAGCGCACGCTGCGCGAGTATCTGCCGTTCCTTGCGACCGAGAACATCATGATGGAAGCCGTCAAGCGCGGCGGCGACCGTCAGGAACTGCACGAGAAGATCCGCCAGCACTCCATGGCCGCGACCGCCCGCATGAAAGAGGGCGAGCCGTGCGACCTCTTAGACCGCCTCGCGGGCGACCCCGCGTTCGGCATGACGCGCGAGGAGCTCGATCAGGTCATGGAGCCCAAGCTCTACATCGGCCGCTGCGAGCAGCAAGTGCTGCGCTTCCTCGACGAGTGCGCGCCGCTTTTGCGCGACGCCGCCGCGGAGGATGGCGCGATCGACCTGTAAGCGGGCAGAAATTGAGAATGATCCCTGAGCGGGAGAGATGGACGAGCCCTCTCTCTCGCTTCTTTTTTTCACCTGAAAAAATGTGCGGCGGCGCGTGTTGCCTTGGCAAAAGCGGGCAGAATACCAGTAAGTGAACAAATTGTAAAGGGTGTACGTTCCTATACAAAAGGTAGCGAGTGTCCATGGATTCTGGTATCGAAGTGTGCTATAAAGAAGCTGTAAAGAAAAATGCACAAAACGATCACTAAATTGCATAACATATTTGAGAAATAAATATTGATTTATTTATTGAAACAATCTATAATATGGAAAAGCTGAGCGGGAAACATTTTCCCGCCGCAGTGCTAAAAGAGGTGAACGACAACATGGCAATGGAAGAATTACAGCAGGTGCAGGAGCTCGAAAAAGAGCTTGCAGCGCAGTATGCCGCCGCGCAGGCGGACGCCAAGCGCCGCATCGCCGTTGAGCAGCGCGCCGCTGCCCGAGAGATCGAGGACAGCCGCCGCAACGCCGACGTGGAGGCGCGGCAGCTGATGGCGGAGGCCGAGCAGCGCGCCGGTGAGGAGACGGAAAAGATCCTCGCCAGGGCGCGCACGGAATGCGAAAAGATGCAGAGCGCGGCGCGCGCAAACCTTGAGCGTGCGGCGCAGTGGATCGCGGAAGAGGTTGTGAACGACAAATGGCAATCGTAGCAATGAAGCATCTCCGCCTCCTCGGCATGGAGAGCGAGCGCGAGGCGCTGCTCAAGGCCATGCAGGACATGGAGTGCGTGGAGATCTCAAGTATCGACGGAAGCGAAGAGGCACTGAAATCAGGCTTTGCCAAGCCCGACGACAAGGCGCTGATGAGCGCGCAGGAAGCGTCGCGTGCGTACCGCACGGCGCTTGCCTCGCTCGACCGCTTTGCGCCGGAGAAAAAAGGCATGTTCCGCAAGCGGCAGGGCGTTTCCCGCGCGGCGTTTTTCAGCGCCGAGAGCGAGGAAAATGCCCGCACCGCGGCGGAGACGATCAACAAGGACACACGCCGCCTCGGCGAAATCGAGAGCGAGCGCACGAAAAATGAGGCGCTGCGAGCGACTCTTGCCCCGTGGCTGACGGTCGATGCGCCGCTCGGCGGCGCGGACGGCGCGCTTGCGGTGTTCTTTGGCACGGCGGGCCTGAATGTGACGGACGATGCGCTCAAAGCGCTGGCCGATTCGCTGGACGGGCTTCTCACCTGGCAGCAGGCCTCGAGCGACAGGTCGCTGCGATATCTTCTCGTGATGTGTCACGGGAGCGTGAAGGAGCGGGCGCTGAGCGCGCTGCGCGACCTCGGGTTTTCGACCGTGAGCTTTCGCGGCATGACCGGCACGGCGAAGGAAAACGACAAGGCGCTTGCGGAAAATCTCGCTGCGCTCGAAAAAGAGCGGCAGGAGATCGAACAGCGCATTGCGGGCCTTGGAGGCAAGCGGGAGGCGCTCTTGGAAGCGAGCGACCGCGCGGCCATCGCGCTGCGGCGCGAGGAGGCGAAGAGCCGACTTGTCGGCACTGACAAGGTCTTTTTATTGGAGGGCTGGCTGCCCGCCGACCGCTGCGCAGAGATCGAGAAAACGCTCGAGCCGTTTACCTGTGCGATCGAAACG
>OGLM01004378.1_pt1 | contig 10467 bp, 7 predicted proteins | sample 1572531 | NCBI WGS metagenome assembly OGLM01 (sample SAMEA2581909, study PRJEB24529) | metagenome | biome: Human gut stool | place: China | collected 2011 | reverse complement strand
CTGTAGCCACGATCTTTCCTCCTTCTTTCCCCCCTCCAGGTCCCATGTCGATCAGATAATCGGCCACTTTAATAACATCGAGGTTATGCTCGATAACGATGACAGAATTTCCTTTATTCACCAGTTTCTGTATAACCTCCAACAGTATATTGATATCCTCGAAATGCAATCCCGTAGTCGGTTCGTCGAGAATATAAAGTGTCTTTCCGGTATCTTTCTTTGCCAGTTCAGCCGCCAACTTGATTCGTTGTGATTCTCCACCGCTCAAAGTCGTACATTGCTGGCCCAGTTTCACATAGCCTAATCCCACATCCTGAAGCACCTTCAGCTTTTGTTGCAAGAAAGAGACATTTTCGAAAAACTCGACTGCCTGATTGATCGTCATATTCAGCACATCGCCGATCGATTTTCCGCGATACCTCACTTCCAGGGTCTCTTTATTATATCTCTTTCCATCGCAAGCTTCACAATGCACATACACATCCGGCAGGAAATTCATCTCTATCGTCTTCACTCCGGCTCCCTTACACTCTTCACAACGTCCGCCGGGAATATTGAATGAAAAACGTCCGGCTCCATATCCGCGAATCTGAGCTTCCGGCAACTTCTCGAAAATCTTACGTATATCGGTAAAGATACCGGTATAGGTCGCCGGATTCGAACGGGGGGTACGGCCCAAAGGACTTTGATCCACCACCACTACTTTATCGATATGTTCGATTCCCCCGATAGCTTTATAAGGAAGAGGCGAGGTAATCGCGCGATAGAACTTTTCGGTCAGGATCGGATGCAAAGTCCCGTTGATCAACGACGACTTGCCACTTCCACTGACTCCCGTCACACATACCAACATCCCTAAAGGAATGCTTACATCTACTTTTTTCAGGTTATTCCCCGTACATCCTTTCAAGGTCAGGAATTTTCCGTTTCCTTCCCTTCTTTTTTCGGGTATCTGTATTTTTTTGGTACCATTCAGATATTGAGCTGTCAGACTATCGCTCTTTTTAATATCGTCGATCGTACCGATAGCGGTAACTTCTCCCCCTTTCCTACCGGCTTTTGGGCCCATATCGACAATATAATCCGCACTTTCCATCATCTCCCGGTCATGTTCCACTACGATCACCGAATTTCCATTATCCCTCAATTGTTGCAGGGAATGGATCAGCCGCCGGTTGTCTTTTTGGTGCAAGCCGATACTCGGTTCATCCAGAATATACAACACATTTACCAACTGTGAACCGATTTGAGTAGCCAAACGTATCCGCTGCGATTCCCCGCCGGACAAGGTCATAGATTGACGATTCAAAGACAAGTATTCCAAGCCCACATCCAAAAGGAACTTCAACCGGGTACGGATTTCTTTAAATATCTCTCCGGCAATCTGCCGTTGTTTGTCTTCGAGCTGTGCTTCGGTGGTACATACCCATTCATACAAATCGCTCAGTTCCATAGAAGCCAGTTCAGCAATATTTTTACCGGCAATCCGGAAATTCAAAGCTTCCTGATTCAGGCGCTGCCCGTTACATACGTCACATTTTACAACCGAAATAAACTGTTCGGCCCATTTATTCGCTTTTTTCGAAGTGCTATTCTCCTCCTGCATAGTGACATACTTGATAATACCTTCGAAATTATAAAGCGAATTGGAAGAGACACCCAAAGCTGTATTCTCTAACCGGATTTGTCCGGGATAACCATACAGGATATCCGTCAAAGCCTCTTCCGAAAGCTCCCGGATCGGAGTATGCAATTCATAGCCATGTTTTTTCAACACCGTCTCTATTTGCCAAAAAAGAATGCTATTTTTATATTTTCCCAGCGGTTCGATCCCTCCTTCATAAATCGAAAGCGCATTATTAGGAATGATCTTATCGATATCGGCCGCATTCACATACCCCAACCCTTTACATTTGGGACAAGCTCCGTGAGGGGAATTAAAAGAGAAAGAATGAGGAGCAGGATCCCGGTAAGAAATCCCGGTATCCGGACACATCAGATGCCGGCTATAGTATTTAATATCCCCACGATCCAACGGTTTAACCATCATCACCCCTTTACCGTTTTTCATGGCGGTAGCCACCGAGCTTTTCAGGCGTTTCAAATCGATATGGTCGACAATCATCTTATCGATCACAATCTCGATATCATGGATTTTATACCGATCCACACTCATACCGAGTCCGATTTCACGGATCTCCCCGTCTACCCGTGCCGAAATGAATCCTTTCTTCCGTAAATTTTCGAAAAGCTCTTTGTAATTTCCTTTCCGTCCTTTCACTACCGGTGCTAAAAGCAGAATCTTTTTTCCAGCGAAATCTTTCTGAATCAATTCGATGATCTTCTCATCCGTATATTTCACCATCCGGCTCCCTGTAACATAAGAATAAGCCTCGCCGGCACGTGCGAAAAGCAAACGCAAAAAGTCATAAACTTCGGTCGTCGTACCTACTGTCGAACGGGGATTCTTATTAGTCGTTTTTTGTTCGATAGAAATAACCGGACTCAATCCTGTAATTTTATCGACGTCCGGACGTTCCATCCCTCCCAGAAACTGACGGGCATAGGCCGAAAAAGTCTCCATATACCTACGCTGTCCTTCTGCATATATCGTATCGAAAGCCAGAGACGATTTCCCACTCCCGCTCAATCCGGTAATGACAGTCAGACTATTCCGCGGAATAGTCAAATCTATATTTTTCAGATTATGCTCACGTGCACCGTAAATGACAATCTGTCCCTCTTCTTCCTGAAATTCTTTCATTTTTTCAATCCTTACAAATAACTTGCAAAGTTAAGGAAAAAACAACAAACAGGAAATAAAAGGTTTTAAGTAAAAGGTAAATAAAATAAAAAAAGGGAGACATTTTCGTAGATTCTTTATATCGGAAAATAGTGGGATTAATGAAAAGATGTTATTATATGTGCGTGCGTCTGTGTGGTGTATATGTGCGTGGTGTATTATTCCCGTAGATCACTTTCCAAAATATAAAGAACTTTTCCGAAAATCAGCTTGTTGATAAGCTTCCTCTCCCTCGTGGTGTGTGCTAAATAATCTTAATCTAAATAACAGCTAAAATAAAATCATAAATTCAATCATCATTTACACCCTCTTCTACGGGCAAAACCAACCCGAGGTTACCATTTTTCGATTATTTTTGAAATAAAATATTCACCATTATCATATCATACGAATAATCAACCACTTATTTTTCTCTCTATTGTTCCAGTAAAAGGCAGGTATATTTTTTTCTTTCTATTCCGAGTTCGGTTTTTGTGTCATCAGAACAAGTCATCCTATCGGCAGACGGATACCTGGGTTACCCGGTCGGAACAGTTTTCTATAAGGTATCGATTTCTTAGTTGATTTATAATGTAAAGTTCCGGGAAATCATAATCAGACTCGAAATAAAAACCTATCTTTGTGAGGAAAAACACACGAACGGCATGCAAAGCCTATTGGTTATTCTGATTGTAATTACAGGTATAATTTTACCTACTCAAGTAAAAGGAGAAAGGGAAGATTATATTTTATTAATCAGTTCATACAATAGTAATTCAAGCTGGGCAAAAACGCTCGAGGCCTCATTCCGTCAAGAATTAAAAAAAAACGATTGCCCCTACCCGGTATATAGCGAATATTTAAATACCGATTTGTTTGCTTCACCGGAAATCTGGATTCAAAGTACCCGTTTCATTTTGAACAATCATCGGTTACATCCCCCCAAAATGGTTATCCTCATCGCGGATGCCGCCTGGATGGCCTATCGGTATACACGTCAGGACTCCTGGAAAAATGTAGATGTTTTATTAGTCGGAGTAAAAAAATATAGTTTAGACCTGAGTGAATACCTTCACCCTACCCGATTGTCTGCCCATAACTTTCAGCTTACCCAAGATTTATGCCGATCTTATAATGCCACCGGAATTACCGAAGATATATACATCCCGCAAAACATACAGCTCATGCAGGCTTTACGTCCTGATTTACAAGAAATCGCCGTTATCGGAGATTGCCAGTTTTTCGGGATTTATTCTACCCTTCTGGTAAAAAAATACCTTCAGGAATATCCTTCCGATCTGAAATTCACTTTTCTGGACGGCCGTTTCCTTTCGACCAACACGCTATATGAACGTTTGCAGCATCTTTCGCCGAATACCGGTATATTACTGACTGGCTGGATGCAGGATGCAGAGGGGTACTTATACGATCATGAAAAAGTACACCATAATATTTGCCAATTGGCTCCGACTCCCGTATTCTCTGTCACGGATTGGGGGAATAACAATATCGATTATATCGGAGGATATTATGCTGAAAGTTTCGATTACGGGGTTTTATTGTCGGAGCTGGCCCTCCGGGTTCTCGGCGGAGTACCGGCTAAAGCTATTCCCCTCCAGAGCAATACTCAATCCCTCGGTGTACATATCAATGAAACTCTATTGGAAGCCAATCATTTAAACATCGGCAATTGTAACACCTCCCGGCTCTATTTCTATAATCGGCCTCCGACCTTTTGGACTAAACACCGGACACTCCTGTTGTTGTGCGGTGGTAGCCTGGGGGGTGGTATTCTCATTTATCTGGTCATTTTCACTTCATTACGATTTGTTTTTTATCGGAAAAAATTGGACAAAACACAAAGTGAAATCGATACTTCCATGAATAACCAGGAACATTTATCCGCAGCCTTACGGGTTTTCCTGGAAGCTAAAAATGAAAAGGAGTCCGTGGAAAAAATTCTGCAAAGGATGTTGAAAGAACTGGAAGCAGACCGGGCTTATATTTTCGAGTTCGATATGCAACACAATACCAGCAAGAATACATATGAAATTTGTGCCGATACGGTCCCCCCTCAAATCGAATATCTTCAGCATATTCCCAACGAGGATATTCCGTGGTTGTATAGTCAGATGCAGGAAGATAAGCTATTGATCACCGAAGACCTGCGCGTGACACAAAAAATCAAATTTGAAAAAGAGCGCCACCTCCTGCTGGAGCAAGGAATTATCTCTATGTTCGTCGCCCCCCTTCATGTGAACAACCAATTGTGGGGATATGTCGGGGTCGACTACGTCCGGCAAGTCCGCCCTTGCAGCCAGCAAGATAAAATCTATTTGCAAACCCTGGCCCAAATTTTATGTATAGGCATCGAACATTTCCGCAGTGAAAAACGAAATACCCAATCCAAACGACGGGTAGCGGAACTCGAATCACTTTTCAGTTTTGCTTCGATCCAGGCCCATATCGGAGTAGCTCAATGGAACGTATCTACTTGCCAGGGATTTGCTACCGATCAGTGGTTTATCAATTTAGGAGAAACCACCCGGGATATCACACAAGTGATCGATACTTACCGATATATGCATCCGGAAGACCGGACAGCATTATTACAATTTATCGACGAAGCTGCTCAGGGGCAAGCCCATACTTTCGGCAGACATGTCCGCATCCGCCAGAACAACGAATGGCATTGGTATAAATATCATGCCTCTCTTCGTGATCCTCATGCTTCCGGCGAACAAGTCGAACTGGTCTTTCTGAGTGCAGATATCGATAATCTGAAAAAGATCGAAGCGAATTTGATTCAGGCAAAAGCCAAAGCAGAAGAATCGGATCGGTTGAAATCCGCTTTTATTGCCAATATGAGTCACGAAATCAGAACTCCGCTCAATGCCATTGTCGGTTTTTCAAATCTACTGGCCAGCGAAATGGACTTCAGCGAAGAAGATAAGGCCGAGTATACCCGGATTATCTCTGTCAACAACGACCTTTTGCTGCAACTGATCAACGACATTTTGGACATCTCCAAGATTGAAGCCGGTGTGATGGATTTTACGGAAAACACAGTGGAACTGAATCAATTTTTTCAGGAAATCGAATCCGTCTTTCAACTAAAAGCCAAAACCGGTATCGAAATTAAATTCATACCAGAACAGGCTGAAGAGTATGCAATCAAAATCGACCGTATACGCCTCAATCAGGTGATTTCTAATTTCCTGAACAATGCGTTGAAATTCACCCGACAAGGCCACATTTTTTTCGGCTACCGACTCCGGGAAAAAGATATTTACTTTTATGTAGAAGATACCGGAATCGGTATTCCGAAAGATCAACAAGCCAGTGTCTTCCGTCGCTTTGTCAAATTAAACAATTTCATCCAGGGAACAGGATTAGGCCTATCGATCTGTTCTACTATCATCGACAAATTCAACGGAAAAATCGGAGTAGAATCGGAACCGGAGAAAGGATCGACTTTCTGGTTCACGATTCCCAGGGATTAGGCCGGAAAACCACTGTTCCCAGTTAAAACAGTCAACCCCAATTTCTGATCTCCTTGAATTACAACAACTTTTGTAACCGTTGAACGGTACTCTTCGTTTAAAAGCTTTCAGTTTGTAAGTTATTTATGAAATCTTCTGCACCGAACACATAAAGTTTATACACTTTGATAAACTCAAAAACGAACATTTTTACTTGGTTTTCAACGACTTCTATAAGGAGAGCAGGTCAAAGTCGTAATCTTTTGAAAATTATTACTTTAAATTTCGGGAAAAATAATACCTTTACGCCGGAGATAGCTATTCTTTCAACCAATTTAAACGTTCCTTTTTTCAGTGAACTATATATTCCGGGGTACGTTTACATGAAAAAACAAATCTTATGCTTGAAACTTTACAGCAATTAGACCAACAGCTGTTGTTAACACTGAACGGCTTACATTCTCCCTATTGGGATAGTTTTATGTGGCTTTTTACCGGAAGATTTATCTGGATCCCGATGTACGCTACGATTCTCTATATACTCTGCAAAAATTTTAATGTATATGTGACTTTACTCACGGCCGTCGCCATTGCTTTAACCATCACCTATGCCGATCAGCTATGTGCCACCTGGATACGTCCCGCAGTCGAGCGTTTGCGTCCTTCGAATCTCAACAATCCTTTATCCGAATTTGTTCATATCGTAAACGGGAAACGGGGAGGCAGTTATGGGTTCCCTTCCTGTCATGCCTCCAATTCCTTCGGGTTAGCCTTCTTCCTGCTTTTTTTCTTCAGACAACGTTGGTTAAGTATTTTCATTCTATGTTGGGCCGTCCTGAATTGTTATACCCGCATCTATTTAGGTGTACATTACCCGGGCGACTTATTGGCAGGTATGTTCGTCGGGCTGAGTGGTGCGCTGATCTTCTATTATTTACTACGCTATACCCTTCGCCAAAAGAAAATCGCCGGATTATTGAAATACGACGAACACAACCGTTATCTGATCGAACACCCGAAAGAGATCGCCCATACCCGCCTCACGATCTATATCGGATTGATTACCACAGGAATCATAGCGATAATCTCCCCTCTGATCACCCTGCACCCATAAAATGATACAACCGTCCCATCGTCATAATGCCTGGTAGTAGGAAACAAAGGGACGGGGGTAATGTTTCACAAACACATCAGTCTCTCCACAGCAACGACAGGCTACTATCAGACGACGGCGCATAAAGGCTCGCTTCTGATAAAGCAATTTACCCGACTTAATTACGCTCTCTACATACAAACTGAAAGTATTCGACTGAAGAGGCACTTCAACTAAACGGACACCGCTATGCCCCGACTCTATCGCCTTATCCCACTCAGGAATCAATTCAACTGCAGGCAAGGCAGAGGATTTCGCCGCTACCCGATCTGTAAAGCGTAAGGGAGCCAGATCGGTGGCATTTTCTTCAAAATAATAACGGGCATCCCTTATTCCAAAATCTTTAAACTCAACCTCTCCCGTTGTCGGAGGTATTCGTTCCAGCTCATCGGAACAGGAAATAAAGAAGGATAAGAATATCCCGAAAATCAATAATTTTTTTCTTTTCATAAATCATTTACATTTCATTCATTACTCACTTCATTCATTTTTTTCTTTCATCAGCACCTCCTTTTTAAAAATAAAACATACTCCATTTACCAAAAACAGATCTTACCATCCGTATAAGTAAAAATCCGTTCTTCCTTTCCGGTAGTCAAATCCCTTAACCATAGCAGGGCATTGGCAGGTATTTCACTGAATTCCACCCACCTTTCAGTGGCCTCCTTTACTCCCAGCGAACACCATCCCGAGCCGTCATGATAATTCAATTCATACCAATGGCCAGGATATACACTATTGCCATCGTTACGTAATAAACACTCTATACCCGACATCTTAAAAAAGGAACCGTCCTTCCCGAGGTCCGGCATAAGCGACAGGTTCCCATTTCAAGTTATTGAATACACTCAAATACCCATAGGTAACGGATACCGGTTTGAGGGGTGTCACCGGGACATCTTTCACCCGGGTATAACAGGAAGTCACGTCCCGGTAAATATGTATATAACTGCCTTTCTTTTTTAGCTGTCGATAATATTTTTGAAAAAAAATAATATTTCCGACGCAACCAATCTCTAGTTGTTGCATCTTATAAATGAAAACAACAACAAAATATTCCATCATGGACAACAACTAAGTGGTATTAAACGGGAATAACCACATTTTTAATTCACAGTTTTAAGGGTTAGTTAGCGAAGAGCGCATAAGGATATGCGCTCTTTTTTTATGTATCTCCCGGCTTTTACGTTTTTCTTTTTTATTTTTGCAATCGAATACGATTTACTTTAGAAATGGAAAATACCAGAAGAAAACCGGAATGGTTGAAGATCAAATTGCCGATGGGACAGCTTTCTGTCGATGTACTGAACACGATCCGGGGGCATCATCTGAATACGATTTGTACAAGCGGGAGGTGTCCTAACCAGGGAGAGTGCTGGGGGTGCGGAACGGCTACTTTTATGATCGGGGGGAATATATGTACCCGGGCCTGTAAGTTTTGTAATGTGACGACAGGGCATCCTGCTCCTTTGGATCCTCAGGAACCTGAACATGTAGCCCGGTCGATTCGGTTACTCGGTTTGAAGCACGCAGTGATCACTTCGGTCGATCGGGACGATGTGGAGGATTTGGGTGCTTCGCATTGGGTAAAGGTGATCCGGGCTATCCGGAAAGAAAATCCGGATACGACGATGGAGGTATTGATTCCTGATTTCCAGGGACGGACGGATTTGGTACAGCAGGTTATCGATGCCGGACCTGAAGTGATATCGCATAATCTGGAGACGGTGAGACGTTTGTCCGATAGTGTCCGGAGTAGGGCAACTTATGAAGTTTCTTTGAAAGTGATCGGACAAATCGCTGCTAGTCAGTGTGTGGCTAAATCGGGAATTATGCTGGGGTTAGGTGAAACCAGGGAAGAGATTCTCGAGACCATGGATGATTTGAGAAATGTTGGATGTCAGGTCATGACGATCGGACAATATCTGCAACCTACGGCTAAAAATACCGAAGTTAAAGAATACATCCGGCCCGAAGTGTTTGAAGAGTATAAAGAGATCGGGCTCAGGAAAGGATTTACCTTTGTAGAAAGCGGCCCGTTGGTCAGATCCAGTTATCATGCGGAAAGACATATCAAAAAGTGAAAACCGGCAAGGGTATGGAAGAGAAGAAAAAGACGGTATTTGCAGATTTGGGACAAAAAGGATACCGGGAAGTCTGGGAATTGCAGGAACGGCTGCTGGAGAAAGTGAAAGCGGAGAAGGCAGGGAATAAAATTCCCGAAAACCACTTGCTTTTTGTAGAACACGACCCTGTTTATACTTTGGGAAAAAGCGGTAATGAAGCGAATATGCTGATCAGCGCGATACAGCTTCGGGCTAAGCATGCCGAATTTATAAAAGTCGACCGGGGAGGAGATATTACTTTTCACGGTCCTGGGCAACTGGTGGTTTATCCGGTGATCGATCTGGAGAGTTTCGGGTTAGGGGTAAAAGATTATGTAGACCGGCTGGAAGAGGTTGTGATCCGCACGATCGCCTCTTTCGGTATTCAGGGCTTCCGTTTGGCGGGAGCAACCGGAGTATGGCTCGAACCGGATACCCCCCGGGCCCGTAAAATTTGTGCCATCGGTGTGAAATGTTCCAGATATGTCACGATGCACGGTTTTGCCTTAAATGTGAATACCGATCTGAATTATTTCAATTATATCCATCCTTGCGGATTTGTCGACAAAGGAGTGACTTCCATGGAAAAGGAATTAGGACATCCGGTCGATTTATCTGAAATAAAAGTTATCCTCTTGCGTCATTTTTCCGAACTGACGGGAATGCATATCATCGAGTAAATCTTTTGCTGAAAGGGAGCATTTACCGTAAAGATTCCTTCACTGACCGGCGGAAGCGACCGGGTCACGGGAGACAAACAAGTACCAGAATAATTCTAGGTATAATTTTTTCTTTCTATTCCGATTCCGGGTTTTGTGCCGTCAGACCGGTTCGCCAGGACCGGTCCGGTAAGGCTTTCCTTCACTGACCGGCGGAACTCCTCACTGCGTTCGTCAGACACCACCGGTCGGGCGTTCGGAAAACCTAACCGGACCCTCGTTCCTG
>OGLM01004372.1_pt1 | contig 10472 bp, 9 predicted proteins | sample 1572531 | NCBI WGS metagenome assembly OGLM01 (sample SAMEA2581909, study PRJEB24529) | metagenome | biome: Human gut stool | place: China | collected 2011 | reverse complement strand
AAATTCCAGTATCATGGCACTTCCAAGCCCTCTGCCATCTATTTTAAAATTACTAAAGCCCATCGGCAGATAAGTGTTCTTTATATCGTCTACTCCTATAAATCCGGGATTTTCCATCGCCTTTGAAAAGAGATATCCCTGCCCAGCATCAGGTGCAGTACAATAATGCTCCGGGCAATCATCGCCCAGATTTTTGCGGCTAACCGTCTCGTAGCATTTCTTCCTGTCCGTGCAGCCAAACCAGCAGCACTCATTGCACAAAAATTCTACTTTATCCTTTTGATGCTGTGATAATGCTTTCAGTTTATCAAATGATTTGTTCAGCCTGAAATCCGGTACTACATAGCGGAAATCCTCTCTGTTTAGCTCATTTTCAAATTCACGGAAATCCGTCAGAACCTTTGTGGTTGAAGACACAAAATAAAAGTCAGGGTAGTTTTCTTTTATGTAATCAAGCAGAATATCTGAGTAGATGATTATGCCGTTTCCAAAGCCCCTGCTTCGCTCATTATCTCTGCCTATATCAAATATCCTGCACAGTTCGTTACATTTTTTGTCAGGAAGATGCTCCTTAGTAATCAATGAATTGCTAAAGGTAAGTCTCGCGGATATCCCATATTCCTGCATCAGCTTAAGCACTTCCTTAGGATTGTGCTCACCAAAACCGACGCGGCCTCCGCTCCATATGCAGTCTGCCGGTGCACCGTATATTGAGCCTATGTCGCACCAGTCATGGAAATATTCCCTGTGCTCACGATACAGTGGGAGAAATTCTTTGTATAATTCATAAAATTCAAATAATCCCGGTAGATGATAATACGCTTTCATTTTGACTCCTTATTATAATCTGCTGAACCTGTGCTCATTTTAATAATTTTCAATCACATATTCCTCAAAAAGCGGTAGCGTAAAATACACATATCCCCGTATCTCTCCCGATACAATTCCCTTTCTTATAAGGCGCTTACGGTACGGATTGAATTCGTTTGTCTCCATCCCAATTGCATCCCTGATTTCTTTTATTTTTCCGCTTTTTATATCTGCAATCCCCTTTGCAACTATGCGATCCTTCTGAGAAAGCTCCGACCAAATTTTGTCATATACAAATTCGCTCAAATACTGTTCATACTCGCCCAAAATGCCATTGTAGTCACCATCATTGTTCCACGTCAGATACCCTAAAACCTGAAATGCAAAAGGATAGCCTTTGGTCAGTCCCGCCATCTGTGCTGCTTTCTCCGGAGATATGTTAAAAATAGTCTTATACTTATTGATTATTGCCGCGTTATTTAATGGTTTGAGCTGGATTTTAGGTGCTCTGTACAAAAATGTAAGGCTCTTCTCATTCTGAAGCTCCTCTATATTTTCATACAATCCTGTTCCTAATAGAAATACAGGCAGCTCCTGTCTTACAAATATCTGAAAGGCTCCTGCAAAAACCTTCATGTACTCACTATTTGTCATCTCATCTATCGTAATAAGCAGTCTCTTACCTCCATTTTTAAGCCTTTCCAAAATCTTTATAATAGCTGTCTCTGCATCTGTAATCGGCTGTGTCCCCTCTATAGATACTCCAAAACCGAAAAATGATAGATCGAGCTTTGCCGATTTTATAAGTCCCGCACATATATTATCACTATTCAATTTTGAAAGCATTGCAGGCAGCAGCTCTGTTGCCGGATTGAGTTCTATAACCACCCAGTCATCATTTTCTCTTAGCTTATGCGAAATTTCTGTCATCATTACTGTTTTTCCCGAGCCTCGCACACCGGTAATTATAAACATCTGCTGATTTATTGTATCCGCTGTAAAATTCTCAATTATCTCATTAATCTGTACCGGACGGTCTACCGACTCTAGTGGACTTCTTCCAAATGTAAGCGTGAATGGATTTTGCATATCAGCCTCCCATTTTTACTGTTGTTTACTGTTTTGAATTTGTTTTACTGTCTTTTACTGTTGTTTACTGTTTTGGTTTCATTTTACTGTTGTTTACTGTTTATGTCAAGATTACAGTTAATGATAATTCGTATCATATAAACCATTTATGCTAATTCGCATCGTATAAACCATTTATGCTGATTTGCATTTTTGTAGTAACCGGTTGCCGTTGTAAAATAGTTACTGGTCACACTGTTAGGCATGAACAGTAACACAAAATAAATCCCGGAGCGTATTGTATGCTTTGATAGCATATCAATATCACGCTCCGGGGGTTCTATTTACGCCTGATTTAGTTTAAGAAATTCTGTATGATAACTTCCTCTGCCTCTTCCTCTGTAAGTCCGAGTGTACGGAGCTTGAGAAGCTGCTCGTCGTTTATCCTGCCGATTGCTGCCTCATGTATGATAGCCGCATCGATATTTTTTGCCCTGATTTCAGGGATTGAACCGACCTCTGCATGATCCATGATGATAGAATCACACTGGATATGAGCCTGGCATTTGCTGTTGCCGATGGCATTTGGATGGAAGGTCTGGACTGAGTTTCCTTTTCCTACGGATCTGGAAACAATCTGTGCAGAGCTGTCCTCTCCGTTTAACTGTACCTCGATATTTGACTCCGCCTTCTGCTCTCCATCTGTCATGAGACGCTCTGTGACATAGAGCTTTGCGTCCTTTCCAAGCTCCACATTGGTCTCACGGACTGTAGAATCAACACCCTTTATCTGTGCTGTATCGAGTGTGAAAACAGAATTCTCACCCACAAATATATTTGTTACAGGGTTGAGTACTCTCGCACCTGTTCCGTTTCCCTCGCCGTAGTGCTTTTCCTCATATCTGACATTCGCATTTTTGCCTACATGGAAGGTATGGATGCCGTCGTGTCTGCTCTCGTTGCAGCCGCTGTTGTGGATTCCGCAGCCTGCCACAATCCTTACATCTGCACCATCTTCCACATAGAAATCGTTGTATACAAGGTCTGTCATGCCTGATTTGCTGAGTACTACTGGGATATAGACAGCCTCTCCGTCCGTCTTTCCATCAATATAAATATCAATGCCGGGCTTGTCCGTCTTTTTCTTTATCTTGATGTGCTCGCTGTCTCCGTGGCAGATTGATGTGCCGTTTTCACGCAGATTAAAGGCACCGGTCTGACTGAATTTATTATCATTTATGACGTCCAATACGCCCTCTGTTACGTTGTCAAGCTTTACCATATTATGCTCTTCCCTCCAGTCTCTCTACGCATTTATGACATTTCTGTACACCATTGAGATAAGGCAGCACCTCGTCCTTTGTGCCGATTTTCTTGATTTCTCCGCCATCAATTATCATGATGCGGTCTGCCATATTAATGATTTTCTCCTGATGTGAAATCACTATGAGGCTCTGCTTTTTCTCAGTATGGATTTCCTCGAATTTCTGTATGAGCATTGAAAAGCTCCACAGATCGATTCCAGCCTCCGGCTCGTCAAATATACAAAGCGAATGCTCCTTGGCAAGCACTGATGCAATCTCAATTCTCTTCATCTCTCCACCTGAGAGTGTGCCGTCAATCTGGCGGTAAATGTAATCCTTTGCACAGAGTCCTACCGCGGTGAGAAGGTCGCAGCACTCCTTGTCTGAAAGCTCATCCTTTGCGGCAAGCTTGAGCAGCTTCATGACTGTCATTCCCTTAAATCTCGGTGGCTGCTGGAATGCAAAGCCTATTCCCGCATTTGCCCTGTGATTGATGTCAAGCTCTGTGATATCCTGTCCGTCAAGTATAATCTTTCCACTGTCCGGTGTCTGAATACCTATCAGGGTCTTTGCCAGAGTGGATTTTCCACCTCCGTTTGGTCCGGTAATGACAAGCATTTCTCCGTCCTCTACCTGAAATGATATATTGTTCAGAAGGCATTTCTTTCCGCCCTCATCATCTACGTTTAAAGTTAAATTTTCTGCTTTAAGCACGATTTTCACCTCATTTTTTATTTATGATACAGCATAAAATCCTTCTCCTGCTGTTCTTATTACTTTTTTCATTTACCGTTCACATTCACACATTAGTATGCCCGGCAATGATTACAGTATAACATAATAGTAAACGTTTACAAGGTATAAACTCTCTGGTACTCGCTAAAATACATATTATGGCTTTTTATAAAAAGTTTGCTTATCTACTAATTTCCCTTATCATTGAATACTCATTGCACAAGGTTCCGTCATTTTGTCTGATAGAATTAAATTTGATGCCAGTTATCCTGAAGCCCATCTTCTCATAAAGTGCTCTCGCCCTGCTATTGCCCTCAATAAAATCCAATTCCATCTGCAATATATCCGGATTGCTTTCTGCTATTTTTATCATTTCATTTCTTGCATTTTCTACCGCACCGGTTGCATCTTCCGCAGTAATTTCATTTTTATTAATCCCGTCTTCACTGAAAATATAGGAGTCAGAATTATACGAATCATCATCTACATTTACCTGTTGTACTTCAGCTTCAGGAATTGTGACCGTTACATCGGTTCCATTTACTTTCATCTGCACTTTCGACATATCAATGCCAAGTTTCACCGTTCCGGTATATTCAATCCAGAATTGCCGGTCCTTTTCCCCAAAATGCCAGATTCCCGTACCTGCCGGCTTTTCGGATTTTGCCACATTATGATAATAACATTCTACTGTTGCAAGTTTACAGATGGAACGGACCTGCATAATATCCGGCTCTGTACTTTTTGCTGCCTCTTTGTCTTCTGATTTTCCGCATCCACTTAACAGACTGATCAGCAGGATTCCGATCAGGGAAAGGGTTATGATCTTCTTTTTCATTTGTATCCACCTCACTTAATTATAACTGTATATTCATCATCCACCTGATCAACCCATGGTTCAATCAGACCGGAAATTGCAGAAATCGCATTTTCTTTTGCAAGCTCCGTAATCCGGGTTTCTTCATTTGCTTTCTTTTTCAGATCTTCTTTGCTGACTTTGTACGCATCAGCAGAAATTGTTGCAGTATTATATTCATCTTTCTCGAAAATATATTTCAATGACCCTTCATTGACACTACAGTCCAGAATTTTTGCCTCTGGAACAGTAATCCTTATTTCCTTTTTATCCGGATTCACTTTCACTTTCAGTTTATCAAAATCAATTCCCGCACTCACAGTTCCCTCATATGCCACATGATAAAGAAGCGTCTTTCCGTCTTCATCATAACCGGCTGCTACCGCATTATACGTATACTCAAGTGTAGACAGTTCACTGATATCTAAAATTTTTTCAATCGATGACTGACTGATCGTTGTTACCTCTCCTTCTTTTGAATCAAAAAATCCTTTTTTTATAACAAATACGATCAGAACGATCACTATAATTCCTATAACTCCTTTTATCAATCCTGGAATGGAAGTGAGTACTTTCAAAGGATTGATCTTGGGAACAGCACCTTTCTTTTTTCTACTTTTGTTCTTCATTCTTTTTTCTCCTCATAAGTTCTTTTTCAGATTTTCTTTTTGAATACTTACATTTTTCATGTTTCTTGCTGTTTCGGATTTATTCAAGTATAATAAATATTAAATTATAAATACACTTCTGGAAAGCAGAATTATTTCAATGTATTTCTCATATTTTGTGACATAAAAGGGTGAATTTATCATCTGAAAGCACATGAAAATGTGCATGAAAATGCTATCGTAAAATGCTATGAATTTTGCTATTGAGAATCGCTTGATTTTATGATAGAATAAAAGTTGTTTCCGAGGTACTTTGAGACGAAAATACAGTATGTTCCTTTAGTTAAACGGATATAACGGATCCCTCCTAAGGGAAAGCCGAGGCATTCCCCAAATTAGGGAACGTTCTAATGTTACCAAATCGAAAAAATCTGTAGATTGACAACTCGAAAAAGAGTTGATAATCTTATATATGGCCGAAGGGAAAAATCCCAGAAACCCAGTAAAATCAAGGGTTTGCGGCATGTGTCGTCATAGCTCAGCTGGATAGAGCACTCGCCTCCTAAGCGAGGGGTCGGAGGTTCAAATCCTCTTGGCGACGGGCTTCAAAGCGTTCGAAAATGTTAGCTGGATTAGCTGACAACGAACGCTTTTGTTATTTTCTAATCACGTTCGTGACACAAAATTCCATTCAAAATGATCAATTTCCAGCTAACGCAATCCGATTTTTGTTAGCTGACAGCTAATCAAAATTACCGGTTTGCAAACATGGGTTTTAGAAAGTCCAGCTAACATTTGGGTTCCGCTCTGTTGTCACCCCTTATTTGGGGATGTAAATCAGAGAAAAGGCGGGAAAAGAAACAATCTCTCCCAAACCTGCAAACATGAATTAGCTGAAACAGTATTCAATTCTATTAGCTACAGCTAATGGTCAAACAGCAATGTCTGTTTGGAACTTTACTATCTATAAAAGTTCCAGGCAGGCATTTTTTATTTCCTGAATCCTGGAGGAAAGGAGTCAAGATGACTGAGCCAAACAGACAATCAGGAGAAAAAGAAGAAAGAATCATAGAAATTGAGATTGAGCGTCTTCGCCCTTTTAAGGAACATCCATTTCAAGTAAAAGATGATAAGGAAATGTTTCTTCTGCAGGAAAGCATTGAGAAGTATGGCATTTTAAATCCGCTGATCGTCAGACCAGTACCGGATGGTTACTATGAGATCATATCCGGCCACAGAAGAAAACATGCTGCGGAGAAACTGGGATACCGTAAAGTACCGGTAATCATCCGGGTATTAAGTGAAGATGATTCCATCTTGAGCATGGTAGATTCCAATCTTCACAGAGAACGGATCAGCTACAGTGAAAAAGCTTTTGCTTACAAACTGAAGAATGACGTATTAAAAAGAAAAAGTGGTCGAAAAAAGAGCCAAGTTGACCACAAAACACCAAGAAAGCGGGCAATAGAAATCATCAGTGAAGATTGTGGTGATAGCCCAAAACAAGTGCAGCGTTATATCTCACTGACAAAACTGATACCGGAAATGCTGCAGAAACTGGATGATGAGATCATTTCTTTTTGTCCGGCTGTAGAGATAGCTGCATTAAGTGAAAAAGAACAAAGAGAACTGCTTGTAGCAATGGAGTATGCACAGGCAATCCCATCACTCTCACAGGCCCAGAGGATCCGGCAACTGAGTAAAGAAAAACAGTTGTCACTGGAAAAGATGGAAGAGATCATGTGTGAAGTGAAAAAGGGTGAGATCACAAGAGTGGCATTCACAAACGAGCAGTTGCACAAGTATTTTCCAAATTCTTATACACCGGCAATGATGAAACGGGAAATACTGGCACTGTTGAAATTATGGAAAAAAGAATCATGGGAAAGTTAAAGGAGGAAGAAATCATGTGTAAAGTTATATCCGTAGTAAACCAGAAAGGTGGAGTCGGCAAGACCACCACAACCGTAAATGTAGGTATTGGACTGGCAAGAGAAGGAAAGAAAGTGTTGCTGATCGACGCGGATCCACAGGGAAGTTTAACAGCAAGTCTTGGGTATGAGGAACCGGATGATCTTCGCATCACACTGGCAACGATCATGATGGATGTCATCAACGAAGAAGAAATCTCTCTGGAAGATGGTATCTTACATCACCAGGAAAATGTAGATCTACTTCCGGCAAATATTGAGCTTTCTGCCCTGGAAGTAACGATGGGAAATGTTATGAGCAGAGAAATGATCATGAAGGAATATATCGATGCGATAAGATGCCGATACGATTATATCCTGATCGACTGTATGCCGAGCCTTGGTATGATGACGATCAATGCACTGGTCTCTTCTGATTCTGTTCTGATACCTGTGCAGGCTGCATATCTGCCTGTTAAAGGACTTCAGCAGCTGATCAAGACCATTCTTACAGTAAAGAAAAGACTGAACCGGAAACTGGCGATTGAGGGCATTCTCCTGACTATGGTAGATTTCAGAACCAATTACGCAAGGGACATTGCATCGAGAGTACATACAACATACGGAAGCCAGATAGAAGTATTTGAAAATGTGATTCCGATGTCTGTAAAAGCAGCTGAGACCAGTGCAGAGGGAAAAAGCATCTACATGCACTGCCCGAAAGGAAAAGTTGCCGAAGCATATAAGAACTTAACACAGGAGGTTTTGAAAAATGAAAAATAGAAGTGGCGAAAAGATTAAACTGGCAAGCATTGATGAACTGCTTGGTGTGGTAAATGAAGAATCTGCAATGGAGATAGAGATCAGTAAGATCCATCCGTTTAAAAATCATCCGTTCAAGGTGCTGGATGATGAAAAGATGCAGGACTTGGTAGAAAGCGTAAAGATTAATGGAGTGCTGACTCCGGTACTGCTTCGCATGGATGAAAATGAAGAATATGAAATGGTATCCGGTCACAGAAGAATGCATGCAGCACAGCTTGCAGGACTCACAACTATTCCGGCAATCGTAAGAGAATTATCAGATGATGATGCCATTGTGGCGATGGTGGATGCTAACATTCAGCGAGAGGAACTGTTGCCCAGTGAGAAAGCCTTTGCTTATAAGATGAAACTTGATGCAATGAAAAGACAGGGGAGTCGGACAGATTTAACTTTGTGCCAAAGTGGCACGAAGTCGAGAACAGATCAGTTATTAGGAGAACAGGTTGGAGAAAGTGCACGAAGTGTTCAGCGGTATATCCGACTGACAGAATTAATTCCGGAACTTCTTGATCTGGTAGATAACAAAAAGCTTCAATTCACGGTTGCTGTCGATATCTCCTATATCGACAAGGAAGTACAGGAATGGATTTACGAATATATCAGCGACACCGGATTTATCAAGCCAAAACAGATTGCAGCACTCAGAAATCAGCTGAATGATGGACCAATCAATCAGATCCAGATGTTATCAATTTTCAATAACTGTGTGATGGCAAAGAAAGTATCCCGGTCTCTTACTTTCTCAGAAAAGAAACTGACAAAGTATTTTCCGGATGATTATACAGCCAAAGATATGGAGCAGGTGATTGAATCATTATTAGAAAAATGGATGCAGGAACAGTCCTGTTAAGGATAGAAAAAGCTAAGAAAACAAAGTCAAAGAAGTTTAAAAAGAGGACTTCTTAGCAGAAAATGAAAGGAGGAAATTATGGAGAAAAAAATGACATTTAATTATTTTTACGGTACCGAAGCTGATCAGTTCAGCTTCTACCGCATACCAAAAGCATTATTTACAGACAGTTACTTTAAAGATTTATCAAGCGATGCTAAAATTTTATATGGACTGATGTTGGATCGAATGTCTCTTTCCATCAAGAATCAGTGGTTTGACGACAAAAACAGAGCATATATCTACTTTTCCATCGAAGATATCATGGAATTACTGAACTGTGGCAGAAATAAAGCCATCAAATCCATGAGAGAACTGGATGACGAAACAGGAATTGGTCTGATTGAGAAACGCAGGCAGGGATTTGGAAAGGTGAATGTTATCTACGTAAAAACCTTTATGCCTGAGAAAACAGATGAGAAAAAATTTGGAGAGGAATTAGAGAAGTTTAAAAAACAAACTTCTGTGGAAAATGAGGAACCCGCAGAAGTTTACAATTCAAACTTCATGAAGTCCCAAAATCAAACTTCTAGAAGTCCCGAAAACAAACTTCAAGAAGTTTACATTTCAAACCCTAATAATACTAATCTTAGTGATACTGAAATGAATGATAATAAATCTAATCCTATCATATCTGTGGATGAGAAAAGATTTGATAGCGATAATCGCTCTGAGGATTATCAGGCTTATGAAAACCTTGTCAAAGAGACCATTGATTATGAATCACTGGAAGTAACCCATCATGACGATATGCGGCAGGTAGATGAAATCGTGAACCTGATCGTAGAGACTGTGATGTGTAAAAATGACAAGATCTTGATTGCCAGCAACTGGTATCCGGCATCACTGGTGAAGAAAAAATTTCTGATGCTGACCTATTCACATATCGAGTATGTCTTACACTGTATGAGTGGTAACACCACAAAGGTGAAGAACATCAAGAAATATTTATTAGCAGCTTTGTTTAATGCACCGTCAACGATGAACGGGTATTATCAGGCAGAGGTGAACCATGATATGCCAGGACTGGTAAGATAGGAGGTGCACATGTTTATTTTAAAACTTGCTGGGAAGATATTATTACTGCCGGTATGGCTGATCCTTTTTGTGATCGGCTTGGCAGTAAAAATGACAGTACAGACTTATGCGGTTGTCAGAGGAATCCTTGGGTTTATATTCACTTTATTGATCATAGCGACTGCATACTGTTACCATGATTGGGTACAGGTTGCATTCCTGTTTTCGCTGAGTGTTATTCTGTATCTGATCCTTTTTGCAGGAGTGTTCGTAGATACTGTACTGGACATGACAAGAGAACGTATTATTGATTTTATTATATCGTGAGGAGGATATGAAAATGAGCGAAAACAATGATTATATTCAGTTACCACCACTTAAAAAAGACACACCGTCCGATGTGGTAGCATTTATGTGGGAGTACATGAAAGTACCGGAGGATTCAAGAGA
>OGLM01004370.1_pt1 | contig 10477 bp, 18 predicted proteins | sample 1572531 | NCBI WGS metagenome assembly OGLM01 (sample SAMEA2581909, study PRJEB24529) | metagenome | biome: Human gut stool | place: China | collected 2011 | reverse complement strand
TGTTGCTCAGGAACTTATAAATAAAGTTAAATCAAAGTGTTGCGGAATTAAGGATTAGAAAAGACGGTGAAGGAAAATGGAAATATCGACTTAAACGAATTAAGTTGGAAGCAGGTCGTTGCACTCTTGAGCGTCTGGGATTCTAGCTTTGCAAGAAATGAGAACACGTCGTTCTCGGAGATGGTGAAGCGATGCTATAAATCACGTCCATGGTATGAGAATGCGAATATTATCTATTTGCATCGAGATAACAAGAAAACTACCATCCTCCCTCACGCATGCTATAACCTCAACGAGGCAGAGGAAAATATGATATTTAATTTGCTCAAAAAGCAATTAAAGTGAATCTCTACGGATGCAGTAGAACGAAAAAGCCCCGACCTAAGCCGGGGCTACCACAGACCATTACAGTCTGACATCTACGATAGTAGAAATTTGCTCTTTATGAGCGTTTAAATCCGCAGACTTCAAGAAGCCTGACCGTCAACGGAAGTTTATTTTTATTCCGATTCCATAAAGGTACGATTGAAGTCTTCCGAAGACAGGTGCAAAGATAATAAATAAAACAATACGGTGTATCATTTCACCCAATAAATTAATATAAATTAAGTTTCAGCCCTCGACATCATGGTTAAGTCAATAGATATGAACGTAGATTTAAATAAAATATTAGCAAGACAAGATTATGTTAAGTTAACAAAGTCTTTGAGAAAAAAGTGTGACCATATAGAGAACGTTATCTGCGATAAGATGGACGAACTCGAACTGTGTGGTACAGCTTGCGGTATCGTTGTGAACGACATGCGGATTTTTTGCGTAAAAGGTTATTTGTTTATTCGTACACCAGAAAAAGATGACGACCGCGATTGTATTGCAGAGTATAGACAGGTAAGCTCTAATGATAATGACATTCAATCCATCGTTAACTATGATGATGGCAGAGCGTTTAGATTCTACCCATGCGGTAACAAGCACGCTTTGCGTTTCTTGAATAATGCTGTTGCGATTATAGAGAAGCTGGGCGAAATAGAGCAGGAAAAGGTAGATAACATAGAGAAGGCTCTTGAGTCTGCAAAGAACATATAAAGAATATTAAGCCCTAGACATCACGGTTAAGTCATAAATTATGAAGAAATATCAGATATATTACAATAATACTGTTGATATAAACAATGTTGCAGAGTTTGATACATTGGATGAAGCAAAGCAATATTGTACCGACAATACGAAAGGGTATGATAAGGTATGCGACAATGATAACTGCTGGGAAGGTCGCAGCAATAATTTTCATTATGAAGTCTATGATGGAGTTAAGGAAATCCTAGATGAGGATGGTGATGTTGTTGATTTCAAAGACCCAGTTTACGAAACAGAGCAGTTTTATTGCGATTAATAAATCATTCAGCCCTCGCTATCACGGTCAAAGCAAAAGTATGAAGAAGAATATCGACAACTACATTGGCAGTATCGTTCACGACAACGAAGATGCCATTATGAATGGTTGGTACAGCAGCATTGCAGACTATATCATCCACAACGCTGAGAATGGTGCAGGTTGGTATGAGTACTTTGATGATTCAGAGACCGAGGATAACTTGGGTGAGCCAACACAAGAGCAAATAGACGAGTTGGAGGCTTATCTTGAAGAGAATTACAACTATCTGCCTGAGTAGTATGTATCGACCTCCAAAGACCACCAAAGAGCATTTGTTATTCTCCTTGGTGGTAGTTATAATATTACTAATTATTAAATACATTTTCAATTTATGAAAAAGATTTTAATGCTTATGGCAATTATGATTGCCGTGATTTCTCTTTCTTCTTGCAATTCGTTTGAGAAGAAAGCGAAGAGACAATTACGTGACACGATGGAAGAACTGGCAAAAAATCCAGAAACTTTCAAAATCACAAACGAGAAAGTCGTTTTTTCCAACGATTCTATGTGCACTATATCTTTTATTGGTAGAGGTCAGAATGGTTTTGGTGGATATAATTCATCAAAGATGGAGTACACCCTCATTAAGTTAGTTAAAAGCGATGAAGTGGAAACAACATATTGTGAGGCTCTTTTGGATATGGAAAACAAAAAGGACAGAAGAAACTCAATTAAAGAAGCCATTAATGATGTTGATAAAGGTTTTCTATATGGCTCATCAAAGGCTGTTTATGATGAATTTATCAAGAAAGGTATGAGTAAAGAAGATGCAAAGGCTAACTACCTGTATTTTCAAGCTATGGTAAATTCAGCCATTAACGGAAGAGAAATAGACAATAATGATTAATAATCATACAGCCCTCGACACCACGGTTAAGTCACTATAAATGAAAAAGATTTTGATGTATATGGCAATTATAATTGCCGTGGGGTTTGTTTCTAGTTGCAGCATTAAGCCAAAAGTTCCCGAAAAGACACCTGCACAATTACGAGCAGATTCTATCGCAAAGGTAAAGAAAGATTCTATTGCGAAGGTTGCCAACTTCAAGAAGTTTTCTTTGAATAGCTTAACTAGACTTCTCAAAAGACAGATTTCGAGTGACCCTGATTACGGAAAGGTTAGAATCCTCAGACTTAATACTTTCCGATTCCATCTACCTCGCAAATTGTAGGGTTGCGGTTAAGAATAAGTATGGTGCAGTCGAGCAAGACGAGGACATATATTTGCTTATGTGTAAAAATGCACCAAAAAACGAATGTATGATAGTACTGGATAGAGATAGAATGGATAAGTTTCTGAACAACATATCAAAAGATTGTTGCTGCCTTCCGCTTATTACAAATGGAGATAACGAAATGCGCTCAAAAATCATATATCAGCTTTGCGATAAAGGGCAGTACTTTTTTAACGTTGAAAGGTTTATAGAAAAAGGACTGGACTTTTCACCATTCTAATGTTCTTGGAAATTGGATTGTGAATTAAAATAATATCGGATATGAGAAATTTAAGCAAAACAAAGAAAATCATTCTTGGTATTGCCGCCTTTATTGTGGTCATATTTGCCATTGATTACATTTGGCATTATATTGAATATAAAAAGAAAATAGACCGCATCGAAAGAGAACACAGACAAGAAATGATTGAATTACAGGAGTTAGAGAATATGTATAACAATGGCAATGCCTACGAAAAGCAGAAAGCTTATCAAGAATTAAGAGAAAAGGCTTTACGTAAGGGATTGACTGTTGACGAATAATCATTTCCCCATCTATCAAGCATAGGTGGGGATTTATTATACCCAAAAACAAATTAATCGAATAATTAATAACTGCCAAATGTTAAAGTTTGGTTAAAGGTTTACTTAGCACACGCAAGATTGGAATATTTTTCGTATCTTTGCAACGTTAAAAATCTTTGTGGTACGATTGCCGCATCTTCTTATGAGGGTGCGATTGTTGTATCTAATCTTATTGAATATAAAGTAATTTTATATAAGGATTACTGCGCCGTGTCGAGGGATAGGAAACTACCTTCGGGGTTTTCACAAAGAGCCTTAACAGCACGTAGCGCAGTTTTTCGTGTTTAAATCTTTGTGATATGAATACAAATGTAATTCTATCAAAGGATAGTAACCCATCAGATATTGAGCGTTACTTCCGTGGTGTGTTGGCATTAGACCAACAAGACAAGGTGTTTTCCGTAAACCTTGATGATGTTTGGCAGTTGGTTTACTCCGAAAGAAGCAAAGCTGTTAGAGCATTGAAGGCAAACTTCATTGAAAATGTGGACTTTATTCCGCTTGCCCAAAATGGCAAGCAAAATAAACAAGGTGGTAGCAACAAAATAGACTACTACCTTACTTCCGCTTGTTTGGAGTATTTTGTTGCTCGCAAGGTTCGCCCAGTGTTCGAGGTTTATCGTAGAGTGTTCCATCACGCAGTTGCTCAAGTTCAGCAGCAGCCATCTTTGCAGGAGCAGATTCAAGCAAAGTTAGTCTTTGCTGATTGGAGTGCAAAGTTCCTCAATTTGAATGACGCAAGCAAATTGGGCATCGCTCAGAAGATTGGTAAGATGGTAGGCTTGGATGATGCTCTTCCTCAGTCTGTAAACGCAGGAACGGAAAAGCCGATTACTCACGCTGCCACAGACTTATTGAAGTCGCACAACGTTGGTATATCGGCACAAGCATTCAATCGTATGCTTGAACTCAAAGGAGTAGTGAAGCACGCTACTCGCCCAGGAAAGCGAGGAAAGGTGCATAGCTGGTATGTTATCACTCCAGCCTTTGACAAGTACGGACAGAATCAGCAAGACCCTAAGTTTCAGCAGCAGACACAGATACGTTGGTATGATGCTACATTTATGGAATTGCTCACCATTGTTGGCTTGAATAGCCAGACATCACTCAATTTAAATTAATAGGAGATTAGAATATGAACGGACAGAATATCAATGCAACATTGTTGCAGAACGTGGAGCAGCCAAAGTTGGCTAAGACCCTCATCAAGTTACGTGAGGTGTACGTGGACTTTATGAGCGAGGTCGATAGAGCCAAGGAAGAGTATGGTGTGCTTGTGAATGACAGAATAGACGATAAGTTTGCCAGCCAGTACAACGTAATGAGCACGTTAATCAGCAACACTATGGCAAAGATTATGGATTACGAGGTCAATGAGGCTATTAAGGACTAAGTAATCGTACATATATAGTTCCTCGCTTACCTATTGTGGTAGGCGAGGATTTGTTTTATGGCGCATACAAGACGTTTGGACTATCGCACCAATAAATCATACCAACAGACTATTTTAACCGATTACAGAAGAAATTTTCACTATCTCTTTGAGTTCTCAGATATTTTACCTATCATTGCAATGAATTTATCATCTTGGAACTCATATATCTATCTCAGCCCTGCCGTTGGTGCTCAATGGTGGGGCTTTCCTATCGCATTTCTCTTATACCTATCATATCGCCCTGCATCACTACTTTTAGTGGTGCAGGGCATTTTTCGTGTTAATTAAACTTAGAAAGGTTAAAGTCATAAATCCCCGTAAAGCATATTAAATATAGGTTATCCATATTTATCCACAATAAAGCGAGTTAATGAGAAATCAGCTAATTTGGTGGTTCGCAGGAATTTATGTACTTTTGCAGTGCTTGTTAGAAGTCGCGCTAGCAAATAAATAAGATTATCAGAAGTTGACTAGCTCAACTACAACGATATACCCTATCCAAAGTTTGGAGCGCGACCCAGACGGCGGATAGGGTTTTATTTTATCCCTATCTCAAAGTTTCAAGCAAAGACATACGAGGTTCAATCCGTGCAGTCCTCTTCGGAGTTATCGACCGATATATAAAACTGCTCTGTTAGGTAAGTTACATTATGGTTGTGTAAATCCCGCAACGTGTCACCTCACGACGGGTGCCCATATCAGAAATGAGAAAGCCGACCATAACGAGCAAAGCTCTGTGGGTATCAGAAGACTTATGCTAGCTTTACAAGGAGTACGAACTACTATGGTATATTATATATATTGTAGTTGATAAAAAATAAGGTTCGGCTCGCTTGGCTATCCCATTTATTCTTATGGGTATAGAGGTGTTGTATATATTAATTAATAGAGATAGAGATTATGACTGAAATTTCAAAGTTTTCAGCCTCAACTTTGAAGAACTTAGTAGGAGTTGATGGCGAGTTGAAGTCACTAAACGACTTATGGAAACTGGTAGGGTCTCCAAAGAATCAAGACCCTAGCCAATGGTTAAGATTACCAGACACTATAAGTTATTTAGACTCAGAGTGTAAGACACAAAATGTGGGAAAATCCCATATTTTAAAATCAAAGCGTGGACGAAACGGTGGCACGTATGCTAGCAATCGTATATTGTTGGAGTATGCTCGCTATCTTGATAAAGACCTCGCAGTTATCGTGAACGAAGTCTTCCTACAGGAGGTTGCCGCACAGCAGAACCCAGACCTGTATCTTGACAAGTATCGCAACGCCTATAAGAAAAAGGGAAAGGACGATGCCTGGATAGATGAGCGAATGAAAGGAGTCGGTATTAGAAAGGAACTGACATCTACGTTGAGTTCACATGGCGTTGTTGGTAACGGCTATCGAGTATGCACCAACGCATCCTATACTGGTCTATTCGGAATGAATGCACCTGCTATAAGAGACGGACTTGGCATCACGAAGAAAGATAGCATACGTGATAATTTGTCTAGAAGACAACTCCTTGCATTATCATTGGCGGAAGATTTGGCAAAAGACGATATTAATCAAAACAAATTATGGGGAACAGAACAGTGTGCTCAAACTTGTCACGATGCTTCAAAAACCATAAACAACGCAGTATTGTCTTACGTTAATAGAAAGAATTTGAAATAATTCAGTTATAAAATATCTCATACCAGTCTTTGCTTGTGAAAGTAGAGCTGGTTTTATGAATATTTTTTTAGATATTACTTATAGATTCATTTTAAAATTTAGATAATATGTTTGGAGAAGAAACAATCACTCGCAAGTGTGTAATAACGCTTATGGGGGGGTACAAAGTAGTAGGCACGTTATCAATGCCGAAACCGAAAAAAGCTATGTTCCCTGATGAAATGGAACGTAAGTTTATCAAGAGTTTTAATGAGTCGCAGCCTAATGCAGTAAACAAGGCTGTTAGTGTTCACATTTTAAGAATTTGATATATGTTTGAATTAGTTGTTATTTTAGTTTTGATTGCCATTGATTTAGGCGGTTCAATGGTAGCACACAACCTTTACGTAAAGGTTAACTTCTGGTATCGTCTGATGTTTTGGGCAAGTTTTACTTTCTTGCTTTACAAGGCAGGTCTGTTTGATGTTCTAATTAAGTAAGCGTATGGAAGAGATAAAAGGAATTCTTTGTACATCAACCGTAGGTAGTGATGAGGAATGTAATGGTGTACGTATCAAGAAAGAACTTGGAGTAGTTGTTGCTATAGACAACGAAAACGAGTTCAAAGGTGTTTTCTCAAAGTATGGCGAAGTGGATATTTTCAAGCAGTTGCTTTCACAAGAAGTAAACCGTCATTATACGAAATACAAAGCGTTCCCTACGGAATCTTTGATTCCATACAAGGATTGTGGAGATATTATCTTTGACTTCATAGAGGTTACTTACGGAAAGATGTATGGCGGTTATGTTTATGTTGTTCATTACGACTTTGCAAGCACCGCATCTTAATAAATAATATTGAATATGATGACAGCAGCAGATAGAATTAAAATTACGGCTCAGATTGCAATATTGAAGGAAATTGCCATTGACTATAAGGGAAAGACAATCGACAACGTTATTCAGCAGCTAGAGCTGAGATTGGCAGATTAAATCTGAAACAATAAAAGAGTTGGTAATATGGATAGAATCACAAGAAGAAAAGCTGCCGAGATACTGGGAGTATCAAGACAGACTATTAGTAACTATATAGAGCAGGGTCTGATTGGCAGTTATAAAGAACATAGTATCGTGTATGTGAATAGCGAGGATATTAAGAAGTACGCTGAGAAGTACAAAATACTTGCAGTCAATGAAAAGATGATAGATGATAAGCTCAAAGAACTCAAAGAGCGCAAGAATGCTATTAATATAGAACTTGCCGAAATGAGAAACGCTGCTACAGCAAAGGGGCAATTATCAGCTAATGCAATAGGTATGTTATTTGTGGCGATAGATGCCATTTCTTATCTAGATATTGCGCCGCATATTAGTTATCGTGAATCCCAAATGCTAAAAGGAATTATCAAAGGTAAGACTTTTGAAGACCTAGCCGATGAGTATGACCTTACACCAACTAGGATTCGTCAGATAGTAGCGAAGACATGCGATAAGTTTTCACGTAACGAAATTACAATTATCGAGCATATTTCTACCAACAAACATTTATTATCTGAGGTTGCAAGACTGAATAAAAAAATTAAGGATATGCAGATGGATTTTGATTCATACAGACGTGAGAAGGGCGATAAACCTACTAGTGATATTGCTACTCCGCCAAAGATTTTATCTGAGAATATCGGCAATTTTGGTTTCCCAGTACGTATTATGAACATATTTAGATATAGTGAAGTATATACGGTTGGCGACTTACTAAGAAAGCTTGATGTTAATTCTTTAAAGAATCTTAGAAATCTAGGAAAGAAAAGCATTGATATAATCCTTGGGTTCCTGGAGCAAAATCATTTAGTATTCAAAAATAGAGGAGAATCTGATGAGTATTTCTATATGCGTCTTAATAAATTAATGGATAAAAAATATGAAGAAAATGATTAATACGTGTTTCGGACGGTTCGATGTTTACTATGCCGAAATATTAATGGGTGTTACGTTTGCCATAATCAACGTCTGTACTGGAAATTCAGGTATTGCGTTAGTTTGGTTTGCTTTCGCATTCAGTTGGGGACTATTCAAACTGATAATAAGCGAGGAGAACAGAAGATACAAAGCTCTTGTTAATCTCTCAAAAGAAATACAGAGTAATGAGAAAAAAGCTGTGCAGACAACAATATGGGCTTACGATGAGCTGCACCTTGAAATGCAGCGTCACAGACTGACCGCAATACAAGGTATGAAGTATAAGAATAAGGCTGAATTTATGCAGCGCAAGAAGAGCCTTACACAATACCTAAAGTGTTCTGATGCGTTAGATAGCATCTACGAACAAGAGGTTGAACGCTTGCATAAAATGGAGAAAGAAATTGAAAAGAAGAATAATGATGGAAAAGACAAAGGAACTGACTCTGAAACAGAGACTGCAAAATCTTAGTGAAGAACCAACACCGTTCTTTCACTCGCTTACACCATTTGCGGCAGGGTTCACGCAAGGATTCAATTACGAGAAGAAACGACTTGTTTCTGCATTGGTGAATAACTTGGAAGTCACAAAGGACTTCATCAACGAACCTATCAGTGTACCAATAAACGATAGTAGTCTATTCATGCACGCATTCATTGATGGCTCTGTTGATTATCGTAAGAAGATAGAAACTATTCTATCGGATAAATAGCAAGAAAGGGAGGTTAATAGCCTCCCTTTTTATTTGCTCTTTTTGAAAACTCAAAACATCATTCGAGTTTTATTTGTTAGCTTTATTACACTCTAAATCAGCATTCAGATAGTCAATGACCTTTCTGTTGGCTTCGTCAATCTTAGATGTATCGTATTCTACGTACACTCCAGTTATTGAATTATCCCAAATAGAGTGCCCTAATGCCCTTCCGATAATCTCCATAGGTATTCCTATCTTTGCGGCGAACGTTGCCCACGTATGGCGATTCCAATAGCTTGTCAGGTCTGGCTCAATCGCATCATTTGTTCGGTCGTATCGTCTTCCGTCATATACCTTTTTTCCTAGAGAACGAAGGCAATAGTTGCATTTTGTCGTAAACTGAGCATACCCTGCTGAATGAGTAATCCGCATAAACGAAAATAATTCGTTGCTGCTGCTATTATTCTTGTATCTATCTATAATCTCTTTAGCCTCTGGCTCAACTCTAATATCGTACAATCTGTTAGTCTTATTACGGAAGAATGATATACGTCCGTCCTTATAGTCTTCCTTGGTAAGGTCTAGAATATCCGACAAGTTCGTACCTATCAAATAGAAACCAAGCATAAAGAAATCTCTATATATACTATCGTGGGCATCGAGTTTAATATCTCGTATGGCTCGTAACTGCTCTACAGATAGATTTCTCTTGCGTGTTCTATCTTTCTTGAAAGCTGCCCTCTCAAATGGATAATTAGTAGTGAGCTTTTTTCTTCTTGCCCAGTTAAATACTGACTTCAATTTATCAATATCTCCAATAATACCATTGTTGCATCTGCCTTTTTCTTCCTCATGCTTATAGAATCCCTCTACCCACGAAAAATCTATTCCGTCAAGCGTGGCATTCTCATCATATACGGAAATATCCGTTATAAGATGTTTGTAGGCGGCTATAGTACCTGTCTTATCCTTTGTGTCGATAAACTTCTCTATTGCACTAATAATGGTGTTCCTGTTCCTTTTCTTGCCAACAATCAACTCTTTAAGATGTTCTTTGAGTTCGTCAACGCTTTCGTTGCTATGCTCATTGATGTAATCATCACACATCTTATATATCTGTGCAAGTCTGTTGGTCTTAGACTTTGCCGACTTGTCGGAACGAGGAAAAACCATTCCGTCAAACTTCTCTGTTGTCTGTAATCCAGTTGACAGATAAAACCTCTTGTACTTATGTGTAACAGATAAGTACACCTTAAAATCTCTGCTATCAATATATACTTTCATAACTCATTTGTTCTTTATGCTTGCATATTGCTTGCAAAAACACCTAGTTTTTATCCGATTTACGGGGTTTTTAGGGCGGTTTTGCACTGCTAATACAACAAACGTATGTTCATAACTTACTGATAATCAATCAGAATATATTTTATGTAATTAAGAGGATGATCTTCTTGTCGTCAACTGTTGCCATATATATTATTAAATAATGTGTATTTGTGAATAAATAGAGTAAATTGCC
>OGLM01004367.1_pt1 | contig 10485 bp, 6 predicted proteins | sample 1572531 | NCBI WGS metagenome assembly OGLM01 (sample SAMEA2581909, study PRJEB24529) | metagenome | biome: Human gut stool | place: China | collected 2011 | reverse complement strand
TTTGCCTGTTTATGTTGTTTAATTCATTCTTGTCAATCTGATAGAGAGTATGCAATTCATTGATCTGGCGCAGATAGCTATTGGCGTCAAGTGAGTCTTTGCGTGCGTTAATCACTTCATATTCCTCACATGCTTCTTCGATACGTCCCATTAATGAAAGAACTTTTGCCCGTTCTTGTGATATCTGTATGTCTTTGTACGAACCGGATTCTTTGACGTATGGCAGTAATTCATCATACGATTGCAATGCTTGGGTATATTCTTTTGCGGCGATATGGTAGGAAGCATATAAGTATTTGATTAACAGAAGAAAATATGGATACGGATGTTTGGCATAGATTCGCTCCATTTTTTGCAGATGTTCCAATGCCGAAGGGAGTTTGTCTGACTGTATCTCATAAAACGCACGGCAACAGGGAAGATAAAAATAGCAAGGTGAATCGGGCCTTTTGTCGCAAAGAGCTTCCAAGTAGTTGATATCTTTCTCAATTCCTGCCATTTGCCGGTTATTGAGCTTAATAAGTATCATTTGAGATAATGCGTTTTTTAAATAGATGTCGGCTTCGGGTATCTGTTGCATAATCTCTATTGCTTCTTCATAAGAACCTATGGCAACTTGTGGTGTTGATGAGCTTAAATATGTATTTCCGATTGCACGTAGTGCAAGAGCTGTTCCTAGCGGGTAGTCTATCTCTTTAGCTTTCTTATACATTGAATTGGCGTTGTCAATAGCCAGGCTGATATTTCCTTCTGTTATTGATGACTGAACCGCCATTGCTTTGAGCTGGAATAAGATGTCGTATCGTTGCTGCTTTTCAAGTTCAGGTGTTAACAGCTTCTCCCATAAGATAATACTGTCTGTGGTGACGCCGGTGTTAAAAGCAAGGTCATACTGAATGAGCGGCTGTAATAAAGACAGACGTTCTGCATTAGTATGTGCAGCGTACAATGTTACCGATATGAATACCGTTATAATTGTAGTAATTATGTGGTGTAAGTTTCTATTCACCGGATGTTTGTTTGCAAGGTTTTATGCAAAAGAAACAAAAAGAGCGAAGACTGACAAGAATCTTCGCTCTTTTTTTCTAATTTATTTTCTTTTGATAATATCACGTGCGCTAGGGCCTTCGTGGTTGGGGTAGCCGGGAGTATGGTTTCTGCATCGTGGATCGGCATCTACTTTCAAACTCCGGTAATCGTCTTTGGTGCGGGCGATGTAATCATCAAGCATGGCACGGTGTTCGGCGAGGACTTTACTGTATTTAGGGTCTTTGGCGAGATTCTTGCGTTCTCCCGGATCCTTTTTCATATCATATAGCTCTTCTCCGTTACCTTCCAGATAGTGAGTGTACTTGTATCTCGGTCCGCGTACCATACGTCCGGGAGTAACTGTGTATTCATATTCACTATGCCATTCGGATACAACATATGGATGAGTCTTCTTTTGTTTTTCTCCTTTTAATGTCGGTGCGAGGCTGATTCCTGCCTTTTCTGCGGGAACAGGAATGCCGGCTAGGTCACAGAGGGTTGGCAATAAGTCTAGTGTAGGCTGCGTGAGTAAGTGGTCTACCGGTTTTTTCTGATGCTTGATACCGGGACCTGCAAAGATAAATGGTACGTTTGTCATTTCATCATAGAAACTGATGTGCTTGGTCACCATACGGTGTGAAGTCATTCCGTCACCATGGTCGGCAAGGATAACAACGATTGTGTTCTTTCCTGCGGGGGTGGAGTATAATGCTTTCAAAACACTGTCTACTTGTTTGGATACCATTTTTGTATAGTGCTGGAAAGCGGCGATGTAATGGCGGTAATTTTCCTCACTCCAATGGGAGGCTTGCGTCATACGCCGGTGGCTGCAACAGATGTATTGCACCGGGGTAGGTATGTTGTTCCAGTCTTCTACATCGAAATTGTCGGGCAGTTCCGGAAGTGTGCCGCTGACAGGTCGGTCAGTATGTACTCCTTCATTTTCTCCTACGAATCCGCAGATATTATGGGGATTCTGAAAATCGGCAATGCATATGAAAGGTTTTTCCGAAGGATTGCTTAAATAGGAAACAACGTCCTCGCAGGTTCCTACGTCCAGAAAACTATCATTATTGACCGGAAATTCCGGGTCGGTAAATGGCTTTGCTACCGGTTCTTTATGTTTGAATCCTCTTAATGAACCCATATCGTGCGTTTTTCCGAAGTGTACAGCTTCGTAACCGTTTTCCGAAAAAAGGCTTCCTAATGTCGGAACGTTTTCCGGTATAGGTGTATTGATCGGTTCGCTGGAGTTGGAGCGTACGTTAGTTTGATGAGGCATCATGCCACTCCATAAAGCGGCGCGTGACGGTTGGCTGAGGGGGCAGCCTACATAAGCATTGGAAAAGATAACTCCTCTTGAAGCTACTTCGTCGATAGGAAGGGTGCAATCTTGTGTATGACCGTAGGCGCCAACGACGCGTTGTGTAAGATGGTCGCATTGGATAATCAGAAAATTGGGCTTTTCTTGTGCTTGGGCTGCTATGCCGCAAAGAGCCAATCCCATGAAAGGATTAATTGTTTTCATTCTTGGTTAGAATTAAGTGATACTTGATTTTGAAGCAAAAGTAGGAAAAAAGGGAAAGCAAAAAAGGGGGGAATACTTGTTTTGGACGCAAGTGAAAGTTTTTTGTACAAAATTGGAATAAATGACGGGTGATAAAACTATAAACGGTGAACAAACTGCGATTATAACGCATTCTGTTCACCGTTCATTATTTATGGTTTACTGCTAATTAGCTGTTCATGCTCATCAGGAATTCATCGTTGTCTCTGGTTTTTTCCAAACGGTCTTTTACGAAGTCCATTGCCTCTATCGGATTCATATCAGCAAGATACTTGCGGAGAATCCACATGCGATCCAGCGTTTGTTTGTCTTGCAGCAAGTCATCGCGACGAGTGCTGGAAGCAACGATATTGACAGCCGGGAAGATGCGCTTGTTGGACAGGTTGCGGTCGAGTTGCAGTTCCATATTACCAGTGCCTTTGAACTCTTCAAAGATTACTTCGTCCATTTTGGAACCGGTATCTATAAGCGCCGTAGCAAGGATGGTGAGCGAACCACCGCCTTCGATGTTGCGGGCAGCACCGAAGAAACGTTTCGGTTTGTGCAGTGCGTTGGCGTCCACACCTCCGGACAATACTTTACCCGAAGCCGGGGAAACAGTGTTGTAGGCACGTGCCAAACGTGTTATGGAGTCAAGGAAGATAACAACGTCATGTCCGCATTCTACCATTCTTTTGGCTTTCTCCAACACAATGCCTGCTATTTTCACGTGACGTTCTGCCGGTTCGTCGAAAGTAGAGGCAATAACCTCTGCATTTACGGTACGGGCCATGTCGGTAACTTCTTCCGGACGTTCATCAATCAACAGCATAATCATGTACACTTCCGGATGGTTGGCTGCAATGGCGTTGGCAATATCCTTCATCAGGATGGTCTTACCGGTTTTGGGCTGTGCTACGATTAATGCACGCTGGCCTTTACCAATGGGCGCAAAGAGGTCTACTACGCGGGCAGACAGGGAGTCGGAATATCCGCCTTTGCAAAGTTTGAATTTCTCGTCCGGGAAGAGCGGGGTGAGATGTTCGAACGGTACACGGTCGCGTACAAAAGCCGGGTCACGTCCGTTAATCTTGGATACTTTTACCAGTGGGAAATATTTCTCTCCTTCCTTGGGGGGACGGATAACACCTTCCACTACATCACCGGTCTTCAGGCCGAACAGTTTGATTTGTGATTGTGAAACGTAGATATCATCGGGAGAAGAAAGGTAGTTATAATCGGATGAGCGCAGGAATCCATAACCGTCCTGCATGATTTCCAATACGCCGGTTCCTGTGAGTATATCATCGAATTCGTACGCCTTTTCACGTTCTATTGCCGGCTTGCGTTCGGGAGCAACATAATTCTCGTTGTTGTTCTGTTGTTGTGCAGGACGTTGCTGCTGTTGTGCAGGACGCTGGTTGTTATTGTTACGATTGTTGTATGGCGTATTGTTATCGCGGAGGCGAAGACGAGAGCGTTGTTGCGGTTGCTCTGTTGCAGGAACGGGAGTTTCTGCTTTGGTAGCTTCGAATTTGCCGATGAGCTCTGACGGCAGTTCTATTTTTTCGGTTGGCAAATCTTCGATGGGGATAAAGTCATCTTCTGCTTCCGGCAAGACAGGACTTTCATCCGGTGTAGGCTGGGGGGCTGCAACAATTTTCTTGGGTTCTGCTTTTTTCGGCTCTGTAGTTTCTGCTTTAGTTTCTGCCAGAACGGTTTTAGGTGCTTCCGCTACGGGAGCCGCTTCTTGTTTTACTTTGCGCGGACGTCCCGGTTTGCGTTTGGGAACTTCAGTCTCTGCTGCGGGAGTTGCGGCTACGGCCGATTCTTTAGCCGCCTCTGCTGCTTGTACGGAAGCTTGTACGGCAGGTGCCTCTTCGGTTTTCCCTTTTGTGAGTTCACCGTTCTTGTTGGCTGTGAATACCTTGTCCGCTGCTTCTTTCTTGACCGTTACGCGAGAACGTTTTTGCTTGTCCCCTTTACGTTCTTCTTTTAATTTGTCGGCTGCTACTTTCTTGGTTGCTCCAGCAATGGCTTGTTCGTCAAGTATCTTGTAAACGAGTTCTTCTTTTTTGAGAGAGTCTGTTTTTTTGATACCCAGTTCTTGGGCAATAGCTTGCAGTTCCGACAAATTTTTGTCGTTTAATTGAATGATATTATACATATAGTATATGTGTGAATGGTTTTTACTTATATCGGTAAGTCTACCTTTTGTAAATTATGATTTAATAGGGATATTTGTTATTGAACCGGAAATCTGACTAACAATCCTCACCTCAGCAAGGAGTTGCAGAATGTTTCAATGGCACAAAGGTAATAATAATTTTTGGTTTCATAAATAAATCGTCTTTTTTTTAATTTTAAAAGTCTATCTTTGTTTCATTATTATATAAGAAACAGATTTATGAATATATATGCAGTTCGTTTGATTACTTTTTCGCCTACCCATACCTCTAAACAAGTGGGCGAGGCGATTGTTCGCGGTACGGGCATTTCCGATGTTGCCCGGACAGACCTTACTTTCCACCCGGCCGGCAAATTGGAAATTCCTGAAAGCACCTTGACGGTGATAACCGCCCCCGTCTATGGCGGGAAGGTGGCACCCCCGGCATTGGAGCGGATGAAAGACGTTCATGCTTCCGGCGCTCCGGCGGTGCTGGTTGCTGTGTATGGTAACCGTGCCTATGAAAAAGCATTGGTGGAGTTGGACGCATTTGCATCGGACAGAGGATTTAAAGTGATTGCCGGTGCTACGTTTGTAGGCGAGCATTCGTACAGTACGCAGCAAAATCCCATAGCTGCAGGGCGGCCGGATGCAGATGACTTGCAGTTTGCTGAAACTTTCGGCGCTAAGATACGGACTAAAATCGAAGCGGCAGTCGACATGGATAAGCTCTATGCCGTTGACGTCAACCGTATTCAACGTCCCCGTCAGGCATTTTTTCCGTTATTCCGTTTCTTGCGGAAGGGGGGGAAACTGCGCAAAAGTGGAGTTCCTATGCCGCGTATTCCAGCTGTCGACACAGAACTTTGCGACCATTGCGGATACTGCGTGAAGCATTGTCCGGCAGGCGCCATCGCGAAAGGCGATGAGTGTAGCACCGATGTGGAAAAGTGTATTCGCTGCTGTGCTTGTGTAAAAGGGTGTCCGCAAAAGGCCCGTACTTTTGATACGCCGTTTGCCGCCTTGCTTGCCGATTGCTTTAAGAAGCAGAAGGAAAATAGAATTATCTTGTAAGTAGGTTCTGACATATCTGCCTTCAGGCATAAATTGAGTTCAAAGAGTATTTTCAGCTTCTTTTGAAGCTCTATCCGGTCTGTTTTTTGTTTTTATAAAAAGCATAACGGGGTATGTGACGAATAAAAATAGAAAATATCTTCAAACAAGGAATGCTGAAGAATATTTAAGCAGGCTCTTAAGGAGAAGGATTCTTGTCGGAGAGGATAGATGTTCTCTTCAGGTAAGAAGCCGGTAAATATAGGAGAAGAACTTTATCTCCGGCCTGAAGATGGGTGTCTTTAGGCTGGAGAGAGCCGTTTTTAGGTTAAAGTTCTGTATCTCTAACCTAAAGATGAAATGGATAATGGGGTATTCTTCGGATGCAGAGTTATACCGCTTGGGTCTTAGGGTGTGGCAGGACTGTCCCCGGCGGGAAGAAGCCGGACTGTGAGTACCCGTTTTGTAGAGGCATCGATGCGGAAACGGTTGTCCGTTCTTTCACCTATCAGCCAGATAATCTCTTCGCCGCAACATAATACCCATTGCTGCTCTTTGCGCAAAAGGGAGAACTTCCGGTCGGTCATATAGTCGCTTACTTTTTTCCGGCCTTTCATGCCGAATGGAATAAAAGAGTCCCCTTGTCGCCAGGGGCGCAGAAGGAGAGGATGTGTCAGTTTGTCCGCATCAAAGCAGGCAGTGCTCTTGTCGCGGGGAATGACAAAGTCCGGGGTAAAGGCATACTCTTCCATTGCCAGTGCGGGTTGTATGGGTTGTCGGTGTGCTTCAATCAGCAGATATTCGCGGTCTTTCACAATGCACCAATGTTCCGAAGTGAAGATTTTTCCCGGCTGTCCTTCCAGCGAACGGTATATGTCTCCGATTTGGGCGGTGTTAAAGCCGAGCGGGTATAGGATTTCAAACAGTAATGTTGCGGGGGCCGGTTCCTGCATCAGTCTCTCGATGCAGATGCCCTCTGCTGTCCGCACCCGTTTTATGCCTTCGTTTATCCCTTGTTTATATATGGCGGATGCGCCATCCAGATGCTCGGCGGTATTGAGAATGCTTTCTTTGACGGATGGGTTGATTTCCTGCATCATGGGCAACAGGTTCAAGCGTATTTTGTTACGAGTGTATTCATCCTGCAGATTGGTGCTGTCTGTTACGTAATCCTGCCCTATGCGGTTCAGATAACTGATGATTTCTTTGCGTTCCAGGCAAAGCAACGGACGTACGATGTGCCCGTTTTTGGGGCGTATTCCCCGTAACCCGTTGATGCCCGTACCACGTATCAGGTTCAGCAGGAGGGTTTCCACGCTGTCGTCCTGGTGATGGGCTACGGCAATGGCGTCGGCATTGATTTTCTGCCGTATTTCCTCAAACCATCCGTAACGCAGTTCGCGTGCGGCCATTTCAATGGAGATATGCCGTTCTTCGGCAGTGCGCGCGGTGTCGAAGTGGACGGTGTGTAGCGACACTTGTTGTTTTACGCACAGTTGGCGGACAAATGCCTCATCTCTGTCGGATTCTGCACCTCGCAGGTGAAAATTACAGTGCGCAGCTTCGCAGTCGTAGCCCGATGCTTGCAACAGTCGTAATAAAGCGACGGAATCCGCACCGCCGCTTAGGGCGACAAGTACCTTGTCTGTCGGTTGCAAAAGCTGTTTCCGGTTGATATATTGTGCTACTTTTTCCTTTTCCATAGCGGCAAATATACATGTTTCTTCCCGGATTTTGTTACTTCCGTGCCGAAAGGTTGCTTTGGCAGACCGTTGTCAGCTTGCTTACAATGCAGAATCGGCTCTCTTTGATACCTCTTATTTAAAAACATTCTAAATTATTTGCGCTATACGGACTTATCCTTTATCTTTGCGGCAAAAATAAAAAAGGCAGAAGACTATGCGTTTGTCCGAATTGAAAACCGGTGAGAAGGGAGTAATCGTTAAAGTGCTGGGACACGGAGGTTTCCGTAAGCGAATCGTGGAAATGGGATTTATCAAGGGGAAAACCGTTGAGGTGTTGCTGAACGCCCCTCTAAAAGACCCCATCAAGTATAAGGTGATGGGATATGAAATCTCTTTACGGCGTCAGGAAGCTGAGATGATTGAGATTGTCGGTGAAAAGGAAATGTGTCGGGAGTCCGTGCAGCTCGACTATCACGAGGGGTGGAGCGAAGATATGCGTTTGGACGAAGAGGAACTGAAACGTATCGATTTGGGAAAACGCCGCACCATCAATGTCGCTTTGGTGGGTAATCCCAATTGCGGCAAGACATCCCTTTTCAACATCGCCTCGGGTTCGCACGAGCATGTGGGTAATTACAGCGGTGTCACCGTAGATGCTAAAGAGGGGTATTTTGACTTTCAGGGGTATCATTTCCGCATCGTCGACTTGCCTGGCACTTATTCGCTTTCTGCCTATTCTCCCGAAGAGATTTATGTGCGCCATCACATCATCAACGAAACTCCGGATATCATTATTAATGTGGTGGACTCTTCCAATCTGGAACGGAACCTGTATCTCACCACCCAGTTAATTGACATGAACGTGCGCATGGTTATCGCGCTTAACATGTACGACGAACTGGAAGCAAGCGGGAACACGTTGGATTACGTAAAACTCGGCCAGTTGTTTGGCGTGCCGATGCTGCCTACCATCAGCCGCACCGGAAAAGGCATAGAACAGCTTTTCCATATTATCATCGGTATTTACGAGGGTGGTGATTTTCTGGATAAAAAAGGTAAGATACGTGCCGAAATCCTGAATGATTTGCGCAACTGGCACAAGGAGTATGTACCCGACCATGACTTCGGCACTCACAAGGAGGAGAAAGAGCATCCGGCAGGCTTCTACCGCCACATCCACATCAATCACGGGCCGGAATTGGAGCGGAGCATTGAAGAGGTGAAACGCATAATCAGTGTCAACGAGAATATACGGTATAAATACTCCACGCGCTTTCTTGCTATTAAGTTGCTGGAGAATGACGAGGATTTGGAGAAGACCGTACAGGAGTTTCCCAATGGGAAGGATATTATTGAAGTCCGTAACCGCGAAGTGCAACGCCTGCGCAATGCAATAAACGAAGATAGCGAGCAGGCCATTACAGATGCCAAATACGGTTTTATCGCCGGCGCGCTTCGCGAAACCTATGTGGACAAGCAAGAGGATACGACACGTACAACGCGTGTGATAGATTCCATTGTGACGCATCGCGTATGGGGGTATCCCATCTTTTTTCTGTTCCTGTATCTGATGTTTGAAGGAACATTCATCTTGGGAGATTATCCCATGCAGGGCATTGAATGGCTGGTAGGTGCGTTGGGCAGTCTGATTCGTAATAATATGGCCGAAGGTCCATTGAAGGATATGCTGGTAGACGGTATCATTGGCGGGGTGGGCGGAGTTATCGTATTCTTGCCCAATATTCTTATTCTATATTTCTTCATATCTTTGATGGAGGATTCCGGATATATGGCGCGTGCCGCCTTTATCATGGATAAGATAATGCATAAGATGGGACTGCACGGCAAGTCTTTTATCCCTCTGATTATGGGATTCGGTTGCAATGTACCGGCTATTATGGCCTCGCGTACTATTGAAAACCGGAAGAGCCGACTGGTGACCATGCTGTTGGTGGGGGCGTTTTTCCCGAACAATGCCAGTTTGGTATTGCTGATAATCTATGCTATCGGCATTTTACTGGCTGTGGTTATGGCACGGCTTTTCTGTCGCTTTCTGGTAAAGGGAGATGACACGCCGTTTGTTATGGAGCTTCCTCCTTACCGTATACCGACGTCGAAGTCCATTTTCCGCCATACTTGGGAGAAAGGCGCGCAATATCTGCGCAAAATGGGAGGTATCATCATGGTGGCTTCCATTGTGATATGGGCGTTGGGGTATTATCCGGACCACGATGCATATCAGGATGTGGCCGAGCAGCAGGAAAACTCGTATATCGGCAGAATAGGCAAGGCTGTTGAACCGGTGATAGAGCCGTTAGGCTTTGATTGGAAACTGGGTGTCGGTATCCTTTCCGGTGTAGGGGCCAAGGAACTGGTGGTAAGTACGCTGGGAGTTCTGTATGCAGATGATGCCGAAGCCGATGCGGTGAGCTTGGGCGAACGGATTCCGATTACTCCGTTGGTGGCTTTTGGCTATATGGTGTTTGTATTGATATATTTCCCGTGCATCGCCACCTTAGCGGCCATTAAAGGAGAATCGGGCAGTTGGAAATGGGCATTATTTGCTGCGGGCTATACCACGGTTTTAGCGTGGTGCATTGCTTTTGTTGTTTATCAACTGGGAAATTTGATTATTTAGTGAACTCATTTTTATTCTTATTGTTTTTTAAGCATGGAATTACAACAAATCATAGTTTTAGTCATTGTTTTCTTGTGTATGATATGGGCTGGTCTTCGTATCTTTTTGTATTTCAAGAGGATAAAGAATAACGAGAATCCCTGTGAAGGATGTACTTCGGACTGTTCCATTAAGTCCATTCGCACCAATCAGAAGTGTAATTGCGAAAAAAATGCAGGAAAATGAAGAAAAAAACATCAAAATAGTTGCAGGTTCAAAAAAAAGTCGTACCTTTGCAACCGCAATCGAGAAACAACGGTTGCAAAGAAAAAGGGTTCCTTGGATGAGTGGCTTAGTCAGCGGTCTGCAAAACCGTGTACGGCGGTTC
>OGLM01004359.1_pt1 | contig 10497 bp, 6 predicted proteins | sample 1572531 | NCBI WGS metagenome assembly OGLM01 (sample SAMEA2581909, study PRJEB24529) | metagenome | biome: Human gut stool | place: China | collected 2011 | reverse complement strand
ATGTAAATGCCGTTTTCCGGTGCATCCGGATAAAATTCACGGGAAGAACCGAGTTCTTCAATGGCACACATCATACCGAAGCTTTCTACACCTCTTAACTTACCCTTTTTAATCTTAATGCCGTCTTCCGGAAGTGCGCCGCCGTCATGACCACCTGCCACACGTCCGCCATCTAATACAACCGGTACTTTCTGTCCTGATGAACCCACCGGAATATTCGGTGCGCCTGTTACAATCTGAACAGTTTCACTGCCGACATTCACCTGGCAGATTACCAGCTTATCTGCATCCGGGTGCTTTTCGACCGATTCAATCTGTCCGACAACGATTTTATCAAGATTTTTGTCAAAAGCGGTAAAATTTTCCACCTTTGTTCCCGAAAGTGTCATTGCGTCCCTGAATTCCTGGTCTGTTACATCCAGTCCCGGAACCATTGCCTTAATCCAATTTAATGATGTATTCATGATTCAATATCCTTTCCTCGTATCCAATTTCTTTGCTGTCTTACAGCCGTCGTTCTTTTTAGAACTGTTTTAAGAATCTTACGTCATTTTCATAGAGAAGTCTCATGTCATCAATTTCATACTTCAGCAACGCAATTCTTTCCAAACCGATTCCGAATGCAAATCCTGTATATTTGTTCTGGTCAATACCGCTCATTTCAAATACATGCGGGTGAATCATACCACAGCCAAGAATTTCAATCCAGCCTTCGCCCTTACACATACGGCAGCCCTTACCGCCGCACTTAAAACATGTCACGTCCATTTCTGCACTTGGCTCTGTAAATGGAAAATGATGAGGACGGAATTTTACTTTTGTTTCCGGTCCGAATAACTCTCTTGCAAATTCAGCCAGTGTTCCTTTTAAATCTGCAAATGTAATACCCTCATCAATAACCATGCCTTCAATCTGATGGAAGCATGGAGAATGGGTTGCATCGACTTCATCTGCACGGAATACCCTGCCCGGCGCAATCATACGGATCGGCAGCTTGCCTTTTTCCATTTCACGGACCTGAACCGGTGAAGTCTGGGTTCTTAGTACAACTTTATCATTAATATAAAATGTATCCTGTTCATCTTTTGCCGGATGATTTGCAGGGATATTTAACGCTTCAAAATTGTAATAATCATATTCTACTTCCGGTCCTTCTACGACTTCATAACCCATGCCGACAAATATTCTCTTTACTTCATCGAGTGCAACAGTGTTTGGATGTCTGTGTCCGACATTGTTTTTCTTTGCCGGAAGTGTTACGTCAATCACTTCGCTCTTTAACTGGACTTCACGCATTTTTGCGGAAAGTTCCTTTTTCGCGTTTTCCAGTACTTCCTCAATTGCCTGTCTGGTTTCATTTACGATTTGTCCAACTGCCGGTCTGTCCTGAGGTGCAACGTCTTTCATGCCCTTTAAGACTTCTGTAAGTTCTCCCTTTTTACCCAGGAAAGAAACTCTTACCTCATTTAATTTTTCAAGTGAATCAGTGGAATTAATCTGGGCTAATGCCTTTTCTCTGATTTCATGCAGTCTTTCTTTCATCATTTTCTTTTCCTCCAATTGCAAAACTTAACTTTTATTTTATCATATGACTACAAATTGGCAAGCAGTTTTTACTGATTTCTTACGTTTTTACTCTCAAACTGCTCAATAATATGGATTGCTTCGTCCATACAGTCCGGATTACGGACCGCTGCCTCTTTAATATTCTTCTTTGCTTCCTCAATCCTGTTTTCGTTATATTCTATCTGTTTGCGCAGTTTCTGGCGCTGTGTATTCAAATCGTGCCGCACTTCCACCATATCCTTGCTGTATACAAGGGCACGTACCTGTGACAGCCACAATTTGGCATCATAGAGTCCGAGTTTTTTAAGTAAATCCAGTAAATCTTCTTCTGCTTCACTTAATTTGGTCGTCATCTGTACAATCTTGCGCTGCTCATTTTTCATGTCCATATAAACTTCGTATTTCTTTGACAGTTCATACGAACTTCTGACATGATATTTATGATATTCATAATCAAGCGTATTGGCTGCGTTGATATACTTAATCTTTGTTTTATTCAGTAATGTCGTAGCTTTATTGAGTTTGATTTCCGTCACCAGAACCTGCCGTTCCGTATATTTTAGCAGGGCAAACATGCCAAGGGCAAGCACCGCTCCCAGAAAGGCAACGACAATATAAAGCATGGTATTTTGTGTATCTTCCGTTACGGAAAGCGCAATGAAAAATACCATAAATACGAATGCCAGCCCGACAATCGCGGCAAGGGCAAGGCTTCTGATACGCAGCTGGCGCGTTGTGAGTGCCGCAGCCTCCATGCGCAGACTCATGCGTTCCCCTTCAAGAATCCTCATATCCCGTTTGACGGTTTCATAATACGATTCCTGTTTTTCCAGATACTTCATACCACGCGGCAGTTCATCTTCAAACTGTTCCATGCGGTGATACGTATGGGTGGAAAGCTTATGCTCGCCGGATTTAAAAATCCGCCGGTCTACCGTCAGATTATCTACACGGTCTGCCGTTTCCGTAATCCTTCTGCGGATATTGTCCGGTGCCGTATCAATCAGCTGGATATCCGAAAAATGTTCCGTAACGACATTGTATTCTTCCATCGCCAGTTCAATGTGTCCGGTGGCTTCTTCCATGATTTCACACTGGCTGCGGATATAGGCTTTTGTTTCTTCCTTATCGTAGTAATCCGTATTAATATTGTCCAGACGGCGCGGTGTTCTGGATACATCTGGGATATGTACGGCACTGGCATCGAATTCTTTATCTTCTTCCGAATAATTTAAAACTTCCTGAATCCGCTTTTTTTCTTCTTCTTTTTCAAGCTGTTTTAAATATTCCGTTTCTTCTTTTTCTTCTTTTGCAAGCTTCCCCGAATAATTTTCCTGTGTCCCTGCCTGATTCATCTTATCTACTACATGAATCAGGGACTTTGCCTGCACACTGTTTAACAGCTCATCATACTTTTTTTCTTCTTCTTTTGCTTTTCTGCGCTGTTCCTGGATTTTTTCTTCGGGACTGACCTTTTTATTCTTTTTCTGCGGTGCTTTTGCTTTTTTTTCATGCTTCTGATAATTTTTTTCAAATTCGCTGACAAGTCCCGTTAAATCTTCTGTCCGCGAATTATCCGCATTTTGTTCTTCCCCTGTATTCTGCTCATCGTCATAGACAAAATCATCAATGTCTTCAATGTCCTCGATATCTTCCAAATCGTAATTTTCTTTAATTGTTCCCTTGATATAATTTAATAATCCCATATTTCCTCATTTCATCCGTCTATGACGTATACCTTTTATACTGCGCTTTCCATCTGTCCATGCAGTCATCAATCGCCTTATAATACTGTGCTACTTCACCGTCGGATTTTAAGTGTTCCATTTTCTGCATCGCACGGTATTCATCGCTGTAACGTGCATTGTCTGTAAGCAGTTCCAGTTCTCTTTGCAGCACCTGTTCTTCTTCCGGTGCCTGCATATCCTGTATCTGTTCCTCACCCTCTGCCATACGGCATGCCGCAAGATAACATTTCCGGGACTTTTCATGCTGACCGATTTTATACGCTTCTTCAAAATACTTTGCCGCTTTTTTAAAGAAGAACATTCTGGCATAGGCAGTTCCCAGATTGTGATAGACCTTTGCGTAAAACAGCCCTGAAAGATTGATGTCGCGCTCTCCATTTACAATTTTATCATAATTGCTGATTGCACTATAATAGCAGCCTTTTTCAAGGAACCGGTCTGCACGCATTTTCATCCGTTCATAGACATTCTGTGTATCCAGCATCGCAAGCAGGTCCTTTACCTGTTCAATTTCTGCCGTATCATAATAATCCACATACTTTAAAATGGTCACAACCGCTTCCGCCAGCCCTGCATTTTCACGCTTCAACTGCTCAAGCTTGTCTGCCAGCAACGGTTCCTTAATCTCTGTCCGGATAAACGCAATAAGTTTTTCATCTAAAAATGCATTGGTCAGAATATAGATATTGTTGTATATATAATAGCACAATTCTTCCAGTGAATAGATTTGTACCCCCGGTTCTTCCAAAACCAGCGGCTTTAATGCCCGCCCGGTCCGGCATAAAATGATTCCGCTCATATTCATTCCTCTTTCTGTGCAATTTTGTCTGTTTCCAAATTTATTTCTTTTTCCACTACAACCCCGGAACTTTTGACAAATCCGCCAAAGCCCATATCTTCTATCCGTACCACGCAATGGCTGTCACTGTCAAAACGGACTTCAAAAGCCACCCTTGTCATCCTGCCCTGGCGGAACGGTATCGCACTGATGTCAATTTCCTGTGTCCATTCATGTCCGGTGTCACACCTGTGCAAAATAACAGGAATCGTTCTCATATCTTCCAGTATCAGTTCTACACTGCGTCCGGCTTCGTACCAGTTCGTTCCCGGTCTGACCATGCGGAACCGCTTTTCCTCGCCGCGTTCTTTGATATTTAATTCAAGCCCCGTAGTAATACGGTTTCTGCACGCCAGCAGTCTGCCGCTGCTATGACCGGCAGAAGTGTCTTCCTTTAATGCAGCATATGCAGCACCTTTTACAAACAGATTCTGTCCCGCAAATGCTTTTCTGCGCGCGCACAGCACATGGGTCAGTTCCTTGGGCAGATTTTCTGCTTCAAAACCGGCGCCCGTCAGATATACCGCAGATACAATTTTATCCTTTAATGCATCCTGTACACAGTGTATCAGTTCTTTTTCAGCCTGCGCCAGTGTTTTCCGTCTTTGCGGCACGGAACAAATCATTTCGGAGCTGTAAACGTGGCTTTCCTCCGGTATCATTTCCTGACCGCTTTTTTTTACAATCGTCATATAAGGCGTATGCAGTCCTTCTTCTCTGTAATCGAGTAAAACCGCGCCGTTGACGTACAGCTCTTTTTTTTGTGAAAAGGCGTAATACGCATAAGCTTCCTCATGGCTGATAAAACTCCAGTTTTCCTTTGCATACCCTGTAAGCTGTACTGCCGCCGAGAGTTTTTCTAACACCGGCTTTGAAAAATCACTGACGGTGACACAGATAGAATCCCGTTCTCCTGCCTTTCGCCCGTTTTTTGGAAGCAGCGCAAGCAGCGTACAAAGAAGTTCTTTTAAATTATCCTGAGTGGCACCAGATAGCATAAATCCAAACTGATACTTCTGCCGGTTGTCCACGGAATTTACAACGCTTACCGATACCGGCTGTCTTTGCTGTTCATCATAATAGCAGATTTGGGAACTTTCCTGCCCGATATCTATTCCAACTATCAATTCAATCTCCTTCTGCCGCCTGCGCAGCTCCTTCATTCTTAAAAAGGCTGAAACATCTGTTCCACAACGTAATCCTGCACGCAGTACCCCTGCATGAGTTTTTTCATGGTTGCCATATCATGCATTTCCATGCTGACAAGCATATCATTTAAATAATCAAAACGTCCCTGTGGCTCTTTTGGTGTCACATTGTTACAAAGCAGGCTGGCATCCTGTGTTTTTTTCTTTTTCTTTCCGTCATCTTCCAGAAAATAGTACTGTATGCTTTCCCCGTAAAACAAAGAAAAGCTCTTTGCATAAACACCGCCTGCCACACAGGATAACACTTCACTTTGATATTCTTCCTTATCATCATGACGGTAGAATATCTGTACTTTGCTGTTTTCCGGTGCATAATACTCTACAGTTGTTTTGTCTGCCGCATTATACGGAAGGGAAAGTATCCCCTTATACTGCTCATAAAATGAAAAGAAAATATTTTCCGCACACAGCATATCCATCAGCTTTTGCAGTAACAGCATATGTGTACCGCCAAGCTGTTCCTGTCCAAACTGCGTATGGTATTTTAAATATGCCATACCACACACCGGCGGCATTTTTTTATTTTCCAGCAAATATCCGCCGATACAGGTAAAGACCTGTTCGTCTGCCGTTTCGTGTTTCACAAAATAACGGTACGCATTTTCTGCCAGATAAGCCATTTCAACCGCCGCATCCGGCAGCTGCTGACGATAATACGTAAAAACTTCCGGAATTCTGCCAGATAAATTTCCTGTAAATAGCCGTTCCACCAGTATCCGCTCTGCCAGTGTCTGGCACGGCACCCTAAATCCTGCACAGGCACGCCATACTTTCATCATTTTATCGGACTTTGCCTGATAAAACTGTTCTAAATATGCCAGTACATTTTCGTCATACTTGCCCTCATCAAACACATGAATACAGCACGCCAGCAATTTTTCATTGTATTCCTGCGGTCTTAACAGAATCATATTTCTTGCCATACGTAAAAGCTTTGCCGGTGCGGCTTCTTCAAAACCGTATTCACATACCAAATCAAAAGCATCCTCATACATGCCTTCTGCAATACACGTTTCAATCAGCAGCGCTGCATCGTGTATCTGCAATTCTTCTTTTAAAATCTTTTCATAGCGTTCTCCAAAATCTTCGCCATGATAATATTCATGATAATACTGTATCTGCCAGCTGTTTAACCGGTTTCTTGTAAGCTGGTTGACATTGCCGTCTGCCATCAATGCAAGACAGACTGCGCAGGCTTCTTCATCGTTTTTACGCTGTTCTAAGCTTTGTTCAAACCAGTTCAGCAGCAGATAAATATCTTTGCTGCAATAATCATCCAGCGCTTTTAAATATGCCGGATTATCATAAACCCTCTCGATTTCATACTGGATACTGCCTTTATGTACCTGTTTGCCTGCATCTTCAAACATCAGAATGCAGTCCCTTGTATACATCTGCACATAGGCAGTCCGTCCCACCAGCGTACAGCGCTGTCCCTTGCGCAGTTCCTTGTGCTTTACCAGCACCGACTCAATCTTGTCATTGAATACGGTAATACGGTATGTAAATAAGTATCTTGACAAGAATGGTGCCGTTTCTTCATTGACACCGACATTCTGAAACAGCCATCCATAAATCACTTCCAGATAAGGATCAATATATCCCTTTTTCATCTGCCCATAGGCAAACCGCTCTATCTGCGGTGCATACGTGTTCATGATTTCTCTGGAACTGCTGTGATTTTTTAAAATGTCCGCATACAGATATGCCTTGCTTTTTGTACTTAAACTGCTCTCATATGTAAAGTAACGCAGTACAATCTGCGGCAGGCGTTTTAATTCTTTTTTATCTAAACTTTCTATATAAAATTCATACAGACGCGTAATGCGGAGTCCACGCAGAATTCCCTTCTCGTACAGTCCTGCATATTCCGGTCCAATCAGCTCATTGCGGATCATATGTGTAACAAGTACGGTTAAGATTTCATCCTTGTCAAAAAAGTCGTTTAATGCTTTAAGCAGTCTTAAATACTGCATATCTGCCACTTTACCGTTTGCAATCATTTCACACACATACAAAGTCAGTTTCGTGGAAATTATGCCGTACTTACAGCCGAACTGTAAAATGTGCAGTTCAAAATCGTTTAACACACGCAAAAGCTCCGGCTGTGCATTTAAAATCTGTAACGCTTCATAATACATCACAGGACTTACACAGCCATTGTGGTATGCATCCTTAATCCGTAAAAGCTTAATGCTCTTATTTGCATCTTCCGCAGCATCCAGATAAAATAAAACCCACAGAACGCGCCACGTATCATAGCCGTTTTCATAATAATCCCGGATTACCTTAACTGCCGCAAAGGTATAGGACTTATCTTTATAATACATTGCACTGACATACAGGTAATAACAGTACAATTCCACATGGCTGTCCTTATTTTCTTCAAGAAAATCCCTGACATTGTCAATCAGCCAGCCGGCTTCATCACTGCGGTTCTGCACCAGCAGAATCTGTGCCTGTGCCAGCTTGAAAAAAATATCGTCATCGCAGATACCGCGCATGCGTTCTATAATCTGTAAAGATTTGTCCTGCCATGCCCGCTTGTCTTCCCGCTTCATTCTGAAACTTAAATATTCCTGAACCAGTGCAAGCACCGCCTGCTTTTTCTCACGGTGCGTATTTTCCTGTCCGGCGCAGTCTACTTCAATTTCAACCGTATATTTCTGCGTAAAAGAACAGATTGTCATTCTGCCCCAGTTCCTGCCCGCGTGCAGCTTGTCCGCATCAATGACATATTCCAGTTCATACTTATTGCCCGTAAAATTCTCAGACGTAATGCGTGTTATCTTCGGACAGATAAACGGTACATCCGTTTCAACCGTAAGCTCCGTATACCCCCAGCCGCTCCTGGTAATCGTTATACGCTCTTTCACGCTTTCCGTAAAATCCGCAAATGTCTTTGTCTGCGGAAAAACATCTATGCCAACCGGTGATTTTTTCCGCACGGCAATTAAAAATTCTTCCATTGCTGCATAAACGTTGGCTTCACTGCCGTTTTTAGCGCCTTTTACCACATCATAAATATTGGTCTGTACCGGATCGTTTTTTAAAAATATCCGTTTAAAATCCGGCGATAAAAAAAAGCCTGCTGCCTCCTCCGGTGAAGTCTGTACAAGATTGGCAAAATGAAACATACTGCCTGCTGCTCCCATGCTGGTCATGACCTTCTGCGCTTCAACCGTGTATTCATAAGATACGCTTTTTTCACCCGCACTGCTGACAATATAAAACTGTCCCTGAATCACCGTACCTTCTTTTAAATCCGCGGCATCTACCGTATAAACTATCTCTGCCGGTGTCGTGCCAAACTGGGGTTTTTCAATGCGGACACGTGCATGACTGGATAATACAATGCCGTAAGCCGGCTGTGATGCCGTAAACCGGAACGTAAACATTCCCTGTCCGCCTGCCGTGACACTGCCGGTCAGCGTATAATCCTGCACTTCTAATTCCGGTCTTTGATATGTAAATTTTCCTCTTGCTAATCGATTGATATACTCCTTCATTCGGAATCAGCCTCCGCTTTGATTTTATCTAAATGCTCTTTCATCTTTTTCTCGTAACCGATTTCTGTCATTTCATAAAAACGACTGTCTTTTAATGCATCCGGCAGATACTGCTGTCTGACATAGTGGTTCTTATAATCATGTGCATACAGATACCCTGCACCGTGACCTAGCTTTGCCGCACTCTTATAGTGGGCATCCTGCAAATGTGCCGGAATTGGAGCGGTCTTTTGTGTTTTTACCACTTCCATTGCCTTATCGACTGCCATATAAGCCGCATTGCTTTTCGGTGCGCATGCCACATACAACGCCGCCTGTGAAAGCGTAATCCGTGCTTCCGGCATACCGAGCCGCTCAACCGCCTGTGCCGCCGCCGAAGCAACTACCAATGCCTGCGGGTCTGCATTGCCCACATCTTCACTCGCACAGATTAAAATCCGCCTTGCAATAAACCGCACATCCTCCCCGGCATATAACATTCTTGCCAAATAATAGGCGGTGGCATCCGGGTCTGAGCCGCGCATACTCTTAATAAATGCTGAAATCGTATCATAGTGGTTATCGCCTGTTTTATCATAGCGGATCACACGCTTCTGGATACATTCGGAAGCAACCGGCAATGTAATATGGATCTTTCCGTCCTCGCTGCGCTGCGTCGTCAGAACACCGATCTCGATCGCATTCAGTGCATGTCTTGCATCACCGCCTGCCATATCCGCCAAAAATTCCAGTGCGTCCGCATCCATCTCCGCCCCATAGCTGCCAAGCCCCTTTTTTTCATCTGTAAGTGCCCGCATGATCAGATCCTTGATATCTTCCTGCTCCAACGGCTTCAGTTCAAAAATGATAGAACGCGACAGCAAAGCTCCATTTACCTCAAAATATGGATTTTCCGTTGTCGCACCGATCAGAATGATCGTTCCGTCCTCCACAAACGGAAGTAGATAATCCTGCTGTCCTTTGTTAAAACGGTGGATCTCATCAATAAAAAGGATCGTCTTTTTCTGATACATCCCCATTGTATCCTTCGCCTTTGCAACAACATCCTCCATATCCTTTTTGCCTGCCACAGTTGCGTTGATCTGTGTAAAGTCCGCACTTGTCGTATTGGCGATCACTTTGGCAATCGTTGTCTTACCTGTTCCCGGCGGTCCGTAAAAGATCAGGGAACTGAGCTTGTCCGCCTTGATCGCACGATATAACAGCTTGTCTTCTCCCAAGATATGACGCTGTCCCACAATTTCCGACAATGTCGTCGGTCGCATACGCGCTGCCAGCGGTGACTCCTTTTCCATTGTGTTCTGTCTCATATATTCAAACAAATCCATTTTATGCCTTCTTTCTGCTTTGCCTGCTCTGATACTCCGGCTCGTATTCCGTGCAATGATCATATGACCTGCTATGATATTTATTTTCACGGCACTACTCCAGCAGCAGTTCGTCTACTGTGACAAATTCATAGCCCTGTGCCTGCAGGCTGTCTACGATTGAAAGTGCAGCAGTCACAGATGTCTCATAGCAGTCATGCAACAATATAATATCATTTTCCTTCACAGTCGTCACTACTCTTTGATAAACACATTGACTGCTGTTACAGCACCAGTCAAGCGGATCCACCGTCCACAAAA
>OGLM01004357.1_pt1 | contig 10502 bp, 5 predicted proteins | sample 1572531 | NCBI WGS metagenome assembly OGLM01 (sample SAMEA2581909, study PRJEB24529) | metagenome | biome: Human gut stool | place: China | collected 2011 | reverse complement strand
GGCGGGCGAGGAGTATAAGCTCTGGGAGATGAAAGCTAGTACGTTTATCCCGCAGAAAGGCCTCGATAGCGAAGGCACGGCAATCGATCGCTTCCCTGCTCCCGAGGCGGATGGTAGGGTAACGACCTTTACGGAGGTGAGTGATTGGAAAGAGGTCGAGATCTCCGGCAATCAGAATCTCTCCGAGGCCGGCCTGTCACAGAGTGTCATCGTTAAATCCGATGGCGTGCTTACCGTCGATATCGAGAATGCGTCCGTCTTTGAGTTGACATTGGAGGAGGGTGCGCAGGTCGTGACAACGAATGCGCTGAAGGTGTCCAAGACTTTCAAAACCAACCGTTCGCTGAATAACAAATGGACGACCTTCGGTAGCCCTATCGAATTGACAGCCTCTGCGGAATATGGTAGTGGGCTAATCCTTTATGCCGCCACCGGCTACACCGCTAAGGAGGCCGTTGCCCAAGGTTGGGAAGAGGTCTCTGTCCTTAACGGGAAAAGGGTCGATCTCACCGCCGGTAGCCCCTATCTGTTGGCCGCCGACGCAGCCTTGACTCGGGTAACCTTTAGCCAAACAGCCTCCGATGCGCCGATCGAGATACCGGCTACGGCTACGGTCGCTTCTGGCGATGCCCTCGAGAACGGCGTGTTCCTCTTCCGGACGAACCCGAATCTCGCCAACCTTACGCTCCGTGGTATCTACGTGCTCAATGCCGAGGGTACCCGCTTCGACCTTCAGGAGGCGGATTATGTGCTGAAGCCTTTCGAGGCATACATCACCGCCAATGCCGTCACCCGCTCGCTGGTTCGTAGCGTGGGTGTGTGCGATGGCTCCGTGGTGACCGCCAACGAGATCGCTACCGCTACCGCCGCTGTCCGTATCTGGGCCGCCGACGGTGCGCTGCATGTCTATTCCGGGGAGGCCGCCGCGCTTACCGTGGTACGCTCCGACGGACGTACCGTCTACGCCGCCTCTATCGCCCCCGGCGATACCCGCTTGGCTTTGCCTTCCGGTATTTACATGGTTCGAATCAATAACATCACTTATAAAATAGCGCTTTGATATGAAACAATATACTAGTTTATGGCTCGTATGCCTGCTGGCGGTCTTCTCGATGACCGCCCGGGCGCAGGAAGGGATCGAGACGAAGGCCCGTCCCGACTACCCCGCTCTTCCTTTCATGTTGACTTTCGAGGCTCCCGCGGAAGGATCTGCCTCCTTATCGATCTCGGCGGACGGTGAGACCCTCACATCCCCTACGACCTTGCATTCCGGCACCGAGGTGACGATTACCGTCACCCCCGCCGACGGCTACCGAATGGCTTCCGGTTACCCGAAGGTTTACCGCACGGGTACGCCCTCCGAAACGGTACCGGCTACGTTTAAGCCCGATGCCAGTAGCGGTATCGCCTACCTCTACACCTTCACCATGCCGGACTTCCCGGTCACGGTAGAGGTGGAGTACGAGAAGATCCAGTCCACCGTCACCTTCGCCAACCCGGCGAACGGTACGCTTACCTTGAGTACCGCCGATGCTCCGGGTAGTTCGATTGTTTCCGGCGGCGAGGTCGCCTCCGGTACGAAGGTGACGATTGCCGCCACCCCCAACAAAGGCTACCAAATGGTGTTCGGCTCCTTGAAGGTATCCGGGAAGGTCGGGGATAAAACCAATACTGTTCCGTTGCAGAAAGAGAAAGATGGTACGACCTACTTCTTGATGCCGGCCTATACGGTGGAGGCTGAGGTGAAATTTGAGCCTATCCTCGTGGCTCTGTCCTCGGAAGCCCGTTTGAGTTCCCTATCGTATAAGGAAGGAAGTGGGGAGGTTACCCCGCTTCCCGGTTTTCTTGCCTCTACGATGAAATATGAGGTGCTGCTCCCAAGTTCCACCCTGGAATCGGCTGCCCTCACCTTATCCGGCCAGCTGGCCGATGCGAAGGCTAAGCTGTTCGTGAATGGATCGCTTGTTCCCGTACAATCGACAGGATCGTTCACGGCTACCGTATCGCTCGAGAGTGGATCGGCCAAGGCTACCTTGGTCGTTACCGCCGAGGATGGACAGACCAAGCGTACGTATGAGGTAAACTTCACGGTACTTCCCGAGTCGGAATATTACGTCAAGATCCTGCAGCCGGAAGGCGGTACGATCTCCGTTTCTTATACAAAAGAGGGTAAGGAAGTGAGCGTGAAATCCGGCGATGCCGTACCCGTTGGTACTGAGTTGAGCTTGGCACATACGGCCTTGCCAAAGTACGAATTCGTGAGTTACAAAGTGAATGATGACCCGCTAGCATCTGGGAATATTACCGTCTCCGGTACCGACGACTTGACGATAACCGCTGCCTTTACGCAGGAATCTTCCGTGACTCCGGAAGAGATCGCTACGATCGGTACGCCGGCCGTTCCCAAGGAAAAGGAAGGGCAGGAGGGAACGAATGTTCCAACGGATGATAACCCGATCGTGATCATCCCCGATGCCGTATCCCTGCCATCGGATACGGAACTCTCCAGCCTCCGCTTGGTGAAGGAAGATATAGAAGACCCAGCGAAAAAGGCTGAGATTGAAGAGAAAGCGAAAGCTGCCGCCCAAGATGCGGGTATCGCTCCTGATGCCCCGAAGATCGTGATGGAAGTGACCTTGGTTAAGGTGACGACCACGATTTCCGCTACCGACGCATCCACCACTACCGCCGTAACTCCCGTGCAGCCCTCCGATATCGTGACGGTACGTATCCCGTATCCGGAAGGCGTAAATAAAACCCAACATGATATCGTGATTATCCACCTCCGCTCGGACGGCGTGGTAGACGTGTATTCCGAGGGTAATAACAATTTGACATTAGAGGATGATTATATGGAGATCTCCGTTGCCAGCTTCAGCCCGTTCGTGGTAAGCTATACGCCCAAATCTGGGCCGGTGGATCCCGATTATCCTGACACACCCGACACCCCGGATACCCCGACATCGAATGCCTCGGTAGAGGGAGGCATAGCGGTTTGGACCTCTGCCAACGCCCTCCATATCCGTGCGGATCGTCCGGCTGAGGCATGGGTTGTCGGCCTGTCGGGTACTAGTCGTGCCCGGTTTGCGGTCGTTCCCGGCGAGACAAGACGCGCTCTTCCTGCGGGAGTCTATCTTGTCCGAATAGCTGACCAGACCTATAAGGTACGGATACGGAACTAAGCGTTGTTTGTTTGACGTGAGAGGGATGTCCTTGTTTCTCCTTGGGGAGAGCGGGGCATCCCTTCTTTTTTGTGAATATGTTTCTTAACATACCTACCCGTAATCAATTGGTTAGCCGCAAATGCTTATCTTTGAGCTATCCCGATGTAAACGCTTACAATATGCTAGTCATTTAAACTCAATTATAGTATGAAACCGGAAGATTACATTACCAGAGAGGAGAAGTATGGTGCCCACAACTACCATCCTCTGCCGGTCGTTCTCAGAAGAGGCGAAGGCGTGTTCGTGTGGGACGTGGAAGGAAAACGTTATTTTGATTTCTTGTCCGGCTATTCTGCCTTGAGCCAAGGACATTGCCATCCTAAGATCGTGAAGGCCCTGATGGAGCAGGCGGAGAAGCTTACGCTCGTATCCCGTGCTTTTCATGCGGATATACTGGGTGAGTACATGGAATTTACCTGTAAGTTTTTCGGATATGATAAGCTCTTGCCGATGAATACGGGGGCCGAGGCGGTAGAGACGGCCTTGAAGCTTTGCCGCCGTTGGGGATACCGTAAGAAAGGGGTCGCTCCGGAGCGTGCGAAGATCGTGGTTTGTAGCGAGAATTTCCACGGACGTACGATCACGATTATCTCCATGAGCACCGATCCTAGTTCCTACGCCGATTTCGGCCCTTATACGCCCGGATTTATAAAGATACCCTATAATAAGGTGGATGCCTTGGCCGAGGCCTTGAAAGATCCCGATGTAGTAGGCTTCTTGGTGGAACCGATCCAAGGTGAGGCCGGGGTCGTGGTGCCCGACGATGGTTATCTGCGGGCTTGCTATGATCTTTGCCATCAGCATAATGTGTTGTTTATCGCGGATGAGATACAGACAGGTATCGGTCGTACCGGTAAGCTATTGGCTTGCGATTACGAGGGGATTCGTCCGGACATCTTGATCTTGGGAAAGGCGTTGTCCGGTGGGGTCAGTCCGGTCTCGGCGGTATTGGCGGACGATGAGATCATGCTTACGATCGCTCCGGGAGAGCACGGTTCTACGTATGGTGGAAATCCGTTGGCGGCAAAGGTAGCTATCGCCGCCTTGGAGGTGGTACGTGACGAGCATTTGTCGGAGAACGCTTTCAAGATGGGTGAATTGTTCCGTAGCGAGATCGAGAAGATCGATAATCCGATGATTAAGAAAGTACGGGGTAAAGGCTTGCTGAACGCTGTCGTGACGGAACCTAAAGATGGGAAGACGGCATGGGACATCTGTTTGGCGTTGAAGGAAAACGGCTTGATAGCCAAGCCTACCCACGATCATATCATCCGCTTCACGCCTCCTTTGGTGATTACTGAGGAGCAAATGATGGAAGCTATTGGTATCATACGAGATACATTCGCTAAATTCTAAGGTATGAAAATAAATGTAATAGGCGTTCCCTTGAACTTGGGATGTGATCGGGAGGGCGTAGAGCGTGCCCCGAATCACCTCCGGGAACGGGGATTGATGGGAGTGATCCGGAAGAACGGGCATAAAGCCTTTGATTTGGGTAATTTGTATGTACCCCCTGTTAGCGAGGCGGATAAGTTCGTACGGGGTAACAGCATGAAATATCTGGATGCGATCGTGGAGGTGAATACGAATCTGGCGGAGTTGGTTTATGATACATTGCGTGGAGGAGCGTTCCCCTTGGTGATTGGCGGGGATCATTCGCTGGGTTTAGGTAGCGCCTCGGGCGTGGGTAAATGTTATGATGATTTCGGCATTATCTGGCTGGACGCTCATGGGGATATCAATACCAGCGAGACTTCTCCCAGTGGTAATATCCACGGGATGCCTCTTAGCGCATTGATGGGGATGGGAAGCGAGGAGCTGGTGAATGTCTACGCACCCGGGAACAAGGTGAACCCGCAGAACGTATTCTTGGTCGGGACCCGCAGTCTGGATGAGGGCGAGTGGGCTTTGATCGAGCGGGAGAAGCTGAGTGTCTATACGATGGAGACGATCCATCTGAAAGGTATCGGCTTCGTTGCGGAGGACATCAAGCGGAAATTGAAGGAACGGAAGATCCGCAACGTGCATTTCAGCATAGACGTGGATAGCATAGACCCCCGTTTCGCCCCGGGCACGGGAACCCGTGTGTGTGAGGGACTGATGCCGGATGAGTTTAATAACTTCGTGGATCATATGCTATCGACAAACTTGATTAAATCGATGGATCTGGTAGAGCTGAATCCGGAATTGGATGTGAACGAGCAGACTACAAGCCTTTGTCTGCAGATCATTGATTATATTACCGCCCGTCTATAAGGAATCTAAATTCCATGGTTTATGATAAGAGTGTGAAAATGAAGTCCCCTTGTCCCGGTTCAGACCGGATACGAGGGGACTTGAAAATACGATATGTCTATTGGTTTATTTCATTCTTCGGATATTGGCGTAATTGAAGCTATCGCTCAAGAAATCGTCCTCGCTGAATTTATAGCCTTGAGGGCCCCAGTTGCCCATGGCCAGCATAGCCAACATCGTCATTGGATTGAATTCGCTCATGTCGCCGCTAGCAGCCGCAAGGGAAACTGATTCCATTAACTTACGCATTGAGTGTTGATAGTTTTCGTTGATCACCATGTTGCGGTACAAGGCAAGGATTCCGTCTCCTTGCTCCTTACGGTTCCAAGTCAGTATATATGTACCGTCGTTGGCTTCCGCCTTGGCTTGGAGATCGGGCAGTTTGGCGGAGTTGGCGTCCGCTATGATAAAGGTTACGAAACCTTCCTTGTCCACTTTAGGCATTTCCTCGTCATAAATAGAGGCATACGAGTAGGTCTCGGCTGACCCAAGGCATATGGACCAGTATCGTACATCGGCGGTGGCGTATTCGCTTACGCTTTTAGGAGCCGTAGGAGGGATGAAACGGAAAGTAGCTACCTCCCCTTCGTTCAGTTTGATGCGGGCGAATAGGTATTCTGCCGGGCTGTTCGGGTACATTAGGCTCAGCGGGGCACGCATGAACGGGAGTTGCGGCAGGTCGGCGGAGAAATCCATCGGCGGCAAGTTCAACGATTCGTGGATGTTGCAGACCTCACGCTTCGGGAAATCTACTTCCTCACCTGTAGTCACATCGAAAGCTTGGATAGCAGGCATGTCCACGCCGCCATACTCATCGCCGCTATATTGTTTCGCCAAGTAAAGACGCATGAAAATGGAGACCATATTGACATCTTCCGGAAACTCGCATATGTTCTTCATCGAGGCACGTGCGCTGGCGGGGGTGTTAGCGGGAATGATGTAAATCGTATAGCCATTTGCTCCGTAGTCGTCTGTTTCCTTTACATAGGGGTTGATGGAGCTGTCATCGGGTTGGATATTTACGTCTTCAATGCTGGATACGTCTATTTGGGTCTCGTCGTTATAAACCGTGAAATTGAAGAAGCGTGACTTCGGGAACTTTCCAGTCAGACGAAGGCCGATGTTTGGATTATCTTTGTAAGAATAGGTGTATTCCCAATAATCGGCATAGATATCAGGAAAGGCCAGTAGGGTTTGATTGTCGCCCCGGAGCGTCTTGCCCCATTGTTCCTTGGGTTCCGGGTTGTTGATTTGAGGGGTATTCTCATCATCGTCGTCGCAAGCGGTGAACATACCCATAGTAAGGGCTACCAACATTAAGTAAAAAATCTTCTTCATGATTCTGTTCGTTAATTAATCTGTTTGTTATTAAAATGAGAGCGCAAAAGTATCTCATTTCCAATTAGGGTTGACCTATTGAAAATGAAATACCTTGGATAAGACCACAGAATCCTAGGAATGGAACAGCTAGAAGGGGTATCCGATAGCGAAATGGTAACCCATGCCGTCCTTGAATTTCGGGATATTGTAATAGCCTTTCTTTCCGGTATCGTAAGGGAGATGCAGACCGATACCCACGTCGAAACGGATGACGATAAAGGTGAGGTCGTAACGCAGGCCGAAGCCGGTTCCTAAGGCTAGATCCTTGAGGAAGCTACCCCATTTCAGTTGTCCGCCGGGACGATCCGGATCGTTTCGGATCAACCAGATGTTGCCGCTGTCGAGGAAGGTAGCCCCGTGGAGGTCGCCAAGGATCGGGAAGCGGTATTCGAGGTTGGCCTCGAATTTAAGATCACCCGTACGGTCGATGTAAGCGTATTTATTGTTGTCGCTGTTCTGGTAGTAGCGTCCGGGACCGATGCTGCGGATCGTAAAGGCACGGATGCTATTCGCTCCGCCGATGTAGAATTGCTCGTTATAAGGGGAGGTACGGGCGTTGCCGTAGCTATAAATAGCGCCGGCCATTAATCGGCCTACGAGATATTGCTTATGCCCGAGGGCGTAATTATAACGTATCTCGGCGGTTCCCTTGATGAATTGGGCGAAGGGGTTGCCGAGTAATTCCTTATCCTCTTTATTGAATTTCTTCCCGGCTAACGCATAAATCCCATCCAAGACAAGACCCGCTTGGGTAACGGATGCCTGCCACCAAAGATGGTTCCGGCGACTGGTAATCGGGGAATCATCATAGGTATAGGTATAGTTCATGGCCGGGATGAATTGATTTTGCAAACTCTTCTTTAGGGCCTTGTTCACGTTGGTAATGCTGTCGAACTCATGCGTGGTATGCTGGAGCAAGTTGAACGTCAGCTTGAAAGGGGTGATGGAATGATGAGACGTGGCGGTAGGCTGGAACTCATACGAGGCGTCACCACCGAATGCCAGCAACTTGAAGAAACGGGCCCGGTTCATCTGGTCCGCATAGAGGCGGAAGGTGGTGCTGGCCGGGAAATTCATGTCCCGTTTGCTGAATGTAGGGAACAATACCCGTGGGAAAGTCAGCGTGGTAGTCAAGCCTAACTCATAACTGTTGATCTTGGAGTTGCTACCATCCAGCTTGTTTCCGGTCTGCCATTCGTAAGAGCCGCGGAGTTTCACGCCGAAGGTCTCGCCCCCTCCGAAGACATTCCGTTTGGTCACGCTGAAAATGGCGCCCGGACCCACTTGGTCGTTGCTCTTGGCGGTAACGTTCAACTCGAGCTCGCCGTCCAATGGAAGATCGTAGACCGTATTGATCCGCAGATCCAGCGTATCTTGGCGGCGCATGGTATCACGGGGGGAATATTGCAACTCGGCATAACGGAAGATACCCAAGCGGGACAGGGCCGTTTGCGTCCGTTCCTGCGCCCGCTGGTTATAAAGTTCCCCCGGCTTGAAATATAAACGGTTGTAAATGACCGAGGGGCGAACCCTTAGCTTGCCCTCATAATGGATCGTAAGCTCGTTATTCCGGGCGGCGCCGCTCATTCTCGGCAACGATGTGCGTGAATTTATCCGCGAGCCAGACGGATATATCCCCGAGTTTCCAAGGGCGGAGGGCCGAGGGAGGCAGGCTTTCCTTCGGGGCCACCCGTAAGGCCACTTTCCCGGGGTTCAACAAGGTATCCGCTTGATAGGTGATGAAATCGGGACGGAAATAGTAATATCCGTTGTTACGGAGCAAGGACGAGATGCGTTCCCGCTCGGCTTGCAATTGGACGACATTGAAATTCTCTCCTTTGTGGAGGATACGATCGCCGATCGTGGCATCGATCAATGAGTCGGCACGGTGACGGATATGGACGTATTGGATGCTGTCCAGCGTATACGGATCGTTCATGGTGACACTGTATTCCAGCTTCGCCTTCCGGGGATTCTTGGGATCGGGTATGACCTCGAAAGAAGTCTCTCCGTTGAAATAACCGTACTCGTTCAATAGGTTCCGGGCTACCTTGACGCGGACATCCGGGTTCACGGTGGTGATCAGCACCGGTTTCGACGCTAGTTTGTTAAAGATCCACTTGCCGACCTTCCCTTTCTTGTTCACGAAAGCGTTGTAGACCCACAGGCCGAAAGGAAAAGGCACCCGGATCGAGGAGCTTCCCAGCAAGGCGTTGTTGGGAGGATAGGCTAGGGCGGCCTCGACCTCTTCCAAGGCGGCTTCGCCGGGTTTGGTCTTATCCTCGTTCTTCACCTCTATTTTCTTGATACCGGTATATAGGACCGCTCCCTCGGGAAGGTTCTTCGTGGTGGAGCAAGAGGTGAGCAAGAAGGCCAGCAGCCCGAGTAGCGCCAGCGACGATAGGATCGCTCTTTGGGTAGACACCCCCCCTCGCCCTAGGGAAGTATCCTTCCCTGCTTTGGGAAGGCATGTTTCCCTGCTCAGGGAAGGCATGTTTCCCTGCTCTAGGAGGGCATCCTTCCTAAAATATATTAAAACGTTTTTCATATTCATTCCTTTTCTGTTTCCTCTTTCACTGGTTTCACTTTCGTTTTCTTGAAGTTGAATAGCTCCCTGAGATGCATCATTTTCTTGCGGAGCACGATACCGGCTCCGGTCTCCGTGATCTCGCCTTCCAGCAGGCTCTCGTAGTTCTTGTCGTGGAAGAGCTTGACGTAGCGGGAGCCGCTGCTGTCCAGCCGGTATTCGACGGATACGTTGTCGATGAACGGCTGCGCCTGCCCGTTGTTAATGTTCTCGCCGGTAGAGATACGGCCGCCTAGAACCACACGGATACGGTCATTATAGAATCGCTTGGCGAAGCGGAAGGAGTAGTCGGTACGGGTACCGCCTCCGGCGTCGCCATTATCGTCGTATGTCTCCATGCCGAAACTGATATCCACGGACTTCAAGGCGCTTCCGGCGATGTTGTTGATCTCGCTTTGCAAGAAGCTGGTCAAGGCGTCTCCCATATTCATGTTCACCTTGCCGCCGCCACCGCCACCGCCGAGGTACATACCGGTCACGAGCATGCTGACAGCCAGCTTCGCCCGTTCCTCCGGACCTTTCGAGGTTAGTTCCTCTTGCATCGCCATGTCTTCCGGGGCGGTGAGGGTAAATTGCAACCCTAGGTTCTCCAGTTGTTGGGTCAGTTCGATGCCTACGTCGAAATTCACCAAGCGGGGCGATGATTGCCCGGTTAGGGTGACGGACGTACGGACTCGCTCGGTGGCCGTAAGGTTCAAGGTCGGGTCCATGGGGTTACCCGTCCATTGCACGTAGCTACCCTCCTGTACGTTGAACTCCTTCAGCGGGATGACCGGGATGGAGTACTTGATGGTTCCGCCCGTCAGCGTGTAGCGTCCGTTCAAGAACATATCGCCTTGCGGGGTATACTGGAAGGAAAGGTCGCCGCCACCCTCCAAATTGATATGGTTGGACTGGTCGGGACTTAAATCCACGTTCGCTTGTACGGCGGGATCGATGTGGATCGTCATCAGCATGTCCATGCCTCCCATCGGCAACGGGGGTTTACGAGGCATGCGCCGGCGTAAGGTATCCGT
>OGLM01004353.1_pt1 | contig 10505 bp, 10 predicted proteins | sample 1572531 | NCBI WGS metagenome assembly OGLM01 (sample SAMEA2581909, study PRJEB24529) | metagenome | biome: Human gut stool | place: China | collected 2011 | reverse complement strand
CGATCTCATAGATGTAGTTTTCTCTCACCAACTTGTCGAGTTTGATCAGCTTGCTGTATTTTTGTTTCAACGTATTGGCCTCAATCAGGTAGGAGTTGACATTCGCGTCCGCCGCGAAGTCCGCCGCGTTCGTCCACGGGATGTTGCCGTAGTTCGCCATAGCGGGCGCGAGGGCGCTGTTCTTCGCCATCACGTCGCCAAGGTGCGCGGAGGGAGAGACGGTGCCGTTGAGCACGTCCGCCACGCCATAGAAGCCGTACGCGCCGGGGAAGCCGATCCAGACGATCGCGTCGATGTCCGGGTCGTCCTTCAGGTTGGCGATTTCCATCGGGTTCGTGGCGTTGACCAGCACGATGACCTTGTCGAAATTGGCCTTTGCTTCCTCGATCATGGCCATTTCTTCATCGCTCAGGCTCAGGATGTTGCCGTTGACGGTGTGCACGCCGTCTGCCAGGCCTTCCTCGCCGGGGTAGTATGCACCGGCTTCGCCGCCGACACGGCTCACCACCACGATGGCAGCGTCGCCGTACTCGGTGTACTTGGACTCAAAGTCGGGGTTGAGCTGCTTGAGCTCGTCCAGGGTCAGCTCGTGGGGATCATCGTAAGCGGTGATCTCGGCGTAAGCCGGCAGGATGCCGCCGCCGAACTGGGGCTTGGTCCATTCCTTGTCCGCAAAGAATGCCTCGTAAGCTGCCAGGGTCTCCGGGTTCAGCTGGAAGCCGCGCTCGGTAAAGGCGTCAAAGATCTGCACGGTGGACTTGCCGTCCGGCACGCTGCCGCCGCTGTTGCCGTAAACAGGAGCATAGCTGCGGACGCCCAGCATGGTGATCTTGGCATCCTTGGCCAGAGGCAGGGCACCGTTCTCGTTCTTCAGCAGGGCAAAGGTCTCCTGCGAAGCCTCGATGGCGAAGTCCTTGAAGCCCTCGTAGGCTTCTTTGGCCGTGGTGAATTCCGACTTGTAGGTCCAGGCATCGGATTCATCGTCCGACTGCTCGGTCACAGTCTGGGTGCTGCGGGTGCCCAGGAAGGCATCCACAGAGGTGCGGTAGAGCTCCAGGATGTTGCCTGCCATCATGGAAACGGCCAGAAGCAGGGCAAACACCATGGTCAAACCGCGCCACAGGTTTTTCTTCTTCAACATTTTGTCCTCCTTTGAAAGTTGTCCGCTCTCCCCCTGTGCGGTGCGGAAGCAAACGCCGCACAAAAAGAAACCGGCAGAGTGATTCAAAGCTCTGCCGATAGTATAGAGGTTTTGTGAATATTTACAACAGATTTTTCCCAAACTGTCATTTTGGGGCCCTGAACTGTCATTTGAGCGGCAGGAGCGCCACCAGACGGAACATGCCGTCCTGTGCCTGCATCGTCAGGGTGCCGCCGTGCTGCTGCACGATGCGGCGGATGCTCTTAACGCCAAAACCGTGCCACCGGGCGTCCCCCTTGGTGGTCTGGGGCAGGCCGTCCACAAAGTGCAGCGGCTCGGCGGCGCAGTTCTCCATGCGGATGAGCAGCATGCCCCGCTCGGCCCGCACCTGCAGGCCGATGTAGCGGCGGTCCGGCTCCAGCGGGGTCACCGCCTCGATGGCGTTGTCCAGCGCGTTGCCGAACAGCGAGTACACCTCGCCGGGCTTCAGGAAGTCCAGCTTTGCACCGTCGGCGATGTAATCCAGCTGGATGCCGCGGCCCTTGCACACGATGGAGCGCTCCGCCAGCAGCACGTCCAACGTCTCGTTGCCGGTCTTGATCGTGGAGTCGTAGATATCCACCGCCTTTTTCAGCTCGTCCAGCTCCTCGGTCGGCACCCGGCTGCCCAGCGTGTACAGCTGCTTGCGGATGTCATGGCACTTGATGTTGATGAGCTCCACCGTCTCCTTGGACAGCTCCATCTGCTGGCGCTGCTGGCGCATCATCTGCTGCAGCACCATGTTGTCCCACTCGGCGTCGCTGTGCTGCAGGATCTCACACAGCAGGAAGAACAGCAGGATGGTGGTCACCTCGTCGTAGACGCTGTAGACGGTAAAGATGCGCGGGGCGCTGTCCACACTAAAGGCGTTGAACAGGTTGACGAAGATGTTCATGCTCAGCTGGTAGCCCACCATGATAAAAGTCATCGTGCGCCCGGGCAGTGTGCCCAGATTGCGGCTGTGCAGCCGCCGGGTGAGGGTCAGGCAGCACACCGCGAACAGCAGCACGAAAAGGCCCAGATAGACCCACTGGCTCCAGGCCCAGTACTGCCGGTCCATGTGATACACCGCATTCTGCAGCAGCTTGGCCCCCCGGTAGATGATGTGCTGCATGGTGCCCGCAGCCGTAGCATAGAACACCGCCCACGCTGCCGCGATGCGGAAGCACAGCCGGATGCCCACCGCCGCGATGCTCCACAGCAGAAAGGTGCGCAGCGACTCGGTGTAGAGGTTGTGGGGCACCTGCTCCCACACGATGGTAAAGCAGGCCTCCGCCAGCAGGATGCCGGTCAGCCGCGCCGCAAAGCGCTCCTGCCGCTCCAGCTTCCAGGTGGTGGCCGCCACGCACGCCAGCAGTTCCAGCACATAGCCGTGGCGTTCAAACAGATCGATGACCGTACTCATAGCACAAATTCGTTGCCCATGCTGCGGGCCAGCTCCTCCATGAATTCCTTTTTGCGCAGACGGCTGATCTGCAGCTTCTCCCCGTTGGAAAGCACTACGTCGCTGCCGGTGACGGTCTGGATGTGCTTCTGGTTGACCAGATAGCACTTGTTGCAGCGCAGGAAGCCCTTGCCGTGCAGCCGCTGTTCGGCGTCCTGCAGGGTTCCGGTGCCCGGCAGCTGGCCTTTTTCAGTGTGATAGGTCAGCTTGTGGCCCTGCACCTCGATGTAATAGATCTCCCACAGCAGCAGCCGCTGGGTGCCGGTGGGCAGGGCCACCATCACGCTCTCGGCGGCGGCGCGCCAGCGCTGGGCCGCACGGTCCAGCTTGATGCTCAACGGCCCATACTGGGCAGGCTTGATGATGTAGTCCAGCGCATCCACCTCATAGCCCTTGACCGCAAACTGGGCCATGTTGGTCACAAAGATCAGGATGACCTGCCGGTCGATCTCCCGCAGGCGGTGGGCCGCCTCCATGCCGTTGATGCCCGGCAGCTCAATGTCCATGAACACGATGTCATAGTCGGCACGGTAATGTTCCAGAAACGACGCCGCATCCCCGAAGGCCGTGGTCTCCAGCGGGATATCCCGCTCTGCCGAGTAGCGGGCAAGGCATTCTTTCAGATGTTCCAGCTCTCTGGGGCTGTCCTCCACGATCGCACAGCGCAGCATCCGGTTCTCCCCTTCACAAAAACTTTTCGGAATCAGTATAGCGCAATCTGTGAAAATTGGCAACAATTGCCCTTGCACACAATAAACAACCACCAGCCGAGCTGGTGGTTGTTCCTTCATTTTTGTCGATTCGTGTCCATTGGGAAACAGCTGAAGGTTTTTCACGCTCACAGGGTCCGGCCTTGCCCACATTGCAAAAGCCAAAATATTTTCAACATTCAATCCAAAAACAAGGCAATGTGTTGACTTTTGCGGAAAGTCTTGCTATAGTATGAGATACAAGGATTCCATACAGGTTCTGCGTGAGAGAATGAGAGACGCACAACAGCCCCTTTCGGCTTGTGGTGCGTCTTTTTCTTTTTGCAAGGTTGGAATCTTCTCTGCGTTTTTCCGTGTGCACCGGAAGTACAGCAGTCCCAAAGACCCGATGGGAGAATGGCCATTCCCGTCCATCATCACAAGAATGACACGATACCAAGAGACTGTCAAAAGGAGAACAGAATCATGAAAAAGATTTCGCGGAAAAGTTTCCTGAAGCTGGCAGCCGCCACCGCTGCCGGAACTGCTATGGCTCCCGCTCTCATGGGCTGTGCCTGGCCTGACACGCAGGGCCACACCCCCTACAAAGGCGATATCGTGTTGCTGCTGAGCAACGATATCCACTCCAATCTGGGTACTTCTAAGATCATGAGTACGGACGGCTCTACCCGGATCACCGGCGGCGTGGCGCGAATGGCCGCCGCACAGGCCGGGGTACGCCACCGAGCCTTTGGCAAAACCCTGACCTTGGACGGTGGTGACTACTCCCAGGGAACTCCTTACCAGGACGGCTATCAAAAGGGCTGGGAGATCCTGGCCCTGGCCGAAATGCAGGTAGATTTCTGCACCCTGGGCAACCACGAATTCGACGTGGGCGATCAGGCCGTCGAAAACTCCTGGGTCAACGCCCGGAAAAACCGGCTGCGCTACGGGGTCTACCACAAACTGCCCCAGTTGCTGGTATCCAATATGTTCATCAAATACAACCAACGGCGAGCCGATCTCTTATACCAGCGCTGACATCCGCCCCAATGACCTGAGCACCAATGCTTTTGGTGCCGGGGCCTACGCCAAGACCGGGGCCAAAAACTACGCCATCCGCCAGGTAGCAGGCTACAGGGTGGGTCTGTTTGCCCTGGAAGGCGAGGAGTCCTACGGCTACTGCAAGAACTCGGACCTGACCCGGATGGACTGTGCCGAGGTTGCCAGAGTCTATGCCCGTTTCCTCAAGGAGGAGAAGGGCTGTGATCTTGTCATCGCCATCAGCCACTGCGGCATGGAAGAGGACCGGGCCACCGCGCGGGCTCAGGAAGGCTTCCTGGACGTGATCCAGAACGCTCACGACCACCTCGCCTATGACCAACCCATCGTGGAGAACGGCGTGATCATGACCTCCACCGGCTGCTATGCTCAAAACCTGGGCGTGCTGAGCCTGCAAAAAATATCTGCCGGCTGGACCTGGGTGCCAGAGGAGACCTGTTGCTATGAGCTGACGAAGGCATACGACTACGAGGATCCCCGGGATCTGTCACCGGAAGCTCTGGCATACCGGAGTATGCAGGATCTTCTGGCCCGCTACGACGCAGACCTGACGGCACCGGACGGCTATTTCTCCAAGCTGGGTCTGGACGATGTAACGCCGGACAGCGTGGTGATGACCATCCCCACCGGCTACGACTATATCCAGTACGAAGACGGAAAGGCCATCGGATACACTTACATCCAGTCTCCTGTCACCGCCTTTATCTGTGATTCCTTCAATTATGCCTCCGGCTCTCAGGTATCCTTCGTGTTCGGCGGCTACGTCCGCACTGCGCTGTATCAGGGTGACTTTACCGTCGCGGACGCCTTCAACGAGCAATCCACCGGTGAATCGGCGATCGACCACAGCGCGGGCTCCAGTCTGGTGGTCTGCGACTTGTCCGGTGCACAGCTGGCATCCATCTGTGTCTTTGATGCTGCGTGCTCCGGTGTCACCCCTCAGGGCCGGACCTACGGCGGTGCCGGCACCCTCCACACCGGAAATCTGCGCTACCGCTATCACATTTCTGACGGGCAGATCTCCTGTAATGTTTCCAGCATCGAAGTCTATTTCCCGGAGAGCGACAGCTGGCAGCCTCTGGACTTCCACAAAGCCTACTCCACCTCTTTCACCTTTGAATCCTCCCAGAACTTGGTGAGTCTGCTGCCCTGGGCCAGCAAAATGGCCACAGGGCAGGCGCTTCCCTTTGCCCCCTACGATGAGGCCACCGGCACCTACATGGATGTTCCCTCCGACAACAAATCGGAGGAATACTACCGGTTCTGGGCTCCTTATTGCCGCGGCAAGGGCGTGCTGGAGGGCACCAGCTATGAACTGAAATCCTGGACAGCCCTGTATTACTATGCCGCCAGCATGAACGGTACCTTATCCGATGCCTACACCCCGGACCATCTGATGCAGACCCGCATCCAGGGTTGATTTTCCAACAACTTCTGATGTAAAAAGCTATACGACCACGGCAGGCTAGAAGATTAAATCAAAAACAGCTGGATGCTTCATCTGAACGATGATACACCCAGTTGTTTCTTTTATTGGCACAGCCTCTCTAACAACGCCGTGCAACCTGCCAGTACATCCCGCCATGTGTCCTCGAAATTTCCAGTAAACCACGGGTCGGCCACATCGTGCGGCGTACTGGTATACGACATCAGGAGGGAGACCTTGTGCAACGGGTCGTTCCCTACAAAACGAGCCATATCCCGCAGGTTGCTTCGATCCATTGCAACCAGATAATCATAGGTATCATAATCCTGCCGTGTCATCTGACGCGCCGTTTTGCCTACACAGGAAATGGCATGGTCTGCCAATTTTTGCCGAGCGGGTGGATAGACCGGGTTGCCCACTTCTTCCGCACTGGTCGCAGCGGAGGCGATTTCAAATTTTTCTGCAATACCGGCTTTTTCCACAAGGTCTTTCATAACAAATTCCGCCATGGGACTACGGCAGATATTCCCCAGACAGATGAACAAGATTCGGGTCATTTTCTCTCAGCTCCTTTGGGCAACCGTATACCATTGTCGGGACAGTATTGGAATGGGCTTTTCCCTGCTCTGCCAGAACGTAACGAAAAGCATACCCTCCACCAACTGTGCAAAGACATCCGTCCAGCCCGCAGAATGCCAGCTTCTTTCGGAGATTGGAAACGGTATTGCCAACCACTTTTAAGGTATCGGCGCAATCCTTTCCCCATACAGCATCAAAAAGCTCTTTTTTAGAGAGCGCCGTTCCTTCGCAGACTGCCAGCACCCACAACAGGTCGGATTCAAGACGTGTCAACGAAATATTTCTGCCGTTGGCTGAAATTTCATGTCGGGTGTTGTCAATCACCAATCCCGGCAGTTCCAGTTTTTTCTTTGCGCAGAATGTGATCTGCTCCGCATCGATCTGCGCCTGTTGCAAAAGGCTCAGAATCGTTTGCTCCAGTGCCGGGTCCGGGGTGTTCGCTCGTATCACAATCATGGAAGGCTCCTGTGTCACCGTTACTCTGCATCCATTTCGCGGATCAGATTGACCATTTCGATGGCGCTGACCGCGCAGTCATAGCCCTTGTTTCCGGCTTTCGTCCCTGCCCGCTCGATTGCCTGCTCGATATTTTCAGTCGTCAGAACGCCAAATAAAACAGGAATCCCGCTTTCCAGCGAAACTGCTGCGATGCCTTTTGAGACTTCGTTGCAGACGTAGTCGTAATGGCTGGTAGAGCCGCGAATCACTGCGCCAAGGCAAATCACAGCATCGTACTTTCCGCTTTTTGCCATTTTGGAAGCAACCAGCGGAATTTCAAACGCTCCCGGCACCCATGCGACATGAACATCGTCCTCGCTCACATCGTGCCGAAGGAGTGCATCCATTGCACCGCCAAGGAGCCTTGAGGTGATGAACTCGTTGAATCGTGCAGCAACGATACCGACCCGGATGTTTTGTGCAATCAGTTTTCCTTCAAATGATTTCATTGTAAAATCCCTCTTTTCCTTAATAACTCAGGATATGTCCCATTCTTGCCTGCTTGGTTTTCAGATAGAACAGGTCGTGCGCGGTCGCAGTCATCTGAATTGGGACACGTTCTGTAATCTCCAGACCGAACTCGGAAAGTTGGTATACCTTATCCGGATTATTGGTCAACAAGCGCAAACTATGTGCTCCCAGCTCCCGCAAAATCTGTGCTCCCATGTAATACTCCCGTTCATCCCCATGGAAACCAAGGGCGAGGTTGGCTTCCAGGGTATCCATGCCCTGTTCCTGCAACTCGTAGGCACGCAGCTTATTTATGAGACCGATACCGCGCCCTTCCTGCCGCATATAGAGCAGGATGCCACGCCCCTCCTTTTCAATTTGCGTCATCGCCGCAGCCAACTGCTGTCCGCAATCGCAGCGCAGCGAACCGAACGTATCACCCGTCAGACATTCCGAATGCACCCGACACAGGACATCCCGGCCATCACCGATTTCACCTTTTACCAATGCGATGTGATGTTCTCCGTTCAGGCGGCTCACAAAACCGTATGCGCGGAAGTCGCCGTATTTTGTCGGTAGATTTACAGCAGCCACCTGATCGACCAGCTTTTCGTGACACTTACGGTACTCTTGCAAGGCTTGGATGGTGATGAATTTGATTTGGAATCGTTCTGCCAGCTGTGCAAGTTCCTCCGTGCGCATCATAGTGCCATCGTCCCTCATGATCTCGCAGCAAAGCCCGCACTCTTTCAGCCCTGCCAGACGGCACAGGTCTACGGTGGCTTCTGTGTGGCCGTTCCGTTCCAGAACACCATTTTTCCTTGCTAAAAGCGGGAACATATGACCCGGTCGCCGGAAATCTTCTGCTTTTGCGTCTTCTGCTACACAGGCCAGCGCGGTAATAGAGCGTTCCGCAGCAGAAATGCCGGTCGTGGTTGAAATATGGTCGATGGACACGGTAAAGGCGGTTTCATGGTTGTCCGTGTTATGCCGAACCATCTGCGGAAACTTCAGCTTCTGTACAAAGGCTTCCGACATCGGCATACAGATCAGACCTTTGCCGTGGGTCGCCATGAAATTGACATTTTCTGTTGTCGCAAACTCAGCGGCACAGATAAAATCGCCCTCGTTTTCGCGTTCCGGGTCATCCGTCACCAAAATGATCTTGCCTTGTCTCAAATCTTCCAGAGCTTCAGGAATGGTATTGAATCTCATCGTCGTTTCTCCTTATTCAAATCCGTAGCGTATCAGCATTTCTTTCGTAACAGAGCTTTGCCGGTGTTCCTGCGGTATCGGCTGAAACAGCTTTTCGACATACTTGCCAAGGATGTCGGTCTCCAGATTTACCACATCGTTTTTGTGCCTTTGACACAGATTTGTACAGCTGACGGTGTGAGGGATGGTGGACACCGAAAACGCATCTGAACTGACTTCTGCCACCGTCAGGCTTATACCATCGACCGCGATGGAGCCTTTTTCCACGACATAGCGCAAAAGATTCGGTTCCGCATGGATGGTAAACCAGACCGCATTGTCGTCTTTTTCGATTCGCAGGATGCACCCGGTGCCATCCACATGACCCGCCACAATATGCCCGCCGAACCGTCCATCCGCAGCCATTGCCCGTTCCAGATTGACCCTGCTCCCGACCATAAGACCTGCAAGAGAGGAGCGGTTCAGGGTTTCATGCATAACATCGGCAGAAAAGCTGTCTGCAAAAAGCCGGGTAACGGTCAAGCAGATGCCATTCACTGCGATGCTGTCACCGATTTTTGTGTTTTCCAGAACGGTCCGTGCCTGAATGTTCAGCACTTCCGAATGCTGCCCATGCGTGATCTGCTTTACGGTTCCGACTTCTTCTATAATTCCGGTGAACATGGATACTCGACCTCACTTTCAATCAGAATATCCTCGCCAAGATGGGTCAGGCTGCTGTTTTTCAGCCGGAATGCTGCACTCGGCATAGGAACTCCTGCACCTTCCACCGGTGTTTTTGCTTCCTGTCCGCCGAACAGCTTTGGGGCAATGTACGCCTGCACCTGTTGAACAACGCCGCTTTCCAGAGCTGCCCAGTTCAGTGTCCCTCCGCCTTCCAGAAGAATGCTGTCGAGTTGTTCCTGACCAAGTTTTTCCATAAGTTGTACAAGGTCAACGTGACCGTTCCTTTTGTCCAGACAAATCACTCGGCACCCAGCCTGTCGATATATCGCCTGCCGTTTCGGGTCGGCGCAGCAGGTCGCAAGGATGGTCGGGATCTGTTTTGCTGTTGCGACCACCTGTGCTTGCAATGGTGTCCGCAGCTGAGTATCGCAGACGATGCGAACTGGATTTTTTCCGTTCTCCATGTGGCAGGTCAATAAGGGATCATCGGCAAGAATGGTTCCGACACCGACCATGATTCCGCTGAAACGATGCCGCTGTTGTTGAACATCCGCTCGGGCAGCTTCACTTGTAATCCATTTGGATGCGCCCGTAACTGTGGCAATTTTTCCGTCCATTGTCATGGCATACTTCATAGAAACAAACGGGCGTTTTGTCGTTATAAAATGGAAGAATATCCGATTGAGTGCGTCGCATTCTTCCCGCAAAACGCCTTCCGTCACCGCTACCCCCTGCACCCGCAAAGCAGCAATTCCTTTTCCCGACACCAGCGGGTTTGGGTCTGCCGACCCCACTACGACCCGGCTGATGCCCGCTTCCAGAATAGCATTCACACACGGCGGCTGTTTCCCAAAATGACAGCAGGGCTCCAGCGTCACATACATCGTTGCCCCTTCGGGGTCAACAACGCAGGATGCTAACGCATTTCGCTCCGCATGGGGCTGGCCATACCGTTCATGCCATCCCTGCCCGATGATCTGACCATCTTTTACAATGACAGCACCCACCATCGGATTTGGGGATGTCCATCCGCATCCTTTTTTCGCCAGTTCTAAGGCAAGACGCATATACTCTGTATCGTTCATCTCTCTGCCTCCAAATAAAAAAGCCCCGAACCAGATTGTTCAGGGCAAGGCAAACAGGCGCAGTATCTCCTGCGCAAAAAGAAAGCTCTGAAATGCAAACGCATCTCAGAGCAGCTTCCATGAGTACAGAGATCTTGTGGTTTCTCTATGCTTTCCTATCTTCTTTCATCCAGACTGTACTGTCGGCTTCGGAGTTTCACCGAATCATGCC
>OGLM01004344.1_pt1 | contig 10527 bp, 8 predicted proteins | sample 1572531 | NCBI WGS metagenome assembly OGLM01 (sample SAMEA2581909, study PRJEB24529) | metagenome | biome: Human gut stool | place: China | collected 2011 | reverse complement strand
AACTTAACCTCGGCGGGGGCTTTGGTATTATGTACACTAAGGACGATGAGCCTGTTCCTTACGAGAACTATATGGAAAAGGTTTCTGAAGCTGTTAAGGCTAAAGCTACGGAACACGGACTTCCTGTTCCGTACATCTTCATTGAACCGGGTCGTTCAATTGTAGGTGAAGCAGGTATTACACTTTACAAAGTCGGCGGAAAGAAAGAAATTCCGAATATTAGAACTTATGTATCTGTTGACGGCGGTATGACCGATAATATCAGATATGCGCTTTACCAGTCTGCTTATACTGTGGTAAATGCAGGTAAGGCTGACAAAGAGCCTGATGAAATTGTTACTGTAGCAGGTAAGTGTTGCGAAAGCGGTGACCTTGTTCAGGAACACACAAAAGTTGCAAAGGTTGAAGTAGGCGATACGCTTGCTGTTCTTTCAACAGGTGCTTACAACTATTCAATGGCTTCAAATTACAACAGAATTCCTCGTCCTGCAATTGTAATGGTTAAGGACGGCAAGGCGAGAGTTGTTGTTAAGCGTGAAAGCTACGAAGATATTGTAAAGAATGATATCTGATAAATTTTAAAATCATATGTAACACCGAACCGTTTTGGCGTGTTCGGTGTTGTTTTGCGTAAAATCTGTTCGGAGTTGAGCATTATGGTAAAGATAGGAGATTTTTTCAAGGGACTTGAACCTACAAGACAGATGTCGGAAGCGTTCAGAAACTGCATATTTCTTGCATTGTCAGGTGGATTTCAGGACGCATATACATATTTTACCCGTGACGGAGTATTTGCAAATGCACAGACGGGCAATGTTGTGCTTATGAGTACGAATTTTATGACAGGAAAGTGGGAAGAGGGGTTAAAATATCTTTTTCCTATACTTGCGTTTGCGTTAGGTGTTCTTGCTGCTGATTTGATACAGAAAAAATTCAAATATTCAAGAAAGATACATTGGCGACAGGGGATACTCCTGTTTGAAATTCTCATATTATTTGCAGTCGGTTTTATGCCGAAGAGTATGAATACTATTGCGGCGGTAATTGTATCCTTCTCCTGTGCAATGCAGGTACAGACCTTCAGAAAGGTCAGAGGATATTCTTATGCAAGCACAATGTGTATCGGAAATTTAAGAAGCGGAACAGCTGCATTGTCTTTGTATTTAAGAGATAAAAAAGCTGAACATCTGCGGCAGACCTTTTATTATTTTGGAATTATCTTTTTCTTTGCCATTGGTGCGGGCATTGGTGGTATTTTATCTGTCTGTTATGGGATTCATGTTATCTGGATATCTTGCATATTGCTGTTTATCAGTTTCCTGCTGATGTTTTTGGAAAAATTAAGATAGTGATAGTTAAAAGAAGTGGGTAAGCATAAAATGTTTACCCACTTCTTTTTATGCGTAGTAATCAATATTTAAATCAGATGAATCTGCCTGCACAAGACTTGAAAAAAGTTTTTCGGCATATCCTTTTATAATTGTTCCATAAGAAGATGAAGAACCAAACAGATTTTTTACATTTTCGATATTATCCGAAGAAACGGCTGTTTCGTCAAAAGAAAGTGTACCGTCATCGGTGACTGTAATGCCGACAGGCAGAAGCTGGTTCTTTACATTTTGTGTTGCATTTTTCATGGCATTCAGATAACCGTTTTCTGTTGAATTTAAATCAGCGGAAGTATGGTTTTGCAATGTATTGTTATACTGTTCTGTATAATTTTTTAAATAGGTAACTAAGGTTTGCGCTTGCACGGATGCATAGTCTGTTAAATACAGATTTTTTGTGGCAGCTGCTAAAAGCTGATCAGACTGAGCCAGGGCTGTATTACCGGCAGATACAGAAATAGTGGTTGTTCCAAGTACATTCTCTGGTGTATTTAAAGCCTGCTGCGCAGCAGAAGAAATAGCTTTGGCATATTTAATGCTGTCATTTACAAAATGCTCATCTTCACCAAAAACAGCATCCAGTTTTGCGCTTGTTACATCTGAAAAATTGGTAGTATCGAATTTTAATTTATTCGTTGAAGTCCGTGTAATACCAAGACTTTTTAATGAATCTTCATATTCGGAAAACAGGCTGTCCATTTTATCCATGTACTTTGTGAGTTTCTTGGAACCGGTTATACCGGATGCGGAAGACATTAAATCATTATAGGTATTTACAAAACTTTTGATTTTATTCTGTGTACGTGCAGTTGGTCCGTCCGATGTATCAATATCTTTTAAAGAACGTAATTTATGCTTGAGTGAAGAAGCACTCTGACGGGTTTCATCTGCATCGCTGTTGTACTTTACAATTCTTTTTGTCGATGAAAAAGCATAAGAATTGTTTGCTGTCAAATTATTTAAAATTGCCGAAGCATTAATTGTAATAGACATCTATAAACACTCCATTCTGTCAGACTGACATTTATTTTAATCGTATTTTGTTTGGTGTATTTTTGTATAAGCATTGTACCATTATACTTTTATGTATATCGGCTGAATCTCCAAAAAATTAAGAGTTCTTTTTGTGACTGCGTTTTTCGCGGTTTAAGCCTCCGGACATATGGGTGCAGCCATTATCTAAAAAACGTGCCCGTTTAATACTGTCTTCACCATATTTATTCCGAATGGAATCAACCGCTTTATTCAACATCGCAAACCGTTCATTTTTATCTTCATCAAAAAGGTTCATTTGATGAAAAGCAGTGTCTGTCGCATGTGCCGTGGAAACACCGAGCAGACGGATTGGGACATGATTCCATGTCAGATCAAACAGCCGGCAGGCATTTTCATAGATGATTTCTGTTATATCTGTTGGTGTAGAAAGCGTACATTGACGGGATAGGTGGCGAAATTCATTATCAACAATTGTGACAGACACCACACCAATATAAGCGTGTTCTGCGCGGATTCGTGCACCGACTGTTTCGCTGAGGGAAAGAAGAATGGTCTTTGCATTTTCAGCATCTGTAACATCAAAATGCAGTGTAACAGAATTGCCAAAGCTTTTATTGGCAGCTTTGTGGTTTACCGGCAGTTCAATATCAAATCCATTTGCATAATTCCAGATCAGTTCTCCGTGCTTTTTAAAATGGCTCACAAGCAGCTGCGGATTGCTGGCGGCAACATCACCAATCGTATGAATCCCCAGGGCTTCCAGCTTTTTGCACATTGAAGGTCCGACAAAAAACAGTTCTCCCACAGGGAGCGGCCACATTTTTTTGGGGATTTCTTCAGGAAAAAGTGTATGCACAAGATTTGGTTTCTTAAAATCAGATGCCATTTTAGCAAGCAGTTTATTTGTTGAAATACCGATATTAACTGTAAAGCCAAAGCGGTTTAAAATATCGTCTTTAAGCTGGTGTGCAAAAGCAACCGGATCGCCGTACAACAGACCGGTACCTGTCATATCACAAAATGCTTCATCAATGCTATATTGTTCAACAACAGGTGCAGTCTGTTTCAAAAAATTCATAAGCTGTTCGGACATGGATACATATGTTGCAAAATCAGGCGGAACAATTAAAATATCAGGACATTTTTTCCGGGTCTGTACAAGAGGCTCTCCTGTCTGGATGCCATAGGCTTTAGCGGGAACAGACTTTGCAAGAACAATGCCATGCCGTTTCTTTTCATCTCCGCCGATAACAGCCGGAATCGTCCGGATATCTAACGCTTCCGGATTGTCACGAAGCCGCTTTACAGCAGTCCATGAAAGAAATGCGCTGTTTACATCAATATGATAAATAATGTGTGATGGAAAATCGCTCATGAAAAACCTCCTTATTTTTAACAGTATATCAAAACAAACGTTCTGTGTAAATCTTTAAACAGCATAAAATTATATAAAAAAACATATAAAATCATGTTATAATGTGCGTAAGCAATGAGCCATGCCGTCCGGAAGTCTAGAAAAGAACTGTGCTTGCACAAAGTTCTTTTCTAGACTTCCGGACGATAGGGCGAACGCCCGACAGAGCAGGAAAATTCATTTTCCTGCTCGTGCATGGCGGAAAAGCCGGAGAAAAGGAGAAAAGGTTAAAATGATGGATGAAAAAGAAATTATGCCATACAATTTTTTTAAGTATGGCGGAGTATATACAGGTGAACATCACGGTATGCGTTATCTGATAAAAAATACCGGAGAAAAACCGGATTTTAAATTGATGGTACAGGTCTGGTTAGGACCGTATGCTTCGACAGCAGTTCCGGATGAAAAAAAGACAACACAGTATTTTGAAAGCAGTGTTGAAGGCCGCAAAGAAGCAATTAACTGGCTGCATGAGCAGTATGAAACACGCAGGGGTGAGTGGGATACGGCACCCGCGCTGCTGGATGCCGTACTGCCGCAGTAATTGTATGAAATAATGCCGGAATTAAAAGATTTAAAACTACTTGGGGCAGCTCACAGCCGGGTGCGTTCTGCTGTCAGAAATGAAGATTTTATTAATACCGCAAAAATAAAGACGGCACAGCAGGCACCGGTAAAAAGCCGGAAAAACAGTGAGTCCGTTCCTAAAAACAGCAATAAACGGCAGAACATCTGTGAAAATAAAATTGAAACGGCTGTATATAAAAGCGGCTGCAGGATGTATTTCCAGACCGGAAAACCGATATGAAACAGATGGTTTAAATATAGAAAATGTGCAATGCAGACCAAAATCTGTGAAACCAGCGTGCCAATCAGATATCCGCGGATACCGGTTTTGGGAACGAGCAGAACAAGAAAAGCAATGCGCACAAGAATTCCGGCAATGGTCTGGACACAGGTCAGGGTAGTACAGCCAAGACCGTTTAAAATACTGCCAAGTGTTGTTGTCAGATAGTAAAAAGGACACAGCCATGCAAGAATCATGACAAAATTTTCAACAAGCGGTTCTTTAAATAAAATAGCCCCCATTTTAGCACCATAAAATAAGAAAAGTGCGGTGCTTAAAAATCCCATTGCCATACAGATTTGCAGGGAGCGGTTCAAAGTATGTACAATCCGTGCATTGTCACCGTCTGCCTGCGCACCGGAAACTTCCGGCAGAAGCATGACAGCCATGGAATTGGTTATGGCAGACGGGAACAAAATAAGCGGAAGGGACATCCCCATAAGAATACCATAAATACTTAAAGCCTCATTCTGCGTATTGCCAAAAAGCACAAGCTGTGCCGGAATCAGAATAGATTCTCCACTTTGCAACAGATGCATTAAAAGACGGTTGGCAGTCAGCGGAATAGAAAACACCACGGTTTTTTTGATACATTCAGGTAAAGAATGAAACCGGAATGTTACGGTTTTATCAATCAGCAGAGCAAGGATACAAATCAGACAGGAAGCTGCTTCACCGGCAAGATTACCGTAAACGGCGCATAAAACAGAAACAGGACGTTCGTTTTGTGTACAGTATACAGTGTACAAATAAACGGCACCAATCCGTGCAAATTGTTCAAACAGCTGGGAAAATGCAGGGAGTCCAGCCTGCTTTTTTCCGAGATAATAGCCGTTTACGCAGTTGTGAAAAGTACAAAATGGAACAGCAATTGCAAGAATCCGGATAAAACGGGAGCAGTCTTTGTTTAGAAAAATCCGTACAGCAATAAAATCTGCGTAAGCATAGGTGAAAAATGTAAAAAGAACAGATAGCGGAAGTGCAACGGCTAAACCGGCAAAAAGCCATGTGCTTTGAAATTTTTTTGCAGCACAAAATCGTGAAATGGCAGTCTGAATACCGGCAGAGCATAGCGCAAATGCAATGCCAAGCACCGGTGTGACAAGCTGGAACATTCCTATACCATCAGCACCAATCTGGCGGGTTAAAAAAATACGGTAAAAAAATCCCGCAATCCGGCTGATAATACCAGCCAGTGTCAAAATTACAGTTCCTTTTAATACAGAATTTTTATTAAATGAAAAGTTCATCGTTGTAACCAACCGGAATGTCAAACAATTATTATCAATATATGCATGCATTGAATATATTATTAATAAGAAATGAAAAAAGGGGATGGCAGTATGATTTATATGGACAATGCCGCAACAACCCGGCTGCACCCGGAAGTTATCAATGCGATGCTGCCTTATATGGGAAAACGGTATGCCAATCCATCCGGTGCTTATACATTTTCAGCAGATGTAAAAAACGATATAAATAACGCAGAGGCATTTCTTGCCAAGACCATTCAGGCAAAGCCGCAAGAAATCTATATTACATCAGGTGGAACAGAATCGGACAACTGGGCAGTCAAAATTGCAGCCGAGGAACACCGCAGGGGACACATTATTACAACAGCAATGGAACATCATGCAATTTTAAAAAGCTGTGAAGCAGTTGAAAAGGAAGGGTTTTATGTGACTTATATCCGTCCGGCTGAAAATGGGATTGTCCGTCTTACGGATATTCAGCGGGCAGTCCGTCCGGATACATTCTTAATTTCAGTAATGGCAGCCAATAATGAGATTGGCACAATTCAGCCGGTTGCGCAAATTGGTGCATTTGCACGCAGACACCGTATTTTGTTTCATACGGATGCAGTGCAGGCATATACGAATATGGATATTGATGTCAATGCCATGCAGATTGATATGCTCAGTACCAGTGCACACAAATTAAACGGACCGAAGGGAATTGGATTTTTATATATCCGCGAGGGCTGTGTAAAGACACCGTTTATCCACGGCGGCGGACAGGAGCGTGGGATGCGCTCAGGCACGGAAAATACGGCAGGGATTATCGGTTTTGCAAAGGCGGCGCAGACTGCCATGGCAAATAAACCGGTGCGGACACAATATGAAATGCGGATGCGGGATTATATGATTCACAGAGTTCTTACAGAGATTCCTTTTTCACGTTTAAACGGGGACAGCAGAAAGCGGCTTCCGGGAAACATGAATTTCAGCTTTCAGTTTGTTGATGGCGGGACGCTGATTGTAATGCTGGATAAGCAGGGAATTTGTGCATCGGCGGGTTCTGCCTGTTCTACAGGCTCCGGTATGCCTTCACACGTATTAAAATCCATCGGACTGCCGGATGAATTAAGTTTCGCAACAGTCCGTTTTACCATTAATGAAGAAATCACCCGCCAGGAAATTGATTATGTTGTGAATTGCCTGAAAAATGATATTGCCCAATTGCGGGAACAGTCCGAGGATTACCAGAACTTTTTGTGAAAATATTTTAAAGGCGGATAAATTCAGGCTTTCGCTGATGGAAAAGCGTGTAATAAGAAAAACCGCAGTCTTTGAGTAAATCCACAATAATATCAAAAGCAAATGCCATATCCTGCGGCTTATGGGCGTCGGAACCGGTTGTGAGGATTTCGCCGCCCAGTTCGCGGTAACGTTTCAAAATAAAACAGCATGGATTTGCCTCTTTTAAACCATAACGAAGTCCTGCTGTATTGATTTCAATGCCTTTTCCGTTTTCAATCAGTTTTTTTAAAATCATATCCAGCAAGTCCGTGTAATCCGCAGGCTGGTAGTCTGCATCTTTCTTAGGTGCATAGCGGACAACGTAGTCTAAATGTCCGTAAACGTCAAAATTATCGCAGCAGCAGATACTTTTGTAAATATTTTCAAAATAAGTACAGATACTTTCCTTTGGTGAGTGATGTTCCCAAAAAGATGGATAATAAGGGTCACTTCCGTCCACTAAATGTGTTGATCCAATGATAAAATCCAGCCGGTGTGCAGGGTCATAATTGTTAATTTGTTCACAAAGATGCGGCTGCAGACCCTGTTCCACACCGATCCGGACATCAATTTTATCTTTATAAATTTTCTTTAATACAGATATTTTTTCTAAATAAGCATCTAAATCCAACAAAAAGACGGTTTTTCCATCTTCTTTCGGGTAATCATAATCATTGTGGTCTGTAAAACAGATGTGAGACAGCCCCAGTCTGACTGCGTTATCTATCATAGATTCCGGTGAAGCTTCAGAATCCGAAGAAAAATGGCAGTGTAAGTGGCAGTCCGATAAATTTTCAAAGCCTTGCATCATATCTCCAATCCGCCGTATAACGGCATTTATCATAGTCCTTTTAGTATATCATAAAATAAATTTGAAGAATAGTGTAAGATTTCAACTTGAAAATTAAGCAGACAATTGTTATGATGTAAAGGAATTGTTAAAAAAATTTTACACAAAAAGCACGTACTTTTTACATTACGAAAGAAAATGTGCAGACAGGAGTAGAAGTGAATATCGAGTATATCAGCAGTTTGTTTGAATTTGCAGGAGGAATCGGAATGTTCCTCTACGGTATGAACACGATGGCAGACGGTATGCAGCGTTCCGCCGGCGGTAAGATGAAAAAATTATTGGGCTATCTTACAAGTAACCGGTTGTTGGCAATCATCGTAGGTGCCGTTATCACAGCGATTATTCAAAGCAGCGGTGCAACAACGGTTATGGTTGTTGGTTTTGTTAATGCGGGACTGATGACACTGGTTCAGGCAGTTGGTGTTATTATGGGTGCCAATATCGGTACGACCATTACCGCATGGATTGTATCTTTAGGACAGCTTGGGGATGCGGCGAAGGTAATGAATCCGTCATTTTATGCCCCGTTTTTAATCGGTATCGGTGCATTTGTTATTTTATTTTCAAAAAAGGATAAAGTAAAAAATGCAGGAGAGATTATCGTCGGAATCGGTCTGCTGTTTGAAGGTCTGACATTTATGTCTTCTTCGATTGCACCGTATACAGATGCGCCTATTTTCTCACAGGCATTCCAGATTGTGGGAAGCAATCCGTTTTTAGGTATTTTAATTGGTATTATTGTAACCGCGGTTTTACAAAGTTCCTCCGCCTCTGTCGGGATTTTACAGACACTGGCTTTAAACGGAGTGGTAACAACCAATGCGGCGATTTATATTACACTGGGACAGAATATCGGTTCCTGTGTGACTGCACTGATTTCAAGTGCCGGAACAACGAGAACTGCAAAACGTGCAGCCTGTATGCATATTTTATTTAATATTGCAGGGGCACTTTTATTCGGTACCGTCGGATTTATTCTGTTCAGTATTTATCCGGCACTTGCGGCACATAATATTACAAGCGTGGAAATTTCCGTATTCCATACATTCTTTAATATTACATGTACACTGGTAATGTTCCCGTTTGCCAATCTGCTTGTAAAAATTTCCGGTCTGATTGTGCGTGAAAACGAAAAGCAGGACGATTTTGCGGAACTGGAAGCCAAAGATGCCGTTGCAGCAGAAATTGCAAGACATTTTGATTCCCGTCTGTTAGGTCAGCCGTCCGTTGCAGTAGAAACGGCTAAAAATGAAGTGATTGCCATGGGTAATCTGGCATTAGATAATATTAAATATGCGGCAGAGGCAACACAGAAAAATGACCAGACGATGGTAGATAAGGTCTATGAAATCGAACATAAAGTCGATTTATATGAAAAGTATCTGACAGACTTTTTAATTAAGGTCAACAATTTATCAATTACACAGGAACAGCATCTGCTGGTTAAAAATCTGTTCCATGCGATTATTGATATTGAAAGAGTATCCGACCATGCGGAAAATATTGCGGAGCTGGCAAAATATAAGATTGAACATCAGATAATTTTTTCCGAAAAAGGAACACAGGAACTTAATCAGCTGTGGGATAAAGTTGTGCATTGTTTTGAAGAAGCTGTTAAGGCGAGAGGAACCGGAAGCCGTCAGGCAATTCAGAATGTCCTGAGAATTGAAGACGAGGTCGATGATTTGGAAGAAGAACTGCGCAACAAACATATCGAACGTTTGTCCGCGGGGCTTTGTATTCCGTCAAACGGTGTTGTGTTCTTAGATATTCTTTCTAATCTTGAAAGAATGTCAGATCACGCCAATAATATTGTCGATTGTATACAAGAAGAAAATACCGCTAAATAATTTTTAAATTTACCGTTTTTTTTGGACAAATAATAGAAAATGGACGGTAATTTGTAAAAAAAGGGAATTAATACTTGATATTTTGGAATGAATTCGGTAAAATACACCATAGTTGATTATTTATTAACAAACTCAATAAAAATTCTATTTTAGGAGGAATGATTTTATGTCAGTAAAAGTTGCGATTAATGGTTTTGGACGTATCGGTAGACTTGCATTCAGACAGATGTTTGGTGCAGAGGGTTATGAGGTTGTTGCTATCAACGATTTAACAAGCCCTAAGATGTTAGCTCATCTTTTAAAGTATGATTCATCACAGGGAAGATATGTTAACTTCGGTGAAGAAGATCAGGTAACAGCTGATGATGAAGCTGGTACAATCACAGTAAAGGGTAAGACAATCAAGATCTACAAGGAACCAGATGCTAATAACTGCCCTTGGGGTGAACTTGATGTTGATGTAGTTCTTGAGTGCTCAGGATTCTATACATCTAAGGCAAAGGCTCAGGCTCATATCAATGCAGGTGCTAAGAAGGTTGTTATTTCAGCTCCAGCTGGTAACGATCTTAAGACAATCGTTTACAATGTTAACCATGAAACACTTACAGCAGAGGATAATATCATTTCAGCTGCTTATTGTACAACAAAATGCTTAGCTCC
>OGLM01004342.1_pt1 | contig 10535 bp, 5 predicted proteins | sample 1572531 | NCBI WGS metagenome assembly OGLM01 (sample SAMEA2581909, study PRJEB24529) | metagenome | biome: Human gut stool | place: China | collected 2011 | reverse complement strand
CAGAACTTGATCAGTTTCTCAACTTCTTCCGAGCGTGCATTGTACTTAGTAAAACGTGCTTTCAACTCCACCAGCTGATCTTTTCCCGTGCTCCGAAGCTCCCGGAGCTGACGGTCATCGTAACTGACTGTAGCGCGAAAATAGACCTTGCTATCTTCGCATTCGCCAAAGCAGTAGGGACATTTGAATTTATATGGCATAACCCGATTGCCTCCGTATTCTTACCATGCCTGATACTGTTTTTTATAACTTTCCTGCACGATCACGCTCACCTGTTCTCCTGCGGATGTCCTGATACAGATACGCTTACCCATGCAGTCTCCGGGAATCGGGATCGGCAAGGCACCGCACACCTGATATGCCAATGCTCCGTCCTGATAGAACGCTTCTTCCGGCATCGTAATCATCAATTCCGTATACCCATCTTTGGGCATGATCTCTGCATGATACAGCATCTTGATCATGCAGCTTTTTTCTTCCGATGGGATATAAAGCACTGCTGTTGAGCCGCTCCGCACCATTGCCCAAACCTGTACCATTTCTGGAGGCTGCACCTGAAAATCTCGGAATTCGCCGTTTTTCTTTGCGCGTGGAACTCCCTGTAGCCGATAATCCTTTTTATTCACAGTTTTTCCTGCCAGAATGCTCTCGAGCTCATCCTCCGAAAGCTGCACCTGATCTTTATACAGCGGCCCATTTTTGCTGAAGCACAGTACATAGGTATCAATTTCCATGCTTCCCGAAAAATCCAACGCTCTTGTTCCGTCCGGGCGGATTTTCAACACCGGCTGTGACACGGCAAAAACACTGCTCTTCAGCTCCTCTACCGGCATATTAACCTCACTTTCTTTTATAGAAACAGGAAAGGTCATAGCCGACGATGACAGCATTGTCCTGTCGGCCATGACATTTCATTGCCCTGTTTTCTTTGTCTTACTTACTGGATATGCACATTGCCCTGTGCATCCGTCTGGGTAGGAACCCAAGTCTGACCATTGTAGTAGTACAGCGGAGTATTCGGCATCAGCTGCACCCAGTTGTTCATCGTGCTATCCCATGCCCAGTTCCAGCTAGGTTCCGAGACACTCATGGTCTTGCCATTATAAGAGATCCAATAAGCCTTCTGGCTTGCCGCAGTATTCTGATTCCACAGTGTCTCGCCAACAGAATCACGATAGTTGCTGATCTGCTGTGCCACGCCAATGTAGAATCGCATGATCTCATTCTTCTGCTCCGGCACCAGTGTAGCGGTATCCACGTCCAGAGCTGCCAGATGCTCCGTATCAAATCTCTGTTCCAGTACACGAGCAATCTTTACTTCTTCTACTGTCTGGGCAGCACGCCGCTTTTCCTGTGCGCTCTTGTCCAGCTCTTTGCGCGGTGTTACAGAAGCATCCAGGGCACGATAATTCACAAAGCCCTGATACAGTGCATACTTTCCAGCAAACGGATAAGTTTCCCCGACTGCCTGATCGGAAAGGACCAGTATTTTCGGCATCCGTCCATCCATATAAGTATACTGGATCTTTGCAATTTTCTCATTCGTATTCTCCAATGCCGACTTCTCGCTGCTGTTCAGGCATTTCAGGATACCATAGTAGATCAGCTCACTGTAGAGCTTCAGATCTGCCGCATATGCGTCAAACTCCTCATGTATCTCTTCCAGCTTTGCCTTGGCCGCCACGACTGCATCATAGGCCTCCAGTTCCTTGCAGACCTTCTGCTGAAGTACAGGATAATGCAGGAAATAGTCCAAACGTACGCGTTCCAGCAGTCTCTCGTCTTTGATTGCGCGGTTACCGTCATTGGACAAATCAGTGGATTCTACCAGTTTATCCGGGTCATAGCGGTGCTCCAGCCAATCATCCAGTTTGTCCTGTTCTTCTTTGTACTTTTTCTCGTTAAAGGTTCCAGACTTTGTTTCAAAATCTTCGCGCTTATACTGCGGAATTACCAGCGGAACACTGGTGCGCAGCTGATAGATTTCCTGTCCATTTTTAGTCTTGTCCAACAGGATCGTTTTGCATTCCCGTGCTCTTTCATACTGCTCCACCTGTTTTCCGGTGACATCAGAATCAAACATTCCACGATTCTTACCAAAGGAGTAAGCCATTGGCGTCGGCAGATAAGTACGCCAATTTTCATTGATACTGCTGGAATCCGACCGACCTGTATCCTCATACAGATGGCTACCAATGCCAAACTTCGAACTTGCTGCCTCATCATAATATTTTTTCAGCAGCGTAACGCCCTTATAGGCATGGATAGGCACGCCACTGACAAAGCGTAGCACAAAAATTCTGTCTTTCAGGCCCGTTTTACGAACTGCGCAGTTTGTCATCGTATTTCTGAAGTCATCTGCGGCCTGGCAAACTGCCGATGCGGAAGCAGGAACGGAAAGCGAACAGCTCTGGAAGGTCACAGAGGCGTCCAATATCGGGTAATCCTCATCATTCCAGAACATCGGAATAGAGTCTTCATATACTTTCTTCAGAATGTCATCCTTCACACAGTCTGACAAATCTGCCGGCCCCTTTGCGCGAGGATACTTGATGTACAAATAATCCTGCAGGCTCCTGTCCATATCGCTCTTGAACACCCGTTCCATATAGCGGCTGATAAATGCACCGATCTGCGAGTCTTCGTTTTTCAGCCACTCATCCGGATTCTGCAGCACCTCTGTCATGAAATCCGTTACTAACTGCTTGGGGGTCAGATTCTTTATAATTTCATCCAGATGACTCTTCATCTCTGAAAGCTCCAGAATACGCCAGGTATATGCCGCTGTGGCTTTTGCCTTGTCTCCATTCAGATAATTCTGATTTTCTCTAAAAGTCTCATCCAGACCATCCATCAAATCAACCAGAACCTTGAAAAACTCATTGTCCAGATTCTGTAGCTCCTGCATCAGATTCTCCAGCATTTTAGCTGTTTCTTCTCGGAGCGCGATCTCATTCAGATTGATGATAAGCTGTTCCGTTGCACTCTTATATTCCCCATAGAGGACTTTGTCGCTTTCATGCAGGATTCCGAACTTTTTCGGCGGGAAGCAGAAATCTGCGCTGGCCTGCACCATTGTATCATCGTAGTTACCAGTGATATTCTGCAACGATGCACATTCTTCTTCTACCGTCTTTTTCAGACCACGCACCCATGCGATCAGATCCTCGCCTTCCTGATGCAGAAGAGCCGCCGCATAATACGGGCCGTAATTCGGATCTTCTGCCAACTCTGCCAGTTTTTTGAAAATCGTTCCGATGAGGGAATCACTGCTGTTCTTGGACGGGCAGTTGCTGGTCCGTACACCATTCAGCACCGCACGATTTTTCTCCATCAGGCCCTTGCATTCAGACAGCCATGCTGTACCCGCTGCAGTATACCACAAGGAGTTGAGATGTCCCTTCTGCATCGGCCCAAAATTACGCAGCTGCTGGAAATCCATATCCGGAAGCATCAGACCATTGCTGCCTGCCCGCATCCTGTTTTCAAGATTTTCTACTGTCAGTCCCATTTCAGCCGCACGCTTACGCAGCTCATCCTCCGGAATCACAACCTTATTGCGGCCAATGCTTTCCTCAAAGCGCTTGTAGAAGCCCGCCGCCAGATAGGTTGCAATCTGGCTCATGGGAATTTCTGCATTCGAGGCACCCAGAATATGATAGCTCAGATTTGCTCCATAATTACGCGGCAAGCCTTCCACACCTCTTGTCACGTTCGACAGATGTCCGCGCATCGTCAGGCCGCCATCATCCTTGCCCGCTTCTACGCCAGCCGGAATATCGACCTTAGCCAGATAGGAGATCACATAGTCAGCTGCAACATTGATGCAATAGCCGTAGCCATTCGGAATGATCTTTCCATTCGATTTTTGGGCTGATAACAGGTGGCACATCGTTACCGGCGGCTCATCTGTATCGATTTGGAACGAACCGTAGTTCTGACGGAAGTGATCCTGTTCCGCTTTCAGATTCATCAGGTAATCCAGCTCCTTCAAAGCTGCATATCCATTTGAATTATTTGATTTCACCCACAGTGGATTTGCTGCAACTTCTTTTTTGCTGGTGACAACATCCGGCAGGAAGAAAAAGCCCATAATATTGCCAGTAGAGCCTCTTCCCAATTCTGCCAATGCCTGGCGCACAATATAGCAGGTATCCAGGAAGCAGCCACTGCCAGTACCACCGGAAATACCAGCAAAAATATAGACATCCAGATTTGGATCCGTGCTCTCCAATGCAGTCTTGCACAAGCTAGCAATCTTAGACTTCAGCTCATCGACCTTGCTGATAAGGAGGAAGCGTCCCACCTGACGCACGCCGCCAGCACCCTGAGTTGACAGACGTCCCTCGATCGCATCGATGCTCATCCAGCTCAGTTCTGCTTTCTGCTTAATGCCTTCCTTATTTTTCAGTGCTGCTGCCAGATTCGGCATCTCGATTGAAAAGGCCTCATCCTCAGTCAGTCTGCCCACGCCCTTGACGCCTTTGAATGCACTCGTGTCCGAGTCGATGGCCAGGAACTGGATATGCTTATATTTAGGAATCGGACTGTTCGGATTGTCCGGCTCCAGCTGCTGATACACCTTGCGCTTGAGCTGTGCCAATGCATCCACACCTGTGCCGCCAATACCAATACACAGTGCTGCACCGCCAAACTGTTCCGATTTCTGCGTCGCGCTTACTACGCCGCCACCATTGTTTAAGAGAAGAGAATCGTAAAACATAATAATTCCTCCTTTATTTTACAAGACATTTTATGCTTGTCCATTTTCAGCAGATCACGGTCACTTTTCCATCAGATAGCCAGCTGATCCTTTTGCACGGGGAAAATCTGTAGTCTTTCCATGCAATCCGATTGGTTGGTACTGAAGATGGTACCCAGCTTATCCAGAACCTCATCGTCCCATGCTTTTGTATTAGCGCTAAGCATACAGTACCGCATCGAGCCCAAGCTCGGTTGCATGAACAACGGGAAATAAGCACACCTTGTAATGTCTCTGTTCACAAAGTCCACCATTTCTGCTGCATCCTGTGCACCCGCTCCAGCCTTCTGCAGGAAACTCAGTTCCTGTTGCAGCGGGCATCGATACTGCGACTTTTTGCCTATGACTGCCTGATAGATTTCTCTCATGTCATCCTGCAGATCATCCATATCACCGGGATGTATCTTCAGCAGAAGGTCTTCATTTTCTCTCAATACAGCAATCGTCAGATCCCCATAGGCTTTCTTCACTCCAGCATCAACAGGCGTCGAGGTTAAATTATTTCCCGCATCCGTGAGGATACTCCGAAAATCGCCGATGTTTTCAGTCATCTTCTGCATTTCATCTGCAAGGATTCCAGCCAACACATTATTACACGATTTTTCGCAATTTTCCTCAAACAATCCGTGGAGCTGCTGAGGATTCTCTGTCCCGGTAAGCGAAAGATCCTTTGGCTGATCGAAATAACCATTCTGGATATAGTTTCTCAGTCGTCCGGCCTCGGCGCTCAAACGTCCTTCGATTTCTTCAAAGCTGAGTCTTCTTGTGATACGTTCTGCAAACCACTCACCCGTCTGTGTTTTTCCCTCTTCGGAAGCCAGCCACTGACGGATCGGTTCCTGATAATATTGACGGAATGCCATCATACAGACGCTTTTTGTAACCTGAGGATCTGTCCCTGTGATCGCCGCTGCTTTTTCCTCTCTCATATTCCCCGCAAATCTGCTGAAAAATCCTTTTCGAGGTTCACTTTTATTCTCTTGCATTACGGCCATCTGCGGAAGATATTTCAGAAACTCCTGCTCCGTCTCATTCGGCAGAAGCGTTTTCAACTTTTCCTCAAAGAACGTCTGGAAGAGATTCTGATATCCTCCAGCCTTTCCGCAGATCTTTTCCTCGAGGCTTCCCGAAAGTTCCTGTCCGCTCTTTTCGATTTTTTCCTTGTAAGCCTGTAAAATCGCAGACAGAGTAACGCAGGCAATTTCATCCGTATCACGTGCCACACGATAATATGCTGCACTGAACAACGTACCGTGCCGCAGCGCATTTTTCATGGCCGTACCCGGATCCGTCAATGCGCCTTCCCAGCTTTCCGGAGTGTAGTAGCTGTTTGCGATCACTGCCGTATCTGCCGCAATTTGATAGTCCTGCCACATATTTTCTTCGCCCAAAATGCCACCGCAGGTATCATCGCTCAACAGGACTACGCTCAATTTATTTTCAGCTGCCCAGTCCAAAAAGCCCTGTTCCGCGTTCTCCTCCGAGCCAAACAGCCGACGACGCAGCTTCCGGCAGCCTCCGCGTACTGACTGGCGGCAGATAGCAAACACCAATTTATTGCATTCCACAGTTCGGGGAAGCTCCAAGGGATTCTTTGCATTCGTGACCAGTTCTTTTATTTCTTCGTAATGGTCATCCAGCAGGTCCCAATAATACACGATCGAGACCTGCCTGTTACGAATCTGAGCATTCGTGCTGATCATTTCAAAAATTTTGTCCTCGATCATCACTGCTCGTGCTTCGTCATCCGGCTCTGCCAATAATTCAGACGCAGTCAGGACTCGCAGTTGCTCTACATTGTGCCAGTATTTTTTATAAATTTTCTGCACAAATTCTTTCTGTTCTTCGGCTTTCTCACCCAAAAAAAGACTCAGGACCGGATTTCCCGCTTCCCGGGAAGCAAGTGTTTCGTTTTTTTCATTGTCCAGCAGATACCCGCACTGTCGAACAAATGTATGCCAATCAACCATGTTCATCCTGCCTTTCTTTTTCTGCCTATATCAGATGTTACAGAAAAGCCGGCGGCATCCCCATCGGAGCAGAAGGCATACTATCTGGAGCGCTCATGGGAGGCTGTCCCGGGTTCCCCGCAGGAGCAGAGGGCATACCACCCGGCATACCCATAGGTGCCGGCCCCGGATTTCCCGCAGGGGCAGAAGGCATATTGCCCTGCATACCAAATTGAGCTGATGTACCATCCAGACGAATCCACTGGCTTCCATTCCAGCCACGGGTATAGTCGCCACCGACGACCCAGCAAATCACATTATCTTCCGTGATGCAAAGTTCCATATTGGGCTTACTTGGAACGATTTTGAAGTTCATAGCAATTCTCCTTCACATATTACTATCTTAGTAGTTCATTTTAATCTGCACACGAATGCCGCTAGTTTGATTCTCATCCGAATAAATTACAGTCTGACCCGGCATCAACGTGCACTTTTTGGTATAAGGTATTCCATTGATATAGAAAGATCCCGGAGCATGGAATTCCAAACGCCCACCTCTGCAAGTCTGGAAATAGCACTTTTTCACATCAAATCCGCAACCCGGAACAGGGAATTTCTGCAGAGAAAGCTTACCACGGAAAGAGCCGCGCGGCAGAGCTGCAGATCCGGGAGCTGCGCTGGACACTATCATCTGCCCATTGAACAAAGGACGGTTAGCACGCCACCCTAGAAAACTCAGGACTGCTGCGATCACGATTCCCGCCAGAATCAGCAGGAACACCGCCAGCGTCAAATTAGTCACCTTGAAACGCAGGGTCAGATCCCGATATGCTCCCTGATTATCTGTAGCACGTACTACCAAATCGCCACTACGACTTTTTGCCGTATTTACTGTGAGCTTGTCGCCTTCCAGCTGAACAGTGCCATCGACCAGTTGAGAATTCACAATGCTGTAGGTCAGTCCATCGCTCTGGTCATCTGCAAAGAAGTTGGACAGCGTCGCCTTGTATTTTCTTCCTGTAAGCGGCGTCACGATTTTTTTGATAATTTTTACGCCATCCTTGATCTTGTTTTTGCTCTCATTGGCAAACCCGGGAGCCTTATTGTCCCAACCCGCAGTGATCACATTCGTTTTTACTGTGATCCCCTCACAGCTCAAAACTGCCTGAAAAGAGTAACTGCCTTCCGGGAGAGCTTCTAGCTCACAGGTAAAGCCGTCTGCATCAGCCTCCATGGGCAGACTTTTGACAACTTTTCCCGTAGAAAGGTCGGTGATTTCCAACGTACCTGTATACTCGCTTATACCTGCTGCATCCTGGATCTTGTTTTCATCTTTGTACAGAGACGCCTGCAATGTCAGTGCATCACCGCTATTCAGATCTGCCACATCGCCCTGTGTACTCAGCTGTGCGCTGACGTCCACATTATAAAGGACATTCAGCACAACTTCATTGCCCGGAACACCCTGAATCTGGAATTCCCATGTACCCTTTTCCGGCCTTACGACTTTGACGACCTTATAATTACCTGCTACAATCGTATTGGCATCCAGATCTTTTTCCGTATAAGCCTTGCTCGGCGCTTGTGCTTGCACGTGCACATCATCCGGAGATTTGCTGTTCAGGATCACATTGATTTCCTCTGCACCGTACGAGGGAATCTCGATTTTCTCGTTAAGGATACCGCTCTCGGGGAATTTTGCATTTTCCGCTTCGGTCGTAGAAGTCGCAAAAATCAGCCGATAGAACTGTTCAAATGCCTGCGAAATCTTATCCGGCGAATCAATCGTTACGCTACTTCCGTTCGTGCGCTCTGAAATTTCCTGTAATTCCTCTGGATCTGCCACGGAAGACGCAGCCAAGCAAATGCTGTAAATAGGGATATCGTCTTCCTGTGCCTTAGTGATTGCCTTGTCCTTATTTACAAGAGACTGCTCATAGGCTTTCTCGTCGCCGCCAAGGTCCGTACGGCCATCACTGAACAAGATGATAATGGACTCATTATCATTATTGACTGCTTCCAGTCGCTCCACCGCAGTCAGAAGTGCCGAACCAATATCCGTGTCTCCGCCAGTACCTGCATCCTTGATTTTTTGTGAAAGGTCCAGTTTTTCTTCTTTTCCACTCACCTGCTCTACATCTGTATTAAGCAGATAATTTTCAGAATCGTCATCGAAGACGATTGCACTGACCTCATTTCCCTGGTCGGACAGTAATGCCAGAAACAGTTGGATTGCCTCATATCTCAAGCCATCGTTGTCTGTTCCATTACTATTAGAAACCAATGAGCCACTGCCATCCAGCACCAAGGCAACATTGAATTTCTGAATCTGGGGATTTTTTTTTGCATGAACTGTCAGTCCCATTACATTACCTACTAGTAATGCTGTCGCCAATAATACGGAAAGCCATTTTCCGAACATCGTCCTCAGCGATTTTTTTCTACCCATTCTGATTCCTCCCTGTTTTTTGGGGTCATTTTTGAGGGCATTCTGTGATTATTTTTCCTCCGCAGAACTATCTTTTCAGCCGTATTCTCTCACTATCCTGCCACTCATAAATTTTCTGCAATCCATGTATCGCAGAGTAGCTTACTCTGCGACAGGCTTGTCCAACTAAATTCTACCGCCAAACAAGCTTACGGTCAAGGGAAAACCGTCTAAAGGTAAGAAAAATACAGAGAAAATGTTGGAGGCAATCGACAATTTTGCTAAAAACGATATAGCTAAATTGTATATTCCGTCAAATAAGCCGTCAGCGAAAAGGAAGGGGATATGTCTATGTCAAGGAAGGGCTTGAACATCTATAAGAGAAAGGATGGCCGGTGGGAAGCACGCTACATAAAGTCGCGGACCGCTCAAGGTAAACCTTTATATGGCTATTTATATGCATCATCGTATCACGAGGCACGTAACCGTTTGCAGGATGTGATTCGACTTCAAGGCAACGCCCCTAATTCTAAAGAGATGTGTAAAGGTTCAGTCTTTGAGTTCTTCTCTATAGAGTGGCTTGATACCTTTTCAACAAACTTTAAAGAGTCAACCTATATCCGTTATCGCACTCTAATAAAGTGTTATCTGATGCCGTATTTCCAGACAGCAAAAATCGAGAACATTACGAAGGAACATGTACTGGATTTTTGTAAAGAGATTGAAACACATGGTAAAAGAGATGGAACAGCTCTTTCGACTAAAACGGTTTCTGACATTCTTTCTGTTCTTCGCCGTATCTTGCATTACGCAAAGGCTCAGAACATACCAGTAGACTCCGCGATTTTTGACATACGAATAAAACAAACACCGAAGCCCTTGCCCGTTTTGAGCTTGTCCGAACAGTTGACACTTCAGAAATATCTAATAGGCCACCCCGATTGTCTGAATCTCGGCATCCTCTTGTGTCTGTTCACCGGTATCCGAATCGGAGAGCTGTGTGCGTTGACATGGGACAAGATCTCTCTTTCTGAGAGAAGTCTTTGTATTTGCCGAACGATGCAGCGCATTCAGACCCGAATACCTGAATCTCAAAGAACACATATACTCATTTCATCCCCCAAAAGCAGCTCTGCAAATCGGACGATTCCGATTTCACATATGTTGTTTGAATATCTGAATATGTACCCGTTAGGCAAGACCGGTTACTTTCTGAGTGGCTCGTCATCTAGGCTGATTGAACCACGCTGCGTTCAGCGCCGGTTTCATAAGATTCTCATGGCATGTGGTCTAGAAAATCGAAATTTTCATGTTCTTCGGCACACATTCGCTACCCGTTGCGTGGAAGCAAAAATCGACATCAAAACTCTGAGTGAGATTTTAGGACACTCATCTG
>OGLM01004336.1_pt1 | contig 10549 bp, 4 predicted proteins | sample 1572531 | NCBI WGS metagenome assembly OGLM01 (sample SAMEA2581909, study PRJEB24529) | metagenome | biome: Human gut stool | place: China | collected 2011 | reverse complement strand
ACGTTCTGTGTTCGGCTTCGGTGACGATGTTGCCGTCAAAGAACAGGGCGCAGCGATCGGCGTATTTCGCGCAGAACTCAATGTCATGGCTGACCATGAGAATTGCGACACCGGACGCTTGAAGCGTCCGCAAAATCTGCCCGAAAACCTGTTTGAACTCCGCGTCCAGACCCTTTGTCGGTTCGTCAAGGAGCAGAACGTCCGGGTTCAGAAGCAGGATTTTTGCCAGCGCCGCGCGCTGCTGTTCACCGCCGGAAAGGTCATACGGATGGCGGTCGAGCAGCTCCGCCAGCTTGCAGAGGGAGACAACTTGTGCAAGGCGCTCAGATTTGCGTTCGGATTTTGGTAAAATCTCCAATAAATCTGCGCGCACTGTGGATTTCACAAAGAGCGCCTGCGGGTTCTGCGGCAGCATCCCGACGCTTCCCGTGATGGTCAGCTCCCCGCGATACGGCCTTTGCAGCCTCGCCAGCAGCTTGAGCGTGGTGGTCTTGCCCGTGCCGTTGCCGCCGAGCAGCGCCAGAAATTCGCCCTTGTGCAGCTCCAAGGATAGACCTTTTACCACGTCGGGCAGGTCTTTGTCGTATTTGAACCAGAGTTCCCGCGCCGAGACGACGGTTTCGCCGTTCGGCGTGTTTTTCTTTTCTTCCGGAACAGGTCGCAACTCATGCGTTTTCGCATAATCGAGCAGCCAGTTTCGGCCGTCGCAGACGGAGATGGGGCAAGTCGCTTTGGAATCCGACGCTGCCCAGATGCGCATGGCGGCGGGCATGGCGAGGAACATCGCGTTCCCACTGCTTTTCAGCTCCGCGCCCACTTCGGCGGGCGTGCCGGTGCAAAGGAGCTTGCCGCCGTCCATGACCGCGACACGCGACGCAAAGGAGAACGCTTCTTCCAGACGATGTTCGGTCAGGAGGATGGTCGTTCCCAATTCGCGGTTGATCTTGCCAAGCGTCGCAAGAAAATCCGACGCGGCAATCGGGTCAAGCTGGCTCGTCGGCTCGTCCAGAATTAAAACTTTCGGTTGAAGCACCATCACGGAAGCGAGATTCAAGAGCTGCTTTTGCCCGCCGGACAGCTCTGTGACCGGCTTATAAAACCATTCCTGAATCCCGAAAAACGACGCCATTTCCGCAACGCGGCGGCGAATGGTCGGCGTGTCATAGCCGAGGGATTCCAGCCCGAACGCCAGCTCGTGCCAGACCTTGTCGGTCGCGATCTGATTTTCCGGACTTTGCTGCACAAAGCCGATTGTTTCCGCCTGTTCGCGTTGGTCTAGGGAATCAAGATTTCTGCCATCGAACAGGATCTCGCCGCTTCTGCGGCCATGCGGCGCGAGAACGGTTTTGAGCTGCCGCAGCAGCGTACTTTTGCCGCACCCGGAGGGGCCGCAGAGCACCAGAAACTCCCCCGGTCGGACAGACAGTGTGAGGTCAGAGATTGCCTGTTTTTCCTGCTCCGGGTATGCAAAACTCAGATGGTTGATTGTAAAGAGTTCCACTGCCTGTCCTCCTTCCGATCAAGAATTACCGGCGTCAGCACCAGTGCGAGATAAACACACATGAAGCTCACGGTCATGGGCGTCCATGCGGCGGTTTTCACGGTCGGATAGTAGCGGAAATACGTTCCGCCTGCCATCCAGCCGGAAAGGAGATACGCGCCGCAGAAGATCAGCCACGCAAGCGCGGCCTTGTCGCGGTCGTCGAAACGATAAATCGAGAACGCCGTGCGTCCCGGCAGACCGTAGCCGCGGGCGCGCATGGAATCCGCTGTTTCAATCGCGTTCTCAAGTGACCACGTTACCATGATGGAGAAGATTTTGACGGCGTTCCCGACTCTTTGGAACACGCTGCCGTTTTTCGTGTCGCGCCCGATGCACGCCTGCGCCTCGGAAACGACCTGCATCTGCGCCTTGAACTTCGGGATAAAGCGCAGCGCCATGGAGAGAACGAGCGACAGCGCCGGGATGACGCGCCCGAATAGATAGACAAACTTGTCCGAGGTCATGACCTCGTTGTAGCTGGAAAACCAGAGAACAACGCTTGCCAGCATGACCGCCGCGGCCACACCGTAGAACATGGATTCGAGCGTCAGCGGATTGCCGGAGGGCAGATAGGTCAAAATCGTTTGACCTTCGTGATTGAACGCCGGGTTGACGAGCGCGGCAAGCGCCGCCATGGGAAGCAGTCCCATGACGGCAAAGCGCACCGCTTTTCTGCCCTTGAGATAGATGTCATACGCCAGCGCGCCGGTCAGGGAAATCAGCAGATAGACCGGATGCATGAGGCACATGGAGAAGAGCAGAACGAGTGCGAAATATAGAAAATTGATCGTCGGATGATAGCCAGAAAAGGGATCTCTGTTTCTCATGCGTCACCGCCTGTCGCATAGCCGCCGCCGATGTCCTTGCCCAGTTCGCAAGTATATTCCCATTCCACAACGTCGCCGTCCTGAAGCTGGTAGCGGCTGCATCCATAGTTGGGAAACCAGTCATTGACCTTATACATCCAGCCGGACACCTCGCCGCAGTCAAATTCGTAGAGGTTGCCAATGCCCTCGATATAGGCAGAGTTATAGATCGGCGTCATGGAAAACTCCATGTGGAGCTTGTTGTCCTTGCAGACCTGCTGGAGCACGTCAAAGACGCTCTGCCCCTGCTTGAAGGTGACCTCCACGGGCTTTAGCAGCCAGCCGTCCTCCGGTACCAACTCCACCTTTTCCTTGTCGCACAGATCCATGTGCTCCAGGATCGACGCGCAGGAAATGGAGATCGTACAAGTGTATTCCGTATCGCTGACCGTCACGTCCTGCGGCTCGACCGGCTGCGGCTTGCCCTCAGGGACGGGGTCGGTCAGGTACTCATCCTGCCCCGCCTTCCGTTCGGGCTTGCCGTAGCCGTTTCCCGCCGCGCAGCCGCAAAGGAGCAGGAGCGCCAGAAAAAGTGCGGCCAGTCTGTAAAACTGCTTCATTGCATCACATCCGTCATGTCATAGAGTGTGGTTTTGCCTGTTTCGGCACGGTGGATGGCGGCCAGCGCATAGAATGCCTGCTCGGTCGCCATGCCGTCGTCGCCGCCGCTGCCGTCCAAAACATGTACAAACGCACCGCTTTCCTGTGCAAAGCGCAGAAGCGCATCTTCCACGGTAACGCCGTTCTTCACGAAGCGCTCGTCGTCCAGCGGCACACCAAGCTCCGTCAGCGCCACGATCACCTGTGCGACCGATTCACTGTTACTGGAGCCCCATGAAGCATAGCCGCCGTCCGGCTCCTGCAAGGAGGAAAGGACGGCAAGGCCGCGTTCCACGGCTGCTTCAACCTCCGGCTGTTCGCGGTATTTGGCAAGCGCCTGCAGCGTCATTGCCGTAATGTCCACGTCCGCCTCGCCGCCCGTCAGCGTCCAGCCACCGTCCGGCAGCTCCCGTGTAAGCAGTTCGTCCACATACATCTGCCGTGTCGCCTGCACGGCGGCATCCGGGTTTTCAGGAATTTCGTAGTTCCCGCTGTCCAGCGCCAGCAGCGCGAAGATCGTGCCGTTGATGCCCTGCTTGGTGACCTGTTCAAAGTCTGCCAGCGGTTTCAGCAGGTCGAAACCAGCTACACTGGCCGGGTCTTTTCCAATGGCGGTCAGCGCCAGCACGGTGCGGGAATACTCGGTGTACTTCCGCTCACTGAGTATTCCGTTTTTCTCGCGGACTGCTGCTTCTACATTTTTGTAATAAGTATCAAAGTATTTCTGCGAAACCTTTATGTCGGAGCGTGCCAACCCAAAAATCAGCCAGTCTCCGCCGATGGAGGCCGCTCCCGGCTCGGCTACCTGCGCTTGCAGATAGCCGGCCGTTTTTTCAAGCTGCGTTTCCGGTTTCCCGCAGGCGGTCAGGGAGAGCAGCAGGGAAAGCAGGAGCAGGATACAGAGCATTCTGGAAGCGATTCGTTTCATACGCTGCATCTCCTTATCATCCAAGAACCGTGGCGGCCGCGCAGAGCGGTTTGCTGTTGCCGTCAATATAGAACACGCGGATCTTTGCGCTGCCCGGCAGCGTCACACTGCCCTTGATAGTCAGCACCTCCAGCTTTGTCAGCTTGCCGCTGTCGTCGTAGCATGCAATCAGAACCTTGTGCCCCTCCGGGATCTTGCCGTCAATGGAAAGCGTATTTACAGCCGGGCGGAAGCTCCATGTAAGATCGTCCGCAAGCGCGCCGGTATCGGTCGTATCGCCCACACGAATCTGCAGCGTCGTTGATATTGCTGGGATCTCATTACCGACAGTCATAGCTTCGCCGTTTGGCAGGTTACGATACATGGTTTGATTCCGGCCAAATACCAACGAGATTTCCGTTATGTCATCTGTCAGCGGCTCCGTCGGCGCGGATACCATTTCGGTCACATCTCGCGTCGAACCATCGGAAAGCGTTGCCGTTACGACCATGCCGGTTTTGTCAAAGGTTTCACCGGTTGTGTACTTCGTCTTTTGGGGCATCGTTGTGACCTCAATCTTCTCAATGCTTCTGCCGAAGGCCATCAGAAAAGCAGAGTCATTCTTAAAATAGATCGTGCCGTCGCTGTCAGTGATCGGGCTGCAAATCGCGTACTGTGCCTGCTTGCCGTTTGGTGAGAATAGCGCATAGGCTGTCTGGTACGTCTCATCATTAAAGGTTTCCGATGTCAGATAATTTGCTTCGTTCTGACCCTTTTTATCGCGCAGGATACGGAGCTTACCCGGCGTATAGTTGTCAAAGAAATAAACATAAACGTATCCGGACTCCTGCTCATAGGCTGTCGTCAGCATACCGCTCGTCTGCGGATAGCCCTGTGTCGGCACACTATACGCAATTTCCAAGTTTTCCAGGTCGATGACCGTGATGTTATGGCCGGAATATGCCGTAAACTGACCTGTGCCACTGACACCAATATAGGCGCGGCCATTGTAGACGACCGGCGTGGAGGTGCTCATGGCCGTTTCATCTTTGATTCCATTCTTTAATTCCATTCCGTCACAGGCGGTGATCGTCTTGCCTTGTACTTTTATACGGTAAAAGCCTCCGCCTTTCGATGTAAAATAGTATGCATCGGTGTCTTTGTCATAACAGATCGTACTGCGGATATCGCCGTCAAAGCCACTTCGGGAGTCCAGCACTTTGCCGGTCAGCGGGTCAAGCAGATAGAGGTACGAGCAGGCTGTCTTGCCATCGTCTGTTCCGACCATAACGAAATCATCGCAAGCATAGGCACCAGCCCAATAGAAGCCTCCGTTCTGCACCATTCGCCATGTAGCAGCTTTTTCCTCGGCTTGATTTTCCGGATCTTCATCCGTCAAACTGACACAAACAAAACTACCGTCTTTGTCTTCTCCGTTCCAAAAGCCGGTATAGGCGTAACCGTTCAATATCGTGATTGGGCAGTTCGGCTGACCACCCAGCGGATCGGTGTACAGCCACAGGGATTCCAGCGTTTTGGCGCTGAACGCCTGGATACGTCCATTGGACAGTCCCACCAGCAGAATGCCATCATAATATGTTGGCCCGTTGATAGCGAAACTGGATTTTCCAGCCATCTGACCCGTTGCTTCTACTACACCAGTGGCTTTATTCACGCGGTAAATGTGTTCACCGGCATAAACAATCAGGCAGTTGTCCACAAGAATAGGGCTGCTGACTGCATCGGAGGAATACCCATCGCCCAGTTTTACAGCCCAATACAGCATGCCGTCCGCTGCGCTGATCGGTGTCTTTGCGCTTGTAACGCCGTTGTTGCTGTCCGTGCCGCGGAAGTTTGCCCATTCTGCGTTAAAATCAACAATATTGGGGTTTGCGTCCGCCTTTTGCAGCGTAATCGGCACTGCAGAAGGATCCGTATATTCTTCTTCGCCAAAGCGCAGAACGGTCTGACCGCTTTCATTTACGATTTGCAGCGCACCTGCCTGTGCAGCATATCCGTACAGCGAAATACTGCAATAGTAAGTGAAGCCTTCCGACAGCGCGAAGATTCCATCGTCTGTCGGCCAGACACGGTTTCCAGCGCCCTGTTCGTAAATATAGATCAAAGCATTCTTCGGATTTGTTTGGAATGCAACGGCAGTTGTTGCCGCTTTCTTTATTGTGAGTCGATATTCTGTATGAGCATTTTGGTTGTATATATTGGTTACGACTATTTTGATTTCTTCGTCTGTCTCAGTGCCATTTAGAGGGACTTCAACTGCCCCAGCATTTTCAACGATTCCCACATTCTTCCCGTTTACGGAAACCAGATATCCATTATCTGTGTCCCCATACCTAGGGGAGTCCGTGTGTGTCTGAACTGTAATTTTTAAGGATGATGCTGCAGCCGGAACGAGAACAGAATAATCCGTTTCAGTACGAGAAAAACCAGTACCACCGCTGCGATTCATAAGAACTTGTCCACCTTGAACGCTCACGCTCATATTTTTCAAACTCAGCGTCCGCTCAAGGCAAATCATATAGTCTGTGTAATATGTTACATCTACGCTTTTGTCTAAGTAAGACACTCTGAATGTAAGCACATTACTATAAGCACTGCCAGTGAGAAGGGCCTGCATAAGATTTGTACCTGTCAGTTTACTCGGAATCACAACTGATACGGTAGCTGAACCTCCACTTGCGCTGCTTTGTCTGGGGTATACGGCGTTGCAGCTTCCACGTGCGACTGTTACCCATGCGTAGACTGCGCTGGAATAATCCGGAACATTCACTGTGTATGTATGAGTGCTCTTTGAGAACGATGCTTCTGGGAAAAGATTTCCCTTGCTACCCGTGTTTTCACTGTTTCCGAGTGCCAATGAAGTCAGCCAATCTCCTTGTACGACCGATACCTCAATGACCTCGCTGCTGCCAAGCGTGAAGGACTTTTTCGCGTGGTAATAGGTACCCTGCGTCGCAACATACGAGTAATTGTCGCCCGGCACGAGCGTGTAGAGATAATTGACCGTGCCGCTGGCGCCAGTCGTTTTTGTATAGGCCAGTTCTTCGCCGTTCTTATTCACGACCGTCAGCGTCACATCGCTGGCAGTCTTGAATGTGACCTTCTTTCCTTGGCCCGGTTGGATCGTCAATGTATAGGTCGTCGTGTAGTTTCCGGAGGAAACTGCAATCATAACCGTCGTTTCGCCGGAGATCGTCACGGTCGCGCTGCCGTCTGCGGCCAGCTCGTTTCCGTTGACCGTGATAGAAGACCCGGAGACTGTGGCGGTTGGATAAATTTTCAGTTTCTGTTCGGAATCGAGGATCTTATAAGTATATTCCGTCTTGGTGCTGGAGAAGCTCTCTGTCGCCGCCTGCGCCGTATCTGCGGCATTGGTCACGCGCAGACTGCCGAGCGTCGGCATGCGGTCGAGCTGCAGCGTCAGATCCACGCTCTGTGTATAACCGTCAGAACCGGTCTTGCTGGCTCTGAGCGCAACCGTATTGCCCGCCGCGCCGCGGGAGAGCGCATTGTCAATGCTGGTCGCTTTAGACTCAGCCGGAATATCCTTATCTCTGGCTGCACCGCTTATGTCCGTGTAAACGGCCTTGACCGCTGCTCCTGTGGTGTTCAACTTGAAATATGGATACAGCCGTCCGGTGAAGCTGTCCGGCACCTGCACGGTTGCAGTATGGTCTGTCAGCGTATACGCATAGCGGTTTGCATCGAACTCCGCGTCGTAGCCGCTGGAAATCTGCAGGCTGCTCTCATTGAACCAGTCTCCGGTGGGCAGGCTGGCATTTACCGTCATTGCTCCGCTGACCGTGACCTTGCCGGAAACCATGCGGTTGCCCTGCCGGACATAGAAGGTATAGCCGTCTGCCGGAAGCTGGAGCGTACCGGTATGGTTGGCATCCGCAAACTGCTTACCATAGTCATTGGTTGCAGAAACGGTATAGCTGCTGCCGGAATAACCGGAGAAGGTCACGGTGTATTGGGTATTCTGCCCGGCTTTATAGGCGTTGATCTTCGCCGTGATCGCAGCTGCATAGCTCTGTGCGCTCTCACTGGTAACGCCCAAATAGTCACTGACTGCTGCCTGGTATTCGTCTGCTGCGGCGTTCTGCACATCGGCAGCTTCTTCCAGATAGTCCGCCATGACCTTCATCAGGGTTTGCAGGCCGGAAGACGGCGCGCTGTTCGAGGCTTCACTAAATCTGAAATGCGTCACGGTATTGGCAGCGCTGTCAATGGAAACGCCATCCGGCGTACTGCCATAGGTATAGTTGCCGTTGACACCCTCGATCGTTGTAATAAAGCCGCTGCTGTTGCTCTCCACAAAGCTATATTGGCTGGCGTACAGCGCCTGCCGGATAGTCTGCCCATCCGTAAAGGCGATCCGCGTCGGCGCAATGAGCAGCTTATTTGCCGTTTCGGCGGAAAAATAGAAATATCCGCTTGCATTGACCGCCTGCGTCGAAATTGCAGCTTCCTCCACAGGTTCTTCTGTGGTCACTTCCGCGTCTGTATTTTCCGCAGGCACGGTATCCACGGTTTCTTCCGCTTCAACCGGCTCTGCATCCGCTGCCAGCACGCTGAGCGGCAGGCAGGACAGGAGCATCGCCAGCAGGAGCAATGCGGCGGTCATTCGTTTCAGTTTCATAGGGTTACCTCCCATCAGTAGAGACAATTCAGCCATTTCAGCCGCAGCTTGCGAAGCGGCTTGCAGCGTGTTTTCAGGTTTTCCATCGTCGTGTCGTGGAACGCCCGCATTTCTGTGAGCTGCTCCGGTGAGATCGCACGGCTGGAAAACAGCGCCTGTGCGTTATACATGGTCATATCGTGCAGCTTCGCGGCGTACTCCTCTCCAAGCTGCTCCTTTGCCGTTTCACAGAGCTCCAGCATGGAACCTGTGCCGCGCTTGAAGCCCATTGCTGCCAGCAGTGCCGCGCAGTCTGTAAACAGGCAGGCGGCTGCGGCGGACTGGTCTTCCTGCGTGAATGCTTCGTTTCGCTTTTTGAGGATGACCTCGTGACGGATGATGATAGCCGCAAGCAGCAGAAGCAGCAGCGCGGCAACAAGGATGATCCAAAACGCAGGCTTGTGGAGAAGCCCGGTGCGCTGGCCGCCGTCCGGGGTGTTGTCCTCCGAATTGTCCGGCTCTGCGTTGTCCTGCTCCAGCTCCTGACCCTCGGTCACGCGCGGGCCGTCGCCGTTTCCTTCCTTGCCCGCGCCGACCGGCTTGATGCCGCTCTCGGTCTGCTCGGCGGAGAGGTCTTCAAGGCCCGGTGTCAGCGCCAGCGGCAGCCAGCCGATGCCGTCCTGATACACCTCGACCCATGCGCCCGCGGCGCTTGCGTCTACATTCTCCGGTTCACCTTCTGCGGTCTTGACCGTATATCCCTCGACATAGCGGGCAGGGATGCCGTAATACCGCAGCGCCAAGGCCGCGACGGTCGCGTATTGGTACGTCGTGCCGTCCGCCGTGTCAGTCAGCGGCAATGCGATATCGCCGCTTCCGTCAAAGCACAATTCCAGAAACGCCAGCGCAGCCGTCTGCGCCTGCTCTTTCGTCAGGCTGTCTGCCGGGCCGTAGCTTTCGCAGCATTGATCCAGCACCGCGCCGAGCTGCGCGCGGAACTCCGCAGGCACGGTCAGCGCGTAGGAATATACAAATTCGCGATACGCGCTTTCCATCTGCAAGTACGATCTCACGCCGTCCGACGTGTCATTTTGCAAAAAGTCCAGAAGCTCCGGCAGAATCGTCTGTGCGTCCGAAACTGTCTCGTAGGAATAGCCGCGCTCACCGCGCAGACCGTTTGTTTCAAGCGTAGAGGGCTGAATTTTGTTTTTCGTCAAGCTTGCGCGTTCCGGCAGCACCGTACACGGCTCATAGCGATACAGGCTGCACCCGGCAAGGTTCTGGACACTGACGCTGCCGGACTGATAATTGCCCATCAGCCGCGCAGCCGTTGCCAATTGGCTCTGCGGATAGAAGCCGGACTGATGCAGCCAGTAAAAGAGGTCTTTTTCCTCTGCTGCAGTCTGCGAATCCAGCGCAGCCCATGTTTCATTTTCGTAGGTATCACCGACGAAGCCGCGCAGATAGAGCGTCTGCGCCGTATCCGCCGTGACAGACAGAATCGTATCTGTGCTTTCTGTCTTTGTAACCGGCTCGGACAGATTGCCCTCCGGCAGGACTTCTCCCGCTTTTTCGTAGCGCCAGTAGTGCAAAGCGTTCTTCGCATTTTCCGAAAGGGCCTGCATCGTGCCTGTTTGCAGGGAAATTGCGGCTACGCCCGCGACGATCACGCCCACGAGCAAAAAGCTCGCTGCCGAGACGGCGTTTTTGTTTTTCTGCCAGGTCAGCATCAGCAGAGCAATCGCTGCCGCTGCAAGGAGCAGGAAGCCCGGCTGCACAAACGCTGCCGCTACACAGAGCGCCGTCAAAGCTGCCGCCGCCAGCGTCGGCACATGGGAAAATGCAAGCGCCAACAATGCCAGCAGAATGCCGGTCACAATCCCTGCCAGCCAAAGGCCAGTGCCGTCTGTTTCTGCAAGCGGCAGGAGGATACCTTTTTCCGCCGCCCAAAGGTCACGCAGCGTATTCCATGCCGCGCCGAAGCCGTTCAG
>OGLM01004335.1_pt1 | contig 10553 bp, 9 predicted proteins | sample 1572531 | NCBI WGS metagenome assembly OGLM01 (sample SAMEA2581909, study PRJEB24529) | metagenome | biome: Human gut stool | place: China | collected 2011 | reverse complement strand
CAGCGATCTGGACGATGCCATGTTCTATTACGACGAGAACGACGTCTGGTACGACTATGACTTTGAACTGGACACGCTGACGTTCTACGCCGACCGGAACGCCGACGCGGACACCCTGGCCTTTGACTTCACCATGCACGGCGTGGACGGTGACAAGGTATATGGCACTCTGTACATCGAGGTCGGCAAGGGCAGCGGCACCAGCAGCAAGGGCGACCTGACCTATCAGGTGGACCCGGACGACGATGTGACGCTGGACGCGGAGGATTTCTACGATTTCTTCTACGACGAGTCGGATTACGACGAACTGGAATACGTGGAGTTCACCGACTATGACGACTTTGACGATTACGGCTGTTTCTACGCCGACGGATACGATTCCGACGACTACACCCGGGATTACGAGCTGAACGACAGTGACCTGGACGACGCCGTGTTTTACTATGATGAGGACGATATCTGGGACGACTATGACTTCGAGCTGGACACGCTGACCTTTGCCCGGCGGCTGTACCCCAACCAGAAGAGCTACCGGCTGGGCGCGCTGTGCCGCCAGCTGGGCGTGGCCGAGAACGGCGCCGTATGGTTGCCGCAGCGGGCGCGGCACAAGGCGCTCTACTTCGCCGTGGAGTCGCTGGTGATCCTGCTTCCGCGCGACGCGGTGGTCGCCACGATGCAGGATGCCGTCGAAGACCCGCGCTTCGACCGCGATTTCGGCTTCGGCTGTTTCATGTCCGGCCCGTCGAAGACGGCCGACATCGAACAGGCGCTCGTGATCGGTGCGCACGGCCCGATGTCGGTGACGGTGGTGCTGACCGGAGGAAAGGAGGCGGCCCGATGAAACCCGCGAAGAGTTGGATCTGTTACTTTTCCCCGACGGGGACTTCGCGCCGCGTGGCGGAGGCCGTCGGCAGGGGATTGAACTGCGCGCAGACGGTCGTTTGCGACGCGACGCACGATGCGGTCTCCGTTGCGGCGGAGCGCGGGGACGCGGCGGTCTTCGCCGTACCCGTCTACGGCGGGCATGCGGCTCCGCTCGCCTTGCGGCGGTTGGATGCCGTGCGGGGCGACGGTACGCCGGCCGTGGTGGTCGTGCTCTACGGCAATCGCGCCTACGAACATGCCGCGTGCGAGCTGGCCGATTTCGTGGCGGCGCGGGGATTCGTGCCCGTGGCTGCGGCCGCTTTCGTCGGCGAGCACTCCTACTCCACGGCGCGTTGGCCGATCGCTGCGGGGCGGCCCGACGGGGACGACTGCGCCGAGGCCGAGGCCTTCGGGCGCGTCGTGGCGGCGAAACTCGCCGCCGGCGGGGTGCGGGCGATCGATGCGAAGAGGTTGCCGACCGTGCGCAACGGGATGCTCTCGATGTGGCGGTTCGTGCGGTTCGTACTCGGTTACCGCCGCAGTCAGAAGCGGCATCCGCAACGGGTGGCGGTCGAGACCTCGGCCGACAGGTGCACGCACTGCGGCCGCTGTGTGAAACTCTGCCCGACGGGAGCCATCGTCGCCGGCGACGAGCTTCGTACCGATGCGGCGAAGTGTATCCGCTGCTGTGCTTGCGTCAAGGGATGTCCCGTCGGCGCACGCAGCTACGATTCTCCCTTCGCACCCGTGCTGTCGCGTAATTTCGCGCAACGCAAGCGCAACCTCACGCTCATGTAGGGCGTGCACGACGCGCAGTCATGAGACCGGAACTTCGGGTTCCGGTCTTTTTCATGCCGATTCGGGGTTGTGGAACTCTATTCGGTGCCGAGCGGTTGTTCGAGCAGGATCATGTCGCGCAGCAGGACGCCCTCCTCGACGATCGGGTGGTCGTAATTGCGGGTAAAAAAGTCGGGGATGCGGCCTGCGGGGCGGAAGCCGCACTGTGCATAGAAGCTGAGCGTCGAGGGCGTTTCGCCCGTGCCGACCCGCAGCGTGCGGTAGCCTCGCGCAGTATAGCGGCGGACCCCTGCCGCTGGCGGCAGGGTTCGACGGCGAGGTTTTTCAGTTCGCAGCAGCCGTCGCCCTCGTCGGTGACGACCGCGACGGCGCACGGGTCGGGATCGAAACAGACGAAGAGGCTTCCGTGCGGCAGGTAGCGCATCACCATCTCCTCCTGTTCGTCGCCGACGAGCAGCAGCGGCAGGTAACGGCGTTTGTCGCCGGTAATTTCGCGGATCTCCATGGTTATTCGGTCTCTTCGGCGGTTTGGGTGCGGACGACGACGCCTAGCAGCGGCAGCAGGTCGAGGGCCTGGCTCGGGGCGACGATAGCGCCCCGCAGGGCGTCGACGGTCAGCCGCAGGTCGCCGAGCTGCGACTGCCTGAGGTCGATGCCGCGCAGCGGCGTATGCGAAAACTCGGTGCTGCGCAGCGTGCAGCCCTCGAAGGCGACGCCGTCGAGGCGGCAGTCGTTCAGCGCCGCTTCCGTCAGGTCGCACTCCGTGAAGCGTACCTGCCGCAAGCGGCTGCCCGACAGGTTGAGGTAGCGGCCGTTGCAACGTCCCAGCCGTACGTGGTTGAGCGTGGCGTCGGGCAGGGCGGCGCCCAGCAGTTTGCAGCCGACGAACTCCACGCGGTTGAGCGCCGCACCGTCCAGCGCGAGGTTCGAGAGATCGCACCCTTCGAAACGGATGTCGCTCAATTGTGCGCCGTGCAGCCGGCAGTCGGTGAAGGTCACGTTGCGGAAGAGGCAGTTGTGCCAGAGAGCGTGCTCGGCGGCGAGCGGGCCGACCGTACCGCGTTCCACGCTTCGGTCCGTCCAGTCGTCCGCCTGTTGCGACAGGATGCCGGCGTCGACTGGGAGCATGGCTTCGAGCCGGAGCGCGGCGGGGCAGGCGGCCGTTTTTTTCTTCGCGGGTTTCATCGTATCACCATTCGATTTCGGGGATGCCGTGCGCGCGCAGGTAGGCGTTGGCGCGGCTGAAAGGGCGGCAGCCGAAGACCCCCCGGTCGGCCGCCCGGGGCGAGGGGTGCGCCGCCGTGAGCACGAGGTGGCGTTCGGGATCGATCAGCGCCGCCTTCTGCTGCGCGGCTGCGCCCCAAAGCAGGAAAACCAGGTGGTCGCGCCGCTCGTTGAGGCGGCGGATCACGGCGTCGGAGAACTCCTCCCATCCGCGGCCGCGATGCGATCCGCTCCGGAAAGCGCGTGTGGTGAAGATCGTGTTCATCGACAGGACGCCTTGTGCGACCCAACGTTCCAGCCGTCCCGATGCGGGGACGGGGCGCCCTGTGTCGTCGTGTACTTCGCGGAAGATGTTTTGCAGCGAGCCGGGAATCGGCACGCCGTCGGGCACCGAGAAACAGATTCCGTAGTAGAAACGCGGGTCGGGGTAGGGATCCTGTCCCAGAATGACGACCCGCACGCGGTCGAACGGGCAGAGGTTGAAGACGCGGAAGAGATCGCCGTTGACGGGACAGACGCGCTGCGTGCGGTACTCCTCGCGCACGAACGCCGCCAGCCGCGCGAAATAGGGTTTGTCGAACTCTTCCTGCAACTGCGAACGCCAGCTCTCTTCGATCTTGACTTGCATGGGACGGTTGTATTTTATGCGAAAGTTACGGTTTTTCGTCCGGAATTGCAACGGCTCTTCGCTCTTTTAGCGGGGTGCGGGATGGTTTCGGATTCGATCGGCGTGTCGCAGCCTGCGGAGGGGAGCTATGGCGAACCGCCGTTGCAGGTTGCAGTTCGCGCGGTTCATGGAGCCGCTGAACGGGGGCGGTTTCCGGTTGGAAATCTGTTCGTCCGGCGATCTCCTGCGACGAACTTCCGTCTATGAAAAAGCCCCGACTCTGCGGGAGCCGAGGACGGAATTCCTGCGGACGGGAGAGCTATTCCAGCTCCTGAGCCTTGATGCAGACGACCTTGCCGTCACGGACGACGACCAGTTCGCCGTTCTCCTTCTTCGTCTTCTCGATCAGGCGTTTACGTGCCAGGAGAATGCCTGCGTTGATCTTTTCTTGAAGTTGTTTTATTTCAATTTCGCTCATAGCTCATGAATTGTTGGTAGGCTAACGGATTTTCGATGTGCTTTGTTGTATCGTTCTCTCCCGTCGCGATGATCCGGATTTCGGCATCGGCGGAGCTGTTGTCGTAGATGACCCAGTAGTCGCACAGCGGAGCGTAGAGTGCGACCATGTTGCGCATGCCGGTGGCATAGCGGCGGCGGATCACCTCCTCGGGAATGTCGTGACCGCCCTTGCTCACCCGCGTTGCGACGCGCACGATAGCCAGTTCCGGCGTGGGAAGCCAGAAGAAAAGCAGCGAAACGAAGTACCCCATCGCGTGAGCCTGATCGATGAACTTCACATAGGAGCGTGTGGCGAGCGTCGTCTCGAAGGCGAAGTCCTCGCCGGCGATCAGCAGGTCGTCCATGCGTTGCAGCATCAGCCTCCCCGCGTCGATGGCGACGCTTTCGGGGTTGAACGGCGAGAGGCCCTTGGCGATTTCGTCGGCATTGACGAATTCGCGGCAGTCGAGCATCTCCGGCAACACCGTATAGGAAGCCGTTGTCTTACCGGCGCCGTTGCATCCCGCTATGATGTAGAGTTTCGGCATGTGTGGCATTATCGTAGGGGCAAATATAATCATTAATTTGGAAATTCGCCCAAACACCGTTCCATAAAATGCCGAACCGACCGGCAGACCCGCTGCGGGGCGGTTCGCTCTGCATTCGGCTGTTGGATGTCGGCGGATCGCAGAGGCAGGTCGGTCGGGAACGCCGCCGTCGGGGCCTCCTGCCCGCAAGGAACGAGACCGTTCCTGTGCGGGAACGGCCTCGTCTGGAAGAGCGGGAGGGGAGTGTCAGTCGCGGTAGAGGTCGGGCCCCCACGTCAGACCGCAGGGATTGACTACCTGCTTGTATTTGAAGTTGCTCCACTTGACCATCGTGGGATTCTCTTTGAGCGAGAGCATGTAGTTGCCCAGTGTGGTCGTGAGGACGAGTTTCAACTCGTTTTTGCCCGGACGGAGCAGCTTCGCGACGTCGTAGACGTGGCGGCCGTGCCATACTGTACCGGCCTTTACGCCGTTGACGTAGAGTTCCGAAACGCAGTTTTCCACGCCGAATTCCATGTGCGCGCATTCGCCGGGACGGACGTCGAGCGTCGTGCGGTAGACGATCTGGCCGGAGAAGGATTCGAAACGCTTCTCCTTGCCCAGGTCGAACAGGCGGTCGGTTTCGAGTTCGGCGACGGTGCCGTCGTAGTGGTTGAGCGTGACGTTCCAATGCAGGGCCCGACGTTCGGCGGGACCTTCGAGCCGTGCGTCGGCCGTGGCGGTCGCAGCGCCCCTGACCGGTTTGTCGAAGACCAGCAGCCGCGATTCGGTGGGTTCGAGGTGCAGTTTGAGCCGCGTCCCCGTGTCGGGCAGCAGTGCGCGCTCGCCCGTCATCGGATCCCACAGCCACATGCGCCGTCCGCGCAGGTCGATATTGAATTCGGTGTCGAGCGTATAAGCTTCCGTAAGGCTGTAATTGGCGAAGAAGAAGATGTCGAGATTGCCCGCCTTGTAGTGGTTCTGGTTGACGAACGCCTGCGGATTGTCGATGCGGACGGCGGGTGTCAGTCCGTATTTCTGCTGCAACTCCTTGTACCAGCCGATGAGGTGTCCCTTGCGCGGCGCCTCGACGTGGAGGATCCGGTCGGGGTACTGCTTCATCAGGTCGGCCGTCAGGCGTTGCACCTCCTTGTCGCCGCCTTCGAGACCCGCCAGACCGGGGGCTTTCGAGGGGGTCGAGCCGACGAAGAAGACCTTGCCGCCGGCAGCGGCGTAGCGGCCGATCGCGGCGAGCGTCTCGGGCGAGATCGTCTCGACTTCGAGCAGCAGCAGCGCCTTGTAGCTGCGGTCGCCGTACTCGATCCGTCCGTCGGCGAACGTGCTGCGTTGCAGGATCGATTCGGTGAGGTAGTCGCAGCCGCCGCCGTTCTGGTGAACGGCCTCCCAGAGCGTGTTGACGTAGAAGGGGCGCCACTTGCCGGGCGAAGGTTCGAACTGCGGCGCCAGGTAGGTCCACATGTCGACGAGCGGCTGCATGAGCGCGATGTCGGTCTGCATATCGGAGTTGCGCAGGACGGTCGACAGGCGGGCCTTGTAGGAGATCCATTCGGGGAAGAAGCGCCACAGCGGGTTGCGTTCGTTGTAGAACGTACCGTAACGCACCCAGCCCGGGAACGGCGCCTCGGCGGGAGAGTAGTTGTAGCCGTGGAGCACGGAGTGCGTCACGCCCGACAGGTTGCTCAGGTCACCCGTGATCTTGATGCGTTCGAGCGTCTCGTTGAAGACGAAGCGCGTGTTGGTGATCTCCTCGCAGCTGACGACGTTCTTGCCCGAGAGATGCGCGCCCGAAGCGACGAACTTGTTGACCATCTTGTAGCCGTGTCCCGACATCTTGTCGTCGGGGAAGATCTCGCCGTTCTCCTTGTGGTACCACGTCTCGCATTCGGGAATGTCGACGTCCATGAGCGACTCGACGGGCATACAGCCCTTGCCGTAGGCCTGGATGCGGGACTTGACGCCGCAGGCGCGGCACCATGCGTTCAGTTCGTCGAGGAAACGCTCCTTGAAGAGCTCGGCCAGCGTCAGCTCGTAGTCGTAGCGCATACGGTAGATGCGCTCCATCACGTCGGGTTCGATCCGGGCGCCGTAGGGCGTCTTGATCTCGTTGCCGTAGGGACCTACCTTTTTCAGGATCAGCGGGTAGTAGGTGTAGAGGTCGTATCCGCGCCGTTTCTGGAACTCTTCGCGGATGTCCTTGCACCAGTTGGAGCCTTCCAGCTCGAAGCTGTCGGTGAAGAACGAGCGGATGCGGTCGTGGAGGTTGCCGACGACGGGGCGCATGGCATCGGACATCCGGTTGAGGTAACGGCGCACGGCCTCGGCGTTGAAGTGGTCGAGCACCGGCCCGCGGGCACCCAGCGCACCGTGGATCACGCCCATGTAGCCGGTGTGCTTGACCACGACGTAGGCGATGTGGCGGCCGGCCGGAACGTCGATCGTCACCTCCTGCGCTCCCGGCGCGAAGGTCACGGGCGTGCCGGGGATGAGTTCGGTGATGTGGGCGGGGAAGAGCCGCACCTCGATCAGTTCGGAGAGTTTGTCGCGATTGGCCGAGAGCAGTTTGGGCGTGGCGCTTCGGATGAGGTCGTCGGTACGGACGGTCACTTTGCAGGGGCCTTCGAACTCCATCGTGCCGAGGGCCATCATCTTGATCTGCTCGTCGCGCGAGAGGGTCTCGGCGCCGAACGGCCAGCCCGAGCCGACGATCAGGTCGCTGTACATGCCGCGCGCGGCGGCTTCGCGCATGGTGAAGTCGACCAGTTCCAGCCAGCGGTCCGATAGCCAGGGCACCTGTGCGAAGCCCAGCGTGTCCTTGTAGCGGTCGGGGAAGGCGATGGAGTTGATCTCCACGCCGCCGAAGCCGGCGCGCTGCATCGAGTCGAGCTCGCGCACGATCTCCTTTTCACAGACGCGCGTACCGTTCCACCACCAGCGGGCGAAGAGCTTCGACGAGCTGTCGGGCGTGCGGAATTTCTCGTAGAGTTTGCTTGCGGGAACCTCTTTCAGGAAGGCGTCGCCCGTCAGGTCGCCCCCTTTCGGGGCGGCTGCGGCGTCGGGTGCGGAGAGGGACAGTGCGGTAGCGATACCGAAGGTGAGAAGTAGTTTTTCGATCATCGTTTTTTTCGTTTGGGTATAATTTACAGGGTAAAGATAGGAATAAATTATTCCGGCAGCAGGGTGCCGGATATGGAAAAGATTATTCGTTTTGGTATTTCTGTTATAGATTTTGATCCGGAGGGTCGGAGGCGGCCGGTCGACCTGTCGGGTGTCTATGCGGTGCGTTGGGATCGGCGGTATGTATTTTTTTGCGGGGAAAGGTCGGTCCGGAAGCGGTCGGAACGATTGCGGACGAAGGTATCGATTAATCGTTTTGACCGGAGGAGAAGACTCCTTGTTCGGGGCGTAACGATGCGGATACGGGGTTTGCGGATGGTGCGGATGCAAAATGCCTGTGTCCGTCCGCAGAGGGGCTTCCGCTTTCGACGTACCTGTATTTCGCCGAGGCCGGCGTTTCGGCGAGTTGCGGTTTGCCTTACGGGGTGGCTTTTCTGCCGGCATTACCCGACGATGCCGCCCGATCCGTCGGAGATCGGTTCCGGAGCAAAATTGCGGGTAAGCATGAATATCCGGTGCAGAAGTCGCGGTTTTCCGGAGTTCCGGAGCAACACAGGGTTCGCAGGGCATTCGGAAAACGAAGACCACCCCTTTTGGAGTGGTCTTCGTTTCGGATCTGTGGGAGCTGAGGGATTCGAACCCCCGACCCTCTGCTTGTAAGGCAGACGCTCTGAACCAGCTGAGCTAAGCTCCCCTTTTGCTGAATTGCGAGTGCAAATGTATGATAAATAAATCATTCCTGCAAGTCCTCGCTTCATTTTGGGAAATCTTTTTTCGCTGGCTGTTCGTTCGGTTGACACATTGGTTGACACATTTGCATAAACTCAATGCTGGTTAAACAATAGTGAATTAGTTGATAATCTTATATTTGAATAAGAGAGGACAAACTTTACAAAGGGGCCTATAAATATACCCCTTTCGCAAAGTCTGTCCTCGTATCAGTCGAGAAAAACGCGCGGGAAAATCGTACCCTTTCCCCTGTTCCCTCCTTTTAAGAATGTTGTTTTGCTTTTGTTTCTGTAAAATTCTTTAAAAAATTCAAAGAAATTTAAAGGATTTTAATGTTTAATCTACCAACTCTTTAAATTTCATACTCCTTGCATATATGCTTTTTACTTTGTTCACAGGTATAATGTCGACATAGCCAAGTTTTACCAGTCCCTCTAAATCCCCTTTTGCCGTCGGATAAGATACATTCATGCGCGTCTGAATTTCCTTAACAGAGAATGAAAGATTAGGAGAGTCGTTATACCATTTGATAATTTGAGCTTGGCGAGCGTTTATATTACCCAATTTCAAAAAATCAGAAGTTTGTTGTTGGTCATCTATTTTTCGTTGAATATATTGCCGAAGTTCATTATAAGCTAAACTAACCGCCCGTAAATGGTAAGCTACAAAATAACCTAAATCGTTTCCGTCGCATTCCGTATATAAATAGGCTTTTTCGTATTGTCGTTTACTTCGACTGATTATACGAGAAATAGAGAGATATTCTGTCAGCCAATATCCTTTACGAAGCATATACCAGTAGAATATGGCACGGGCAGTACGCCCATTTCCATCTACGAATGGATGAATGAATGCGATTAAAAAATGAATTATGATTCCCTTAACAATGGGATGAATGAATACACCATTAAAATCATCATCATTAAAAAGTCTACATATGCTGTCAATCAGTCCCTCAATCTCGCAGCAATCGGGCGGAGTGTGAATTGTTTCGTGAGTAATCCCGTCTTCAACGACCACATTATTGTCTGTACGGAATCGACCTTCATCATTGCTATCATCCAATGTCCTATAAGTCATCAGTTGGTGAATATGCAATAATGTCTCTTTCGTAAATTCCTCGTCTTTGTGCTGAAGAATGAAACGGATCGTTTCATAATTGTTATGAATCATCTGTTCCCCCCGCGTCCGTGGAGAAATAGATTTCCGCAACATATCTTTTGCAATTTTTCGAGTCGTAGCTGCTCCTTCCATTTGACTGGAAGCAATTGCTTCCTCCATATTGGAACTAATCAGATAACGATTCTTATCTGCTTCGGGGATAAAACTTTGTGTCCCCAAATACCCGCCCAGATTCATGTCAAATTCATGGCACAACTGCTGCATGTGGTCTGTCACATATAATTTGAACCGATAATTGCCTATTTCCAATGTTTTGGCAAACATACGTGACAACTTAACGCAAGCCCATACATCTTGTGCGAGCACTTTGTCTGGAAGATGTTTATATTTAATCTCTGTCCAATATTGGTACTGCCTATTGATCTCGTTTACCACATCGGCAATTTTCGGATCACAACTCAGACGGAGCGCTTTATCGAAATCTTCTTTGCGTATTTTCGGAGGAGATTCTATCATATCTCATATAATTTTTGCATGTACAAATGTAATAAAATTCTTTAAAATACTTAAAAAACTTTAAAGAATCTTAATGTTGGTCCTTACACGAATTGCTCCAAATATTTCTCCTTAAACCCTGCCAACGGGAATTTGAAATCTCTTTGCTTGCCCTCTGTTGTCGTATAGCGGATAATAACCGTATCGCTTTTTATATGTAATTCGAATAGGTTTACCTTATCGTGTCCCCATCCAAGGATATTGGTTATACGCCCTCTGCGCTAAAAGGTTCGTATATCCTTATCTGTATCATCAGGTAGAATATACCTAAAACATCAGGCACATCCCGCAAAAGTTATCATAGGCAACGACTTTTCAAATCATCATGCGCCGTTCATCACTACCCTGCCGTCATTCGGTTTTTGGTGTTTTATACATTTTAGCTAAAATTTACGTTGTCATTAAATCTTTGATTATGATATAAATATAGGGAAATTTATGACTTATGCAAGTAAAATAGAAAGGACAAACTTGTGCAGAGGGTCTATAAGTTA
>OGLM01004322.1_pt1 | contig 10575 bp, 8 predicted proteins | sample 1572531 | NCBI WGS metagenome assembly OGLM01 (sample SAMEA2581909, study PRJEB24529) | metagenome | biome: Human gut stool | place: China | collected 2011 | reverse complement strand
GGACAAACTACTCCTGCCCTTAGGAAATCGGCCGGGGCTGGAGCACACCCTTCGGGCGGTGAACGCGGCGGAGCGGGTGGACGAGATCATCCTGGTGACCCGGGAGGATCTGATGATGCCCCTGGCGGACCTGTGCAAGAAATGCGGACTTCAAAAGCCGGTGAAGGTGGTGCGGGGCGGCGAGACCCGGCCGGAATCCGTGCTGGCAGGAGCCCTGGCGGCGGATAGCCGGGCGGAGCTCATTGCGGTGCAAGACGGAGCCCGGCCGCTGATTACCCCGGAGCTGTTTGACGCGGTGGCGGAGAGCGCCCAAATCACCAATGCCTCGGCCCCGGCGGTGCCGGTGACGGACACCATCAAGGTGGCGGATGAAAACGGCAGAGTGCACACGAGCTTCCGTCAGGCACTGACGGCAACAGGGCGGCTTTCCTCCACGGAGCCGAACCTCCAGAACATCCCGATGCGGATTGAGCTGGGAAGACTGATCCGCAAGGCATTTTTGCCAAAGACCGGTTTTGTGTTTGTGGATGCGGATTATTCCCAGATCGAGCTGCGCGTACTGGCGCATCTGTCCGGAGATGAGAAGCTGATTGAGGCATACCGGAATGCACAGGATATTCACCGGACGACGGCGTCGCAGGTATTCCACATCCCGTTTGACGAAGTGACCGATCTGCAGCGCCGCAATGCCAAGGCGGTCAATTTTGGTATCGTCTACGGAATCAGCTCCTTCGGACTCAGCCAGGATCTCTCCATCACGAAGAAGGAGGCGGCGGAGTACATTGAGCGCTATTTTGAGACCTATCCGAAGATTAAGGAATTCCTGGATTCCTGTGTGACGGAGGCAAAAGAAAAAGGCTATGCCCGGACTATGTTCGGCCGCAGACGCCCCATGCCGGAGCTGAAGTCCTCGAACTTCATGCAGCGCTCCTTTGGCGAGCGGGTGGCCCTGAACGCCCCCATCCAGGGCACCGCCGCCGACGTCATCAAGCTGGCGATGGTGCGGGTCTGGCGGCGTCTGCGGGACGAGAAGATGGAGAGCCGCCTCATCCTGACCGTCCACGACGAACTCATCGTCGAGGCCCCGGAGGCAGAAGCCGCGAAAGCCGCCGCCATCCTGCAGGAAGAGATGGAAGGCTGTGTCAATTATGCTGTCCCCCTGAGCACCGAAGTGCATCAGGGCAAAAACTGGCTGGAGGCCCACTAAAACCATGATCATCTTAGGAATCGAATCTACCTGCGACGAGACCGCCGCATCTCTGGTGGAAGATGGCCGGCACCTGCTGAGCAACGTCATCTCCACCAGCGTCAAGGAGCAGGCACTTTACGGCGGCGTCGTGCCGGAGATCGCCAGCCGCCGCCACTGTGAGTTCATCAGCGCCACCGTCAAAAAGGCTCTGCTGGATGCAGGCAAGACCATCGACGACGTGGACGCCGTGGCTGTCACCTTCGCGCCCGGCCTCATCGGCGCAGTGCTGGTGGGCGTCAACTTTGCCAAGGGCCTCGCCTACTCGGCGGGCAAGCCGCTGGTGCCGGTCCACCATCTGCGGGGCCACATTGCAGCCCTCTACCTGACCCACCCGGAGCTGAAGCCGCCCTTCCTCTGCCTTGTGGCGTCCGGCGGACACAGCCACATCGTGGAGGTACAGGACTACACCCATTACCACATCCTCGGCCACACGGTGGACGACGCCGCCGGCGAGGCCTTTGACAAGGTGGCCCGGACGCTGGGCCTGCCCTATCCCGGCGGTCCCAGCGTCGCCAACGCCGCCAAGACCGGCGACCCGAAAGCCTACCGTCTGCCGGTGCCTCATGTGGAGGGCAAGTACAACGTCAGCTTCTCCGGCCTCAAGACCGCCGTGCTGAACGAGGTGAATCAGGCCCAGATGAAGGGTACTGACATCAACGTCCCCGACCTCGCGGCCAGCTTCCAGGAACGCATCGCGGGCATCCTCGCAGAAAAGCTCCTTCTCGCCGCCGCCGACACCGGCGCAAAGCAGGTCTGTCTGGCGGGCGGCGTCGCGGCCAATGGCCGTCTGCGCCAGCTGGTCAATGACGGTGCCCAGAAGCTGGGGGCCAGGGTCTACCTGCCAGAGCTGAAATTCTGCGGCGACAACGGCGCGATGATCGCGGCTCAGGGCTACTATCAGTACATCGCGGGTCATACCGCCGGGCTGGAGCTGAACGGTCTGCCGACTCTGCCCATCGATTACGAATAACTGACATAGAAAACGGAATGGCCGCGCACAGCTGTGCGCGGCCATTCCGTTTATTTCATATCACGTCCGAAGTAAAGCTCCACTTCACTGAGTTTCTTTTTCCGCAGCAGGAACGCCGTGGGGATGAGATAGACCGCGATAGACGTCAGCATGGTGATGTCATAGGTGCTGATGCTGTCAGCCACCGTCTGGGTGCCGTACAAGCCGCCGATGAGCATGGACGTGATGTCCATCGCGGCGTGGATGAACACCGTCACCCAGATGTTTCCGGTGCGGAAATATACCGCCGCCAGCAGCGTACCCAGCGAGGCCGCAAAGACGCACTGCATCAGAACGCCCAGCGGCGCACTGCCGGTGAGGTTGGTCAGGTGGGCCGCACCGAAGTAGAGGCCCGACAGCAGGCAGGCTTTCCAGACGCCGGCCCGGCTGGTGCCGAAATGCTCCAGAAGCGTCTGGGCGATGACGCCCCGGAACAGAAACTCTTCTGCCACACCGACGCTGGTCATGCCGATAAGGAACCACACGACATGCCACGCAGGCAGCATATCGCCCTCCGGCCTGCCAAACAGCAGAGTATTGTAGGCGTTGTAGCCGATGAGCGCGATGGGGTACAGGCCCACCAGCAGACCGTTGAAAAAGCCGCTTCCCCGGCGGCGGAGCAGGCCGCTCTTCCCGGTGCGCGCCAGAAAGAGCCACGCCACCAGCACACCTACTGCCTCCTGCATGAAGGTCAGCATATAATCATCGACGGCATCAATGTCCCGCACGACGAACAAGATGAGCAGAAGCGACAGCAGCGATGCCACGAACAGCATCCCCAGAAACAGCACCTCGGCCACAAGGCAGTAGAGCATCGGGTGGGCGCTGCGCAGACGTTTGAGCATAGAAAGACCTCCTGTGTCGTAGTGGTACTATTTTAGCATATTTCAGAAGAAAGAGATAGGGATTTGTGTGAATAATAAAGCGGAACCCGGGTTGCGGCTCCCAGCGTCTGTTTCGGCCCTTGGGCGGGCCTCACATCCTGCTGGCCGCGGCCCCAGCCTCAGCTCCCTGTTTCTGCCGCTGGCAGCGGTCGCTTCGGCTGCAGAGATAGAAAAAGACCGGCACACGAATGTGAAGCGGCAGTCACCAACTGTTGACATTCCTGAAGATTGGAACCCGCGGGCTAAGCAACAGCCCACTGGGCTGATTGCTTGCTCTGCTGCGCAGAGCCGCCCTGTTCAAATCCCGCGCCCGACTAAATAAAAAAGCAAGTACACGAATGTGTACTTGCTTTTTTAAGTCGGAGCAGCGGGATTTGAACCCACGGCCTCCTCGTCCCGAACGAGGCGCGCTACCAACTGCGCTATGCCCCGAAAATACCGCAGCCAGTTGAGACTGCGGTTTTCTGGTTGGGGATGAGAGAATCGAACTCCCACAAGTAGAGTCAGAGTCTACCGCACTACCACTATGCAAATCCCCACTATTCGGTTTCGCCCTCAGCACCGAAGCGCTGCTGACGAGGAATATTATACAGCCTCCGCCTCCATTTGTCAACCACTTTTTTGATTTTTCCGTCCATGTTTTTTCTGCTTTCTCCACCACCGCGTTTTCACGTCTTTTTTCATCTCCGGCTCTTGACACCCGCTCCCTTTGGGAATACTCTTATAGTATCATTTATCTGCCCCTTCTGAGGGAGAACGGAAGAAACGAGGGTTGTTCGATATGAAAAAACGTGTTGGTATCCTGACCTCCGGCGGCGACTGTCCCGGCCTGAACGCCACCATCCGCGGCGTGGCCAAAGCCCTGTATGCACGGTTCGGCGAGAACGTCGAGATCGTGGGCATCCTGAACGGCTACCACGGCCTCATCACCGGCGAATACAAGGAGATGTGCGAGGACGATTTCCGCGGCATCCTGACGCTGGGCGGCACCATCCTCGGCACCAAGCGCACCCCCTTCAAGCTGATGCGCGTGGTGGAAGAGGACAAGATCGATAAGGTCGCGGCCATGAAAAAGACCTACAAGGACGCCAAGCTCGACTGTCTCCTCTGCCTCGGCGGCAACGGCACCCATAAGACGGCCAACCTCCTCTCCCAGGAGGGCCTGAACGTCATCGGCCTGCCCAAGACCATCGACAACGACATCTACGGCACCGACGTCACCTTCGGCTTCCACACCGCCGTGGACATCGCCACTGAGGTCATCGACCGCATCCACACCACCGCCGGCAGCCACAGCCGCGTCATGTGCATCGAGATCATGGGCAACAAGGCCGGATGGCTGACCCTCTACTCCGGCATCGCCGGCGGAGCTGACATCATCCTGCTGCCCGAGCAGCCCTACGACATCGACCGCGTCTGCGACGCTGTGGAGCGCCGCGCCCGCAAAGGCTCCAACTTCTCCATCATCGCCGTGGCCGAGGGTGCCATCAACACCGAAGAGGCCAGGATGAGGCGGAAAGAGTGGATGGCAAAGCGCGCCGAAACCGGTTACGGCGTCACCGCCACCAACCGCATCGCCGCCGCCGTCCAGAAGAAGACCGGCATGGAGACCCGCGTCTGCATCCCGGGCCATATGCAGCGCGGCGGCAGCCCCAGCGCTTACGACCGTGTGCTGGCCACCGAGTTCGGCAGCTACGCCGCCAAGCTGGTGGAAGTGGAGCGCTACGGCGTCACCGTCGCCATGGTCAACAACCGCGTCGTCGCCAACCGCCTCGAGGACATCGCCGGTAAGACCCGCAACATCCCCGAGGGCTGTGAGCTGCTCACCGTCGCCCGCCGGATGGGCGTGAGCCTCGGCTGAGACTGTAAAAGCAAAAACACCCCGCTGTGTCATGCAGCGAGGTGTTTTTGTTTTTATGCTTCAGAACGAGCCGCCCGACGAACCTCCGAAGCCGTCGGAATCGACGGACGAACCGCCGGAGGAGTGAGACTCCTTCTTGGGCGGGTCATAGGTGCGCTCCCGGGTGGTGTGGGTGTAGCGGTCACGCTTGACCCGCAGGGTGAAGCCGGGCATATACTCGTCGGCCTCCGTTTTCTTCCGGGCCGTCTTCATCTGGTGGTAGAGGATGAGGCAGATGAACGCCGAAATGCCGAGAGGGAAGATCATGGCAATGAGCAGGTCTTCCAGGCCGATGTCGTTATCCACATCGATGGGCTCGCCATAGTCGGCATAGTAGTCCAGTGCATCGTCGCACATATCGATGTAGGTATAGGCGGCATCTGCCCATTCCTCATCGGAGAGTTGCGGGACGATCTCGTCCTCCTGCTGCTCGATGCGGTAGTCGGTGAACGCCGTGACGCCCTCGCCGTAGGTGATGGTGACGTACTTGCGGGAGCCGACTGCCAGCAGGAAGAGGATGCCGCTCTGTTCGTCGCCGTAGCCGAGGCCGTTGGCGATGTAATAATTTTTCGCGTAGTCGCGCTGGTCGGCATCGCCGATGTCGTCCACCACGAGGAAGTAGACATCCACGTCGTGGCCGTCGGAGGCGCTTTCGGCCTGCTCCTCAAGGTCAGCCAGCGTGTCGGCGTCAAATACGCCGCACTCATCCCGCACCAGCGGGGCCGCTGCCCCGGCCGGCAGGGTCAGGGCCATGCAGAGCAGGGCCGCAGCCAGAAGGGCAAACAGTTTTTTGCAGTATTTCATATTCCCGTCTCCCCCTCTCACAGCAGCATGATGAGAGCCGTCAGTATCATCAGCGGGATGCTGATGCCGGCAAACCATGCAGCTACCCTGCCCTTATCCACGGGCAGGTCACCGATGAGCTTGCCGGTCTGGCCGTTCATCGCAAAGAGGAAGTCCTGCTCCTTCCAGCGGGTGTGGAGCATCCAGACCGGCAGCAGGGCGTAGTGGGGTTCCAGCGTCCGCGGGTCGAGCTGCTCCGAGAGGGTCTGGACGCCGGTGTAGCCGCCCAGCGTATCGTGGAGGGCCGCAGCGGTGCTGTTCTTCATCCGGGTCAGAACGCGGGCAGCACACTTCTTGTCGTCCTCGTCGTACCGGTCAGCCAGAAAGCCGGGCAGGTAGGCCGTGGAGAAGGGCTTGAGGTCGCTGTAGTCGAAGGGCTCGATGGCGTCCATATGGGCGTCCGGCATCTTGCTGGAGCCGTCCACCGGCACCCGGACAAAGTCGGCGTCGCCCACGCGGGCCACGTCGAAGTGTCTGGTGGTGGTGACAATGTAGTCGCCCTCACGGTGGCTCTCGCTGATCTCGGCCTTGTAAGCGCCCCGGGCCTCCATCCGGCCATCGTAGAGCCAGAACGGCACATACACGCCCTGGATCTCCTCGATGTGGTTGGACTCTTTGAAGGCTTTGGGGAGGAAGGCTTTGCCCTTATAATACTTCTTCAGGTTCTCGATGGCGGTCTTTTTGTCCATCCGGAAGGGGATGATGTACTCCGGCTTGAGCTTGCCGGAAAGCTGTCCGCCCAGCACGGTGGGGTTGCCGCAGTAGGGGCAGGTGGTGGCAGCTGTTTCGGGGCCGCAGACCAGCTCTGCACCGCAGGAAGTGCAGGTGCGGCTGCTGAGATCTCCCGTCTCCATCTCTCCCCAGACAGGGCCGCTGGAAGCGGCCTTTTCGGCGGCTTCGGCGGCCTTATCGGCCTGAGCCTGCTTCTCGCCGTAAAGAGCCTCGACCTGTGCTACATCGTAGGTGGAGCCGCAGTAATCACAGCAGAGCTTTCCGCTGGCGCTGTCGAACCGCAGCGGGCCGGTACAGGCCGGGCATTGGTAATTCGTGGTGTTTTCTGCCATATCTCAGTTCCCCTTTCAGGCTCCGAAAGGCTTGCCGCATTCGGGGCAGAACTTGGGCGGGTTGGCCGGGTCGTCGGGGGTCCAGCCGCAGTTCGGACACTTGGCCGCCGGGCGGGGCTTACCGCATTCCGAGCAGAATTTGCCGGTATTGTGTGCGCCGCAGCTGCACACCCAGCCTGCTTCGGGGCGGGGCTTGCCGCAGGCGGTGCAGAACTTGCCGGTGTTGCCGGTCTGGCCGCAGGAGCAGCTCCAGCTGCCAGCCGCCGGGGCGGCTGCGGGGGCAGGAGCAGCGGCAGGCTGCTGTGCGCCCATCTGGTAGAGGGCCTGGGCGTTGATGCCGCCGGCAGCAGCGGCCTGATTCATGCCCATAAAGGCCATGGCCGGACCGGCGGAGGTATTGGAAGCCGCTGCCTGCATAGCCGAAGCCTGTGCGCCCACCATGTGGGCGGCGGCGCGGGTCGGGTCCATAAAGGCGGCGCTGCGCTGCAGCTCCTTGATCATCTGCTCGTCTTCTTCGCTGGCTTTGACGCCGGACACGCCGAGGGAGACGATCTCGATGCCGCGCAGCTTGCTCCACTTGCCGGACAGCTCCTGATTCAGGGCCTCGGCCAGCTCGGTGGTATGGCCGGGCAGAGCCGAGTAGCGGATGCCCATCTCGCTGATGCGGGCGAAGGCGGGCTGCAATGCGGTCATCATCTCGGTGCGCATCTGGCCTTCCAGCGCGTCACGGGTGTACTCGTTTTCCACATTTCCGCAGACATTGGTGTAAAACAGGATGGGGTTGACGATGCGGTAGCTGTACTCGCCGAAGCAGCGGATGCTGACGTCGATGTCGATGCCGGCACGCTGATCCACGACGCGGAACGGCACGGGGCTGGGGGTGCCGTACTTGTTGCCCATCAGCTCCTTGGTGTTGATGTAATAGATGCGCTGGTCGGTGGCAGCCTGACCGCCGAAGCTGAACCGCTTGCCGATCTCAGCAAAGACTTCGTCGATGTTCTTGGCCAGACCCTCGCTCAGCAGAGAGGGCTGGGTGCCGGTGTTATAAGTGTACTCGCCGGCCTCGGCGCAGAGGTCCACCACCTTGCCCTGCTCCACGATGAGGGCGCACTGGCCCTCGGCCACCGCCACGATGGAACCGTCGGTGATGATGTTCTCGGCGCCGTGGCGGTTGGAAGAGCGCCCGGAGACTTTCTTCTGTCCCTTGACAGCCAGCACCTCCGCCGGGAGAGCACTGCAGTAAAAGTATTCTTTCCACTGGTCGCCTATCACGCCGGATGCTGCGCCCAATGCCGCTTTGACAAGACCCATAAGCCATATCTCCTTTATCTGCCCGTTTTTTTGCAAATGCGGGCTTTTTTCAGTATACCACAAAACGCGCCGCAAAAAAAGAAAACCCTTGCATTTTATCCCCGATGGGTGTAGAATACTCCCGACAAACAAATACAGGGGAGCTTGTAGAAGCAGGCTGAGAGGGAGTTCTCGAACTTCGACCCTTAGAAATTGTTTTCGGACAGTTTCTGCACCTGATGCGGATAATGCCGCCGTAGGAAGTCATAACACTGTTTATGGATTTTTACAGGAGACACCGCTCGAGGCGTCTCCTGTTTTTTTGTCTCCGGCTGAGGGGGAGCGCCCTGAGTCTTGGGTTTTGTATGCGATGGGAAGCCGTGTTCCGGCGTGAGAGGAGGCCAGTGAGCCTCGACCGCTTCTTCCGTTTCCGGCATCTCTGCGCGGGTGCCGGGTCTGTTCGTGTGCGGGAGCGGCGGTCTGCCCCTGCACTTATTTTTTATTGAAAAGGAGCACTCACTATGAAACACTATTCTGCCAAAAAGCTGGCCCTTGCCGGTATGTTCTGCGCTGTCGCTGTCGTGGGCAGCGTCTTCTCCTTCCCGGTCTTCGGCAGCAAATGCGCCCCTGTGCAGCACATGGTCAACATCCTCTGCGCTGTCCTGCTGGGGCCTTACTACGGCGTGGGCGTGGCTTTCGTCGCCTCCCTGCTGCGCAATCTGCTGGGTCTGGGCAGTCTGATGGCTTTCCCCGGCAGCATGTTCGGCGCACTGCTCTGCGGCATCGTCTTCCACAAGACCAATAAGCTGCTGCCCACCCTCGTGGGCGAGGTGTTCGGCACCTCCATCCTCGGCGGTCTGTGCGCCTACCCCGTCGCCATCCTGCTGATGGGCAAGAGCGCCGGCGACATCGCGTTCTACGCCTACATCGTCCCCTTCCTCGTCTCCACCGCTGGCGGTGCCATCATTGCAGGCGCACTGCTGGCCGCACTTTCCCGCGCAGGCGCACTCCGCGCCATGCAGGCCAGCCTGAGCTGATTCGAAGGAGAAGCCATGTTTCGGAACCTCTTTGCCAACGTCCGGGCCAAAAGCCCGCTTGTCCATAATATCACCAACTACGTCACCGTCAACGACTGTGCCAACATCGTCCTCGCCTGCGGGGCGTCCCCCATCATGGCGGATGATGCCGCCGAGGTCGAGGACATCACCTCGCTGTGTGCCGGGCTGAACCTCAACATCGGCACGTTGAACAGCCGCACCATCCCCTCCATGCTGCTGGCGGGACACACCGCCAACCGGCTGGGCCATCCTGTCGTGCTGGACCCCGTGGGCGCAGGCGCTTCCCATCTGCGCACCGAAACGGCACTGCGCCTCCTGCGGGAAGTGAAGTTCACAGTCATCCGGGGCAACATCTCCGAGATTCGGACGCTGGCGGCAGGCAGCGGTACCACAAAAGGCGTGGACGCCGACACCGCCGACAAAGTGACTGACGAGACGCTGGACAAGACCGTGGCATTCGCCAAAGCGTTTGCGGCCCGCACAGGGGCGGTCGTCGCCGTCACCGGTGCCATCGACATCGTGGCCGACGGAGAGCGGGCTTTCTGCATCCGCAACGGCCACCCCATGATGAGCGCCGTCACCGGCACTGGCTGTCAGCTTTCGGCCCTGACGGCGGCATTCTGTGCGGCCAACCCGGACAAGCCTCTGGAAGCCGCTGCTGCAGCGGTCTGCGCCATGGGCCTTGCGGGCGAAGCAGCTCACAGCCGCCTGTCCAGGCTGGACGGCAACGCCACCTACCGCAATTACATCATCGACGCGATCTTCAACATGACCCCCGAACAGCTCGAGGAAGGAGCACGCTATGAAATGCGATAAACACACCATGCTTCTCTACGCCGTCACAGACCGGGCGTGGACGGGCCGCGAGACCCTCCGCCAGCAGGTGGAAGACGCGCTGAAAGGCGGCGTCACCTGCGTCCAGCTGCGGGAAAAGGAGCTGGACGACGCGGCATTTTTGCAGGAAGCCATGGAGCTTTCCGCCCTCTGCCGCAGCTATGGCGTACCCTTCATCATCAACGATAACGTCGAGATCGCTATAAAATGCCATGCCGACGGCATCCACGTCGGTCAGGAAGATATGGCCGCAGCGGATGTCCGCGCCAAGGTCGGCCCTGACATGATCATCGGTGTGTCGGCCCATTCCGTCGAGGAAGCACAGCTGGCCGTGGCCCACGGCGCGGACTATCTGGGCGTCGGCGCGGCATTTTCCACCCACACCAAAACCGGTGTGGATGTCCTGCCGGAGGGCAGACTGAAAGAGATCTGCGACTCCGTGGA
>OGLM01004320.1_pt1 | contig 10578 bp, 6 predicted proteins | sample 1572531 | NCBI WGS metagenome assembly OGLM01 (sample SAMEA2581909, study PRJEB24529) | metagenome | biome: Human gut stool | place: China | collected 2011 | reverse complement strand
ATGTCTTTGACCGATAATTATGAGAAATTTAAGAAAATGGTGGATATACAGAGTTATCTTGACTATTATGCGACTGAGATTTATATTGGTAACAAGGACTGGCCGGATAATAATGTGCAGTTATGGCGGACCAGAGAGGATGACGGCAGTGATTATGGCGATACGAAGTGGCGTTATATGCTCTACGACACCGAATACTCGATGAATTTGTGGGGATAAGAACGGAAATACAAATCGTCTGCAGGAAGCAAGAAATAAGGATGCATTATTTGATGCACTCTGTAAAAATGACTCCTTTAAACAGTCACTTGTCGATACGCTGATGGATTTAGCGGATAAAAACTTTAAGTTAGCCGATGTTTCAAAGAAATTGGATGCCATGGCAGCAGTCTACCGTCCGTTGATGGAGCAGTATAAAAAGCGCTTTGGCAATGGTGATGTGGACAGCCGGGTAAGGGATATGAAGAGTTTTATGGCAAATCGAAAAAGCCAGATAAAAAAGCATATTCAGGAAACCCTTTCAATTACAGTAAAATAATAAAAAGAATGGAGAACAAGGATGGAACCGGAAATTACAGATATTTTTGACCGTATTATGAATTGGAAGTTGCTTCGATTTATGTGGCCTTTTTATAAAAAAAATAAGGACAAGCTTTTATATTTGTTTTTTGGAGGATGTACAACACTTGTTAATCTTGTGATTACATATGGATTGTGGTATGGCCTGAAGTGGGAACAGTGGTATGCCGGGAAATTTGCACTGGGCACGTTCCTTGGAAATTTAATTGGAATTGTGTCTGCTATTTTGTTTGCCTACGTGACAAATAAAAAGTTTGTATTTGCGTCGAAAACAACAGGAATGAAAGAACTTTTGGTTGAATTTATTAAGTTTGTTGGTGGCCGTGTATCCACTTTAATTATCGAACTTGGCGGTGTTCAGCTTGCTGTAATATTGTTCCCTGATTCTAACACACTTTTGTTTGTGGCGAAACTTTTGACTCAGGTTTTGGTTATTATAATTAATTATTTTATCAGCAAATTATTTGTGTTTAAGGGAACAAAAGAGGCACCTTTTGAAAATCAAGACTAAATTTTAATTTGAATTTGTCCGATATACAGATTACGGATGCGAATGTTTATTTTAGAATCAGATTTTAGATAGATGATATAGAAAGGTATGGTTATGGATATGAGACGAGTAAAAAAAAGAATTGGTATATCAGCAGCGGCTGTTTTTGTGACGGTGGTTATTTTTGCCGTCTTTTTATACAGCAAGCAGTATAGCCATGCAGCAGATGAAATATTTATTACCTATAATGACCAGCAGTTAAACCCTGAGGAAACACTGCAGATGACTTCAGGAAGTATTCCGCTTGTATTAAAAACAACAGGAACCGCCTATGATGAGGATAAGTATATTGTTGAATGGTCTTTTTCAGATAGTGCGGCAACTAGATTTGCAACACTTGAACAAAGTTCTACTAATAAGATGGTAGCGACAGTACGAGCAGTTTCACCCGGACTTGTAACGGTTATCGCAACGGTGAAAGACAGCATGAATGGTAATGCAGTTCTTGGAAGTGCTACGTGTAACATTAATGTTATGTTTGCTATTGATACATCGAAAGATGCAAATTTATACCGTTTTGTGAATGAATCAGATACAGAGCGTTCTCTTGTTATGTATGCGGATGACAGCCCGGTTCAGTTAGGCTTAAGTTTTGGCGATGCGAAGGATGCTCAGTGGATTAGTTCGAATGATGAAGTGGTTAAGGTAGAAAAGAACACCGGTATTGTGACTCCGGTTGGTGCCGGACGAACACAGATTACAGCCAGCTATACGCCGAAAGGTGAAAGTGATACCTATACGGCACTATTGAATGTGTATGTAAAACCTAAAATTTCGCTTACTAAAGGCAGTGGGTATACAAATTCATTGGTTAATCAGAAGATTTCTTCCGGAACGAATATTTACACGGATACAGTATTTACCAGTAACACACAGGCAATACGAAACAAGATTATCTGGGTGGTGAAGAAAGATGATGGTAAAGGTAATCCTCAGGTATTGGCAGACTCACTTGGACGAGAATCGGATGTTATTCAGGTTACTCCTTCCGGTATGTATGAAAACGAGTTGAAGATTCAAGGAACGGCAGGGAAGTATGTAATTGAATTTTATACAAATGGAACCTACTTGAGTGAGAGCAATCATACGGATGCATATGATCCAACGGTTATTACGTTTACACTTACCGCCGGAATTGGTGACAAAGAAGAAACATTAGGACCGGGAGATTCCATAAACCTGGCAGATGCTTTTGGCATGACGCGAGAGGATTTTGTTAAGTATTTTGTATCCAATAACTGGACGAAAGATGGTGGCTCAATTTATAATTATGCAACTTACGATAGTGCAACAAGCGAGCTTCAGGTAAAAACTACAGTTTCCGAAGGTGTATTAATTGATTCTGTAAATGTGAAACCGGCGTATAAAAAGCAAGTGGCAGAGCTGCTTGGGCTGGACGGCGAGGATAAAGATGTTCTTGCCAATATGCCAATGACATTTAAGGTAACAATCACATTACAGGATCGCATGCATTTAAATCGTACGGAACTTACACTTTCCGAAAAAGAAGAATTTTTGCTGGTTGCTACATATAATGGTGCTTATGATGGAACTGTAAAATTTGAAAGTACGGATCCGTCTTGTGTTAAAGTTGATGATAATGGTTTAGTGACGGCAGTAAAGAATACAAAAGGCGATGTTAAGATAATAGCATCTTTGACAAACTCAGTTGGTAAGACTATTCGCGCAGAGTGTCTTGTTGTGGTACAGGCTGCATTGAAATCATTTACACTTGAACCAAATGTGACGGAAATGACAATGAATGTAGGAGATGTACAGACAATTAAGGCGATTATCAACCAGTCAATTAAGAATCCGCCGTTGTCATGGACCTGTTCTACTGTAAATTCGAAGATTTTTACGGTGATGCCGTCAGATGATAGAAAGAGTGCGGTTATTACAGCAGTGGGAACGGGTGTGGCAGATTTAGAAGTCACAAACACTGTGAATCCAAGTGATAAGAAGACGATCCGTATTACAGTCCGATCAGCAATACAGGCAATTTCCCTGAAACAGACAGAATTGACTGTGCCACGTTATAAAGATGGCTATAATATGGGGAAAAACGATGTGTCATACACGCCGGCAAATGCAACGGATACAGAACTTGTATGGACTAGTTCGGACCCGGGAATTGCTACCGTGGATGATGATGGATATATTACTTTTGTAAATGCCGGGGTGACGTTGATTACCGTCAGACCGGTAAATAATCCAAATGGTGTTATGGCTTCCTGCTTGTTAACGATATTAGGTTCAGCAGATAAGGTTATTTTAAGCGAGAATGAACTTACAATGAATGTAGGGGATACAAAAGATGTGAAACTTGATTTTGAGCCTATTAATACGACAGCAGAGTTAACATGGACGCCAACGGGTGAGTATAAAGATTGTGTTACGATGCTTCCCTATGATGAAGAACGAAGAATTGCTTCGTTCCAGGCAAAATCACCGGGAGTAGTCTATTTTAACATTACATCTCCGCAGACCGGAACGGAAGTGTTAAAGATTACAGTGAAACAGCCTTCGACAGCATTGAGTGTGACACCAAAGGAGTTAACGGTAAGAACGGGTGACAGTGCTGATTTAAAGGCAGTATTTACACCGGCAAATTCGACAGACACTATTATATGGAAAAGTTACAATAATAGTGTGGCAACGGTAGATGTGAATGGACGTGTTACAGGAGCAAAGGCAGGAACAACATTTATTGAGGCCAGAGCCTACAATGGAAAAACAGCAGGACCAATGACTGTTATTATGGTTACTGTGCAGGATGGTGTGAAAGGAGTTTCCTTAGACTCATCAGAAAAGACGGTTCGTGTGGACAGTTCCGTTACACTGATACCTATTTTTAATCCGGCAACTGCTTTTAATAAGGCGATGACGTGGAAGGCTTCAAATAGTAATGTTAAAATTGAGGCGGTTGGTATTTCCAATCTGAAAGTAACCGGTGTAAAAGCCGGTACGGCGATGGTAACCGGTACGACGACAGATGGTGGATTTTCTGTATCCTGTTTGATTACGATTCTGCCAAAACAGAAAGAAAATGATACGAAGGTGACGGTATCGCCGAAAACCAAATATTTGGCTAAAGGCAAGTCATTCTATGTGACAGCCACAGTTACCGGCTCAAGTAATAAAAAGGTAAAATGGACGAGCAGCAAAAAATCAGTTGCAACCGTGACTTCCGGCGGTAAGGTAAAGGCAAAGAAATTAGGAACGACTTATATCAAAGCGACAGCGAAGGATGGTTCCGGTGCGTACGCCAGATGTAAAGTGCGTGTTGTTCGTAAAGTGAAAAAAATTAAACTGAACCGCTATTCGGGCAGACTGCTTGTTGGAAGTACGTTGAAATTGAAAGCAACTGTTCTTCCGAAAAATGCGACGATTAAGTCCGTGAAGTGGACGACGAATAAAAAATCGATTGCAACAGTCAGCAGTACCGGACGAGTATTGGGAACCGGCGAGGGTATTGTAAAGATTAAAGCTTCGGCAAAAGATGGTTCCGGTAAGTCAGCAACTTGCATACTTCATGTTGTTGAGCCGATTGAGGCAACGGGAATTACTGTGGCAAACAGCCAGATTACCGTGGCGAAAGGAAAGATTGCCCAGTCCGGCATTACCTTAAATCCGGTCAATTCGACGACGAAGAGTAAATATCACTCCGATAATCCGAGAGTGGCAACCGTAAATAAATATGGTAAGATTAAGACCAAACGTGCCGGAGAGGCTACGATTTACGGAACGACTTCGACCGGACTGTATGGTTATTGTGATGTATTGGTTGTAGATTTAAACCGCAAGGCAGTAACTCTTCGTCCATACGATACCGAACAGCTTCATGTAAACGAGATTAGTACCGGTGTAACATGGTATTCAAGAGATATTAACATTGCAACCGTATCATCGACCGGACTTGTTACCGGACGTAAGAGAGGTATAACAACGATTTATGCGGTTGTCAACGGTGTAAAACTCGGATGCCGCGTGAACGTTACAAAATTAAAGTAGTGGAATGGGAGGAGACTATTGTTAGTAAATTTACATGTAAAAAACTTTGCGATAATAGACGAGATTGATGTTGATTTTTCTTCCGGGTTAAATATTCTTACCGGAGAGACGGGAGCCGGCAAATCGATTTTGATTGGCTCTATCGGCATCGCGCTCGGTGCAAGAGTTTCGCAGGAAATCATAGGAAAGCATGGCAACTCTGCGATGGTAGAGATTGTTTTCCAGATTGAAGATGAAGAGACAAAAGAGAATCGTATTCAGGAGATTTACGGTGAAGCTGGTCTGAAGCTGAAGAACCGCGTAAAAGATATGGATGTGCGAAGAGGTCTGAATTATAAGTATTTTACAGGTCAGGATTGGGGAAAAGCACAGAATTATGACTTGGCTCTTAACAGAGGAAGTCTGGGTATTGAGAAGTGTGCACAGATTGTCATTTCCCGCCGTATTACGGGAAGCCGGAGTGTAAACCGAATTAATGGTGAAAATGTATCGGTCAGTGTGATTCGCCAGGTGGCTGCCCTCTGCATTGACATTCATGGACAGCATGAAAACCAGTCATTATTGCAGAAGGATAAACATTTAGCAATTGTAGATGAGTTTGCCACCAAACAGTGTGTCGCTCTGAAACAAGAGATTGCTGCTTTATACCGTGAATATACAGCGCTGAAAAAACAGTGGCAGGATGAAGATGTGTCAGATGAGGAGCGTGCGAGAGAACTTAGTTTTCTGGAATACGAAAAACAGGAAATTGAGCAGGCATCTTTACAAGCCGGTGAAATCGAAGAAGTGGAAGAAGCATACCGCAGAGCATCCGGCGCTGAGACAATTGTGGAATCGCTTGGTCTGGTACACCGTTTGACAAGTGATACGGCCGCGGGAGCTGTGAGCCATGCGTTGCAGAGTATGCAGCGGATTACAGGCTTTGGTGATGAAATTCGGAACTTGCAGGAAGAACTTTTGCAGATTGAAGGACTTTTAGATGATTTTAATCATGAAACAGCGGATTATATGCAGGACTTTTCTTTCGATGCCAATGAGTTTTCGGAATTAGAGAAAAGACTCGATACGATTCACAATTTGCAGGCGAAATACGGAAGTACCTATGAAGAAATACTTTCGCATTTGGAAGAAGTAGAGGATAAACTGCAAAAACTTGCAGATTTTGAACAGTATAAGGAGAAACTTCTTGCTAAAATAAAGGAATATGAGTCGGATTTGACAAAGAAATGTGAGCAGTTATCAAAAGAAAGGAAAGAAACCGCTTCCATTCTTCAGGAAAAGATTAAAGCTGCTTTATCAGATTTAAATTTTGCCTATGTAGATTTTGAAATTTCATGGAGCCGCAAAGATACATTTGGTGCGGATGGATGGGATGAAGCTGAATTTTTGATTGCAACGAATCCGGGCGAGCCAAAGAAAAGCCTCGGAAAAATCGCATCCGGCGGTGAGTTGTCCCGTATTATGCTGGCAATTAAATCGGTTTTTGCCGAAAAAGACCATATTGAGACCTTGATTTTTGATGAAATTGATGCCGGAATCAGTGGACGTACGGCACAGAAGGTTTCGGAAAAACTGAAACTTTTAAGTAAAAGCCACCAGATTCTATGCATTACTCATCTGGCACAGATTGCGGCAATGGCAGATACCCATTTTTTGATTGAAAAGATGGTTGATGAAAATCATTCGGAGACAGTGATTCGTCCGTTGGATAAGTCGCAGAGTGAACAGGAACTGGCACGTATTCTTGGCGGTGTTGAGATTACAGAGTCGGTACTTGAAAATGCGAGAGAGATGAAAGCGTTAGCAAACCAAAAAAGTTCAGATAGTTTTCAGAATTAGAAAAATAGAAGTTGGCTATACTAAACAGAAGGAACCAAAACAATAGTAAGTTTTGTACCTTCTGTTTTTATTTTGCCAATTATGGGAGGAATGAATATGAGAAAAAAAGTTCGTTTTTTGCTGGCTGGATTATTAGTGGCTGATGTATTATTGATTGGATATTTGATGTATGATTATATTCAAAATAAAATTCCTGATTCTGTTTTGACTTACGTCGGGGAAAAACAGGAACTGGACCTGCCGGCGTTTTTTAAGACCGAGCAAAGTGTTCCGGCTCTGCATGTGCAAAATCAGGATGGCAGTTTTTCTATGAAGTCAAACCGGTTAGGAAGTTATGAGGTATCGGTCCGCTTATTTGGTGTGCTGCCGGTAAAGAGGATGGACGTTAAAGTGGTGAAAAGGAAAAAGATTTTTCCGAGTGGAGAGCCAATTGGTATTTATGTGGAGACTAATGGGCTGCTAGTGCTGGATACGACTGAGGTCCCGGCAAAAGATGGGCTTACTTATGCGCCCGGTGAAAATTTGTTAAAGCCGGGGGATTATATTTTGGAGTGGAATCAGAAAAAGGTTGCTACGATTCAAAGTTTAAACCGTGAAATTCAGGGGACAAAAGATAAAAAGGTTACGGTTTTAATACGCCGAAACGGAGAAAAGATAAAAATCGCCATGCGTCCGGTGCTTTCATCAGATGGCACATATAAAATCGGAACATGGGTACGGGAGGATACACAGGGAATCGGCACGCTTACTTATGTAACGAAGACCGGTGAATTTGGTACACTTGGACATGGAATTACAGATGTTGATACCGGGACGCTGTTGAATTTACACGGGGGTGAATTGTTTCAGACGCAGATAGTCGATATTATGAAGGGGGAGAAAGGAAATCCGGGAGAACTGCAGGGATATATCAATATGATTGCAAAAAATACGATAGGAAAAATTAAAAAGAACACGGAGCAGGGGGTGTTTGGTGAGATGAAACAGGAGCGTGTGTCCGCCTATTCCGGAAAGGCGTATGAAGTTGGCAGAAAACAAGAGATTGAAGCCGGAAAGGCGTATCTGTATGCGAATCTTGAAGGCAGGGCGAGGATGTATGAAATTGAAATTGAAGATATAAAAATTAATGCAAGGGATAATAAGAGTATGGAAATCAGGGTGACGGATAAAAAGCTTTTAAAACTGACAGGCGGGATTGTACAGGGGATGAGTGGTTCGCCGATTATACAAAACGATAAAATTGTTGGGGCTGTTACGCATGTTTTTGTTGATGACCCGACAAGAGGTTATGGAATTTTTATTGAGGAGATGTTGGTGCAGTAAAAAGAACCGCATTTGCTGTCAAAAACCGAAGCTAGGAGTCGAAAGATGATGAAATATAAAAAGAATATAAATAAAAAATTAAAATAATTTAGAATTTGCTCTTGTAATATGGAGAAAAGAGGTATATACTTTTAATTACATTGAGTTTATAAAAAATTTATAATTATTTCAAGGGGGTACTAGTTGTGCAGAAATTAAAAGTGTTAATTGCAGATGATAATCCAAGAATGGCATCCATGATTCAGAATATTCTTATGGATGATGATGAGATTCAGGTCGTGGGAACGGCAGAAGATGGAGTAGAAACACTGGGAATGATTGAGGAAACGGAGCCGGATTTGCTTTTGCTGGATTTGATTATGCCGAAATTAGATGGTCTTGGTGTGATGGAGCGGCTGCAGGAAAAGCAGAAGATGAAAAAGGTGCCGGAGATTATTGTGGTGTCCGGTATTTCGCAGGAACGAATTACGGATACGGCATTTGCCTTGGGAGCTTCATATTACTTATTAAAACCATTCGAGTCGGAAACACTTCTTTCTCATGTACAGAAATTTAAACCGGGTGCGAGGGCAAAACTCATTGCTACGGGAAATGAGAACCGAAGAAATGAAAAAATGGCGAAATATAATCTTGAATCGGATGTTACCAATATCATTCATGAAATCGGGGTGCCGGCACATATAAAAGGGTATCAGTATTTGCGGGATGCAATTATGATGTCAGTTGACGATAAAGAAATGTTAAATTCTATTACAAAAATTCTCTATCCTTCTATAGCCAAACAACATGGGACAACACCAAGCAGAGTAGAACGAGCAATACGACACGCAATTGAAGTGGCGTGGAGCCGCGGAAAAGTGGATACAATTGATGAATTATTCGGATATACGGTTCATAATGGAAAAGGAAAACCGACAAATTCGGAGTTTGTAGCGCTAATTGCGGACAAGATACGGTTAGAACAGAAAATGAAAGCCTAAAAAAATCTTTTCACCGCTCCCTTTTTAGTGTATAATAATACCAATATGATTTTGTGTCAAAAAGAAAGGGGAGAAGGATATTGAAGAAAGTATTATTTGTTGCTTCTGAATGTGTTCCTTTTATAAAAACCGGTGGATTGGCAGACGTTGTCGGTTCACTTCCAAAGTATTTTGATAAGAGTAAATATGATGTACGGGTTATGATTCCAAAATACACTGCGATACCGGAAGAGTATAAAAACCAGATGCATTATATCACGCATTTTTATCTGGAACTTGCATGGCGTAAGCAGTATGTCGGTGTGTTTGAAATGGAATTAAACGGTGTTAAATTCTATTTTCTTGATAATGAATTTTATTTTAGCGGCAGCAAGCCTTATGGAGAAATTTATCAGGATATTGAAAAATTTGCCTTTTTTGACAAAGCGGCGTTATCAACACTGCCTGTGATTGATTTCCGCCCGGATATTATTCACTGCCATGACTGGCAGACGGGGCTGATTCCGGTATATCTGCATGATGCATTCCAGCAGAGCGAATTTTACCGTGGAATTCAGTCAATTATGACGATACATAATTTGAAATTTCAGGGTGTCTGGGATAAAAAGACAGTTATGGATACGGCAGGGCTGGATGCATACTATTTTACACCTGATAAATTGGAAGCCTTTGGGGATGCTAATTATCTAAAGGGTGGTCTTGTTTACGCAGATCAGATTACGACTGTAAGTGATACCTATGCAGAAGAGATTAAGACACCGTTTTATGGAGAAAAATTAGATGGTCTGATTAATGCGAAGTCAGGGTGTTTGACCGGAATTGTGAATGGCCTTGACTACGATGAGTATAATCCGGCAAAGGATCCACTTATTTATGCAAATTATGATGCAAGAACATTCCGCAAAGAAAAAATTAAAAATAAGCGCGGCCTTCAGAAAGAACTTGGTCTTTCACAGGATGATAAGAAGTTTATGATTGGTATTGTGTCGAGACTGACTGACCAAAAGGGCTTTGATTTGATTGACTATGTAATCGAAGAAATCTGTGCAGAAGATACACAGCTTGTGGTACTTGGTACCGGAGAAGAAAAGTATGAAAATCTGTTCCGCCATTTTGCATGGAAATATCCGGACCGTGTATCGGCGAACATTTACTATTCCAATGAGCGTTCGCATAAAATTTATGCGGCGTGTGATGCCTTTTTGATGCCGTCGCGCTTTGAGCCGTGCGGGCTGTCGCAGCTGATTTCGATGCGCTACGGCACGCTGCCGATCGTGCGCGAGACGGGCGGGC
>OGLM01004318.1_pt1 | contig 10579 bp, 16 predicted proteins | sample 1572531 | NCBI WGS metagenome assembly OGLM01 (sample SAMEA2581909, study PRJEB24529) | metagenome | biome: Human gut stool | place: China | collected 2011 | reverse complement strand
CCCATCCGAAGCAAGACCGAATAGAAAACGTATATGGCTGCCCGTCATGTTTTCAGGTGGGTCGCTTAAGGGGACTGGCGACAGTTCCATTGGATAGATGATTACACACGACATAACCCGGCTTATCGTTTTGCTTTGCTTAAGACGGAAATTCAGGCATCTGGATAAAATAAGTACGCCGGGAACGGACACGAGGGGATTGTGTTTGTTCCCGGCGGACTTATTTTATCCGGCCATCTGGCGCAAGCCGCACATTCCCGCGGACCGCTGCATGGTGTGAAAAAAATGCATGTCATGAAAGAAAAAATAAAGGAGACAGCAGGATGAAAGTGATATTGGCTTCGGGGTCACCCAGAAGAAGAGAGTTGATGGAGATGTTGGGAATACGGTGTAAGGTTCAGGCTTCAGGGGCGGAAGAAGTTGTGACGTCTGCGGAACCGGAGAAGGTTGTGGAGGAGCTTTCACGGCTGAAATGTCTGGATGTTGCGGAGATTACCGAAGGGGATGCCGTTGTGATCGGGGCGGATACGGTTGTGGCTTTTGAAGGGGAGATCCTTGGCAAGCCGAAAGGGATAGAACATGCCAGAAGCATGATGCAGCAGTTGCAGGGAAGGGTGCATCAGGTGTATACTGGAGTTACGATTGCGGTAACAGAGGGGGACGCAAAGCGTGTGGTATCGTTCTGTGACCGTACAGATGTAGAGTTTTATGCGATGACAGAGGAGGAGATAAACGGGTATCTTGCTCTTGAGAAAGAGGGGGAGGCTCCTGTGTGGTCGGATAAGGCTGGAGGATACGGAATTCAGACGGTGTTTGGGACAAAGTTTGTGAAAGGAATCCAGGGAGACTATTATAATGTGATGGGACTGCCGGGGTCCCGGGTTTATCATGAGTTGAAAAATCTGGGCGTTCTGGAATAGAAGGAGGTAAGAGAAGATGAAAAAGTTTTCGGAAATTGAATACGTAAGGCCGGACATGGAGGCAGAGCAGGAAAAAGTAAGAGCGTATACGAAGGCGCTCAAAGAGGCAAAATCATATGAGGAGCTGCGCGGACTTTTTATGGAAGAAAAAACGCGCGAGGATGCCTGGGCGACAATGGCGGAAGTGGCGCAGGTAAGATATACGGTGGACACCAGAGATTCGTTTTATGAAGGAGAGGTTCAGTTCTGGAATGAGACGATTCCGGCGATCCATCTGCTGATACAAAAGGCAGAGAAGGTGATTCGTTCCATCCGGAGAGACATCTCGGATGAGGCGTATCTGGATGTCTATTATGCAACACTCTCCGCGGAGGAAGATGCATTGCAGGCAATCTATAATTTCCTGCGGGTAGGATTTGCGGTTGGCTGCCGCGTGCTTGATTATTATACGAATCCGCATGTGATGCGGATATTGGAACTGCGGCGGAAGGTGGGAAATGAGAGCCATCATTTCCGGGAATTCGCGCGGTTTCAGTCGTTAAATGGAAAGGTTTACGTGTGCCATCTGGAACCGAAAAGCGATGTAATCATGCTGGTTGGCAGGCATTTTGCAGATCGTATGCCGTCCGAACATTGGATGATCATTGATGATACAAGGAAGACTGCGTGCGTGCATCCAAAGGATGGGACGAATTACCTGCGCTATCTGACCGATGCGGAATTTGAGACGCTTCGGAAGACAGAAGAGTACGAGGATGAATATACCGATATGTGGAAGACATTTTTCCATGCGGTTGGAATCAAAGAGCGCGAGAATTATATCTGCCAGCGGAACCTCTTCCCAATCTGGAAACGAAAACATGCGGTGGAATTCAAGGATTAGATATGGTAGTATCTTGGTAGAAAAGACAGGAGGAACAGATACGATGGCATACTTCTATTTTACAAGACATGGACAGACAATCTGGAATGTGGAGAATAAAATCTGTGGCGCGACAGATATTGCACTTACAGAACTTGGACATACACAGGCAAAGGAATTGGGCGAACGGATCAAGGCAGAAGGCATCCATATTGATAAGATTCTGTATTCGCCGCTGATGCGTGCGGCAGATACCGCAAAGCATATCGCGGAAGTGACAGGCGTTTCGGCAGAGGAAGAAATGCGATTGAAGGAGCAGAATTTTGGACGGTATGAGTCCACGCCGCGAAATGGTGCGGAATTTTCCGTTGCCAAGGCGCAGTTTGTCAACAGTTATGATGGTGGAGAGTCCATGCTGAAGCTTTCCCAGAGAATCTATAATCTGCTGGATGATATTAAGAAAGAAGCGGAAAGCGAAGGGACGGTGTACCTGTTGGTGGCGCATAACGGAATCTCCCGTATTATTGAATCGTATTTCCACGATATGACGAATGAGGAATTTGCAGCATTCGGGATAAAGAATTGTGAGTTAAGAAAGTATGAATTTTAAGGGAATTAGTCGGGTATTTTCAACAGAAAATGAAACATAATGAGACATATGGGGAGAAGATTTTACACAGATTGGAGAAGATTTCGAGAAATTCCATACAGTACATACCGTTCAGATTGGAAATGCAACGGTCAAATTAATGAGTCAGAGACAGATTGTTGACTATGCGGTTAAATGGATAGAAGAAAACAGAGGAAGATTATAGTGCATGTTGTTGAATGGAGAAGAACATGAAGCGAATCGGATATGCAATAGCAACTGTGATTTTGCTATTGATTGAAGTGTTGATTGCGATATATGTGCATGATGCATTTGTAAGACCATATATTGGTGACGTGCTGGTTGTGGTTGTGATATATACGTTTATAAGAATATTTGTACCGGAGCGATGCAAACTGTTACCGCTGTATGTATTTATTTTTGCGGCACTGGTAGAGGTTTTGCAGCTGTTCCATGTTGTGGAGGCGTTAGGCTGGCAGGATAATCGATTTTTAAGCATTCTGGTCGGTTCCGTATTTGATTGGAAAGATATCCTGTGTTATGCCGTTGGCTGTATATTGCTTGGCGTGTATGAGGTGTTGAAGCGAAAGGCTGTAAAAGGGAGAAAATATGGCGTTTGATTTTAAGAAGGAATACAAGGAATTTTATATGCCGAAGAACAAGCCGGAGATAGTGAATGTTCCAAAGGCAAACTATATCGCAGTAAGAGGAAAAGGCAATCCGAATGAAAAGGATGGTGCGTATCAGCAGGCGATTGGCGTTTTATATGCAGTTGCATATACACTTAAGATGAGTTACAAGACGGAGTACAAAATAGAAGGATTCTTCGAATATGTTGTGCCGCCGCTCGAAGGTTTTTGGTGGCAGGATGATGTTGATGGGATTGATTACTCAAATAAGGATGCATTTAATTGGATTTCCGTGATAAGACTTCCGGATTTTATTACGAAGAAGGATTTTGATTGGGCGGTAGAAACCGCTACAAAAAAGAAGAAACTGGATTGCTCGTTGGCAGAATTTATCACGAAAGAAGAAGGCTTGTGCGTTCAAATTATGCATTTTGGAGCATTTGATGATGAACCGGCGACTGTTGAAATGATGGATACATATTTACAGGAAAATGGATATAAAAATGATCTGTCAAAAGATAGATTGCATCATGAAATTTATCTTTCAGATGCAAGAAAAGTTGCTCCTGAAAAATGGAAAACGGTTATCCGGCATCCGATAGCATTGTTAGATACCAAGTGATTAACTGGCAATTTCTGGTGTATCAAACGAACAATATTTGTTGGATATGTAAATGAGAATCTTGCAAAGGCAAAAAAGAGCGGGAAGGATTATGAGACTGCAATCAGAGATGCGGTGAACCGCTGCATTGCAGAAGATATCCTGAAAGAATTTTTGCTGGAACGCGGAGAGGATGTGCAGAAAATTATGATGTTTGATCTGACATACGAAAAGCAGATGGAGAATGCGAAGCGGGAATGGTATAACGATGGCGTGGAAGAAGGACGTGCGGAAGGGTATTCATCTGGAATTGCGGAAGGTGCAGTTCATCATTTGGTTGCTTCCGTTGTAAAAAAGGTGCAGAAGAACAAAACACTTGATCAAATTGCAGATGAACTTGAAGAATCTGTTGAAGATATCCAGCCCATCTACGATATTGTGAAGAAGCATGCGCCGGAATATGATGTAGATGCAATTACCACGGAAGTGTTGGAAGCACGGGAAAACGAAAAAGTGTAAAACGTTATGAGGTAAATAAAGGCAGGATAGCTGATAGAAAGTCAACTGTCCTGCTTTACATATATAACAGGCATTTTGTTGTTTGAAACTCAATAAGGGGCATAAAAGTGAGACATTTTATAGATTTTATAAAAAGTAAAAAACAGATGAAACCGGAGTTATTCAGCATTTCATGTGAATATGATGGTTATGATTTAGTCTTTGAGGAAGGGACTATAGATGCAAAACTTTACGAAGCATTCAATGAGATAATTACGGACAGGCGATATGATATAAATACTCTGCCGGAGTATCATGTGCTGCTTGACCGTAAAGATGAGGAACATTTCAATACTTTCTATGACTGTTGGATAAGAGAATTGGAGAAAAATGGTTTTGCTTTTTTATTGGACAATACCATCGGAATAGATAGCTTTGTAAAAGGAATTAATAGAATTTTGTTGAGTATTGGTTCAGGAATACAATTGAACGCGGAGAGGGTAAATTCTGAATATCGACGTGAAGTTATGAATTATTCTTTGTCTGGAAAAGAGATTACATCTGAAATAAACTACGATATACTGGAAGCAAATATCGTTGCCAAAGAACTTCGGGAAATCGGATATGAATTGATTTGCCTGTTTAATGGCTTCGATAATAACATAAAGACAATTATCAGGATAGATAGAATAACTGAGCTGAAAGAGATTGAGGCGAAGATAAAGCATGGGGTGGATTAGCTGCCAAGGATTACGAGAAATTATAAGTAAAATCAGGGGGAGGATACCATGAAAATAGAGTATAGAAGACTGACAGAGAAAGAACTGAATACGTTTATTGATATGCGGATAAAGCAACTGAGAGAAGAAGGTGCTAAGGAGGATATTGATTTGGTACCTGCATTAAAGCAGTATTATATACGCCATATGGGAGATGGAACATTCGTGTCTTGGCTTGCTTTTGACGGAGATAGGATTATTGGAACGAGTGGGATATCTTTTGTAGAGAAACCGCCATATTTTGGCTGCCCAAGTGGAAAGATAGGGTTACTATCCAGCATGTTTACTGATCCGGACTACAGAAGAAAAGGTATCGCAAAAGAGCTGTTAACACGCGTTGTTCATGATGCAAAAGAATATGGCTGTGGAACAGTGCAGATCACAGCGTCAGATATGGGCGTTAAGTTATATTCGAACTTTGGATTTGTTCCGAATAAAAATTTTATGCAATATAAACTTTCGTGATTCTAACCATTGTCAGTGAAAGTACAGAAAAATATATGAGTGTTAGGTGAGACCACTCATAAGGAAAGGATTATCATGGATAAAACGATAAATGATTTTATTAATCTTTGGGTTGGAAAACGGCTTGAAGGGCTTAACTGCATATGTGAAATGCTGGATTTCTGTTTCAGCGATAATCTCGTATTGCATGGATTGGGATTGACTAGAATTTTTCTTAATGATGACTTGATAATAACAACGATGGATTACAATTCTTGGGATCAAGAAGAGAGCAAACATAATGATGAATGGTTCAATACAGATAAGTTTCGGAATCAGATAATTGGTGGAAAAGTGACAAGCATATCCATTAGTAAATCCAATGATTTGTTCGTTGAAATGGATAACGGCGTGAGAATAGAATGCTATATTTCCAATGCTTATCCGCATTATGAAGAGGAATGTGAACAATGGCTTTTATTTGAACATACAGAGGATCATTCAGGAAGAATATTGACTGCATATAATAAAAGGCTAGAGAGTAACATTGGAAATAGCAGAGGGGACAAAGATGTGGTGGTATGAAAATGTAACAAGAGTTGATTTTGAAGCGGTTAAAGATACGATAGAGCAAATTATGTTTCGATTAGGCGCTTCAAAATACGAAATCCGTTTACCCTATGAGGTTAAAACAACAAGTTATTTAGACGATTTTGAAGAAACACATCGTTCTGAACGATCAGTATTTACATATAAAGGATTATTTTTCAGAGTGGATGAAGTCCTTTTTAGACAAAAGCCCTTTATTGTAATAGAATGTGGGGATCTGGATGAGCTAATGAACAATATTATGGAGGATGCAGAGCCATTTCCATATGATTTATCCTATGAAGAATTGTGTGACGAGGTGAAGTATTCTTTGGGAATCGAACCATATCCTCAAGAGTAAAAGTTTATTATTTCTAATAGGCGTGACTTGAGGTTTGGTACACAGATGATTAGATAAGAAAAATACAATAAATATAGCTAGGGTAAAGCAAAAATCAGCATTTGGAGGAATGAGAAATGAAATCGACAATACGAAAAGTAATTGGTATTATGCCACTTTATGATGATGAAAAAGAAAGCTACTGGATGCTGCCCGGATATATGAAAATGTTGGAGGCGGAAAATGCAATCCCTATGATGCTCCCTCTTACAACAAATGAGGAGGAACTTGATTATTTTCTCGAAATATGTGGTGGATTTTTGCTGACTGGTGGACATGATGTGTCCCCGTCTGTGTATCATGAAAAAAAGAAATCGTGGTGTGGTTCCTGTTGTGAACTACGGGATGAAATGGAACAAATAGGAGTAAACAGTTATCACCATCAAGCAATCAGAGAACTGGCACTCGATTTTCAGGCGATGGCATTTTCGGAAGATGGTTTGATTGAAAGTATCTATATGCCATCGAATAAGTTTATAGTGGGTGTATAGTAAGGGGGAATTACAGATGAAACCATATCATTTGATTTTGGATTTTACACACGTATACGATGATGAAATCTGTGCAGACCGAGAGCAATTTTCGTGGATTGACTGCTCGGATATTGAAGGCAGCGACCTGTATTGTTCGCCACAGGCGGAGCGGGAGATCCGCAGGAAAATAGAGCCGTATGGAGTACATGGAATCCATTTTGTGGATTCTGGCAATTATCATTATGTTACAAAGATTTTTACAGATCAGATTCACAGCCCATTTTCTTTGATTGTTTTCGATCATCACACAGATATGCAACAACCGTTAATGGAAGGAATGATGAGCTGTGGTGATTGGGCGGGAATGGTTCTTGATCAGAATCCGGCATTGCAACAATTTATTTTGATCGGACCGGCGGAAGACGATATAAAGCAGATTCGGACAGAGCACCCAGATAAACTGATAACTTTTTCCGCAGAGGAAATCCGTAAAGGAGAAGGTGTGGAACGGTTAAAACGGATTCACGGCGGTGTACCGTTGTACATTTCAATCGACAAGGATGTGCTTTCTGAACAATACAGTGAAACAAATTGGAATCAGGGCGAACTGACGCTGGGGATGCTTGAACATATGCTTCAATATTTTCTGGAGCGGGCACCCGTATATGGTATAGATATCTGCGGGGAATGCTCTACGGCGATTGCCCTGCCGGAATATTTTCAGGCAGAGGGTGTAAATGGTAAGACAAACGTAGAGCTGTTTCGATTTTTGCGTAGTTATTGTTGTAGTTGAGCTGGATACAAAAGAGCGAAATACAAGAGCAAGAAATTTGTACCAGAGATTAGAGTATGAAGAGATAGGAACCGATAAATGAAGCAAACCACACAGAAAACAGCATATTTCCACCTTCCCGGGCTATTTGAATTCTATGAGTTATACGAATTATTTCTGCCGTTATTTCGTAAGCATCGGGAATACTTTTATGATTGGTGTGAGATTGGCTCCATCTATGGGGCACCGGCAGATTGTATCTGGGGTGGCGGACGGATCGGAGATGGCGAACACAGTGCGCAGGAAGTGTTGCATCTGATGCAGGAATATGGTATTTCGGCGAGGTTGACGTTCAGTAATTCGTTGTTACAGGAAGAGCATTTATCCGACAAGAAATGCAACGCACTTTGCACGTTATTTGAAAAAGGTGGAACAGTGCAAAATGGTGTGATTGTGCATTCAGATTTATTGCTGTCGTATCTGAAGAGGCAGTATCCGGGCTTGTATCTTGTCTCATCGACCACAAAGGTTCTGACGGAGTTTGAACAGTTCCGGAATGAGTTAAAGCGGGACGACTTTCGTTATGTAGTGCCTGATTTCCGGTTAAATAAACGGTTTGAAGATCTGCATACGTTGACGGATGAAGAAAAGGCGAAGGTTGAGTTTTTGTGCAATGAATGTTGTTGGTTTGGGTGCAAAGAACGGAAAGTATGTTATGAGGATGTGAGCCGGAAAGCACTTGGCATAAAAGCACCGGATCATAGATGCATGGCACCAGAGTCGGAACAGGGATACCGGTTCTCAAAGGCAATGTCGAATCCGGGATTTATTGGAGTTGATGCGATAAAAGACGTCTATCTGCCGATGGGATTTTCCAATTTCAAGATTGAAGGACGCGGACTGGGAAGTGCGTTGGTGTTGGAATTCCTGCTTTATTACATGACGAAGCCGGAGTATCAGATGCATGTGAGGGAAGCGATTTATCTGGATAATATGTTGGATCTGTTCTGAGGAGAAATGCGGAATAGAAGTTTCTGCATTATAAGGAGAAGCAAATATGAAATTAAGAAATATACTCATTGTCGTGAAAGACATAGCGCGTGCAAGAAAATATTATCACGACTTATTTGGACTGGATATGCTATTATTATGTTACTCTAATAGAAGTTAGCAGGAAATGAAGGGAGATAAAGAAGGATGACATCAAATAATTATTCGATAATTTTCAGCAGCGTAACCGGTAATACAAAGAAACTGGCAGACACAATCCATGAAACGCTGCCTCAGGATATGTGTGATTATTTTGGCGGGAATGAATTACAGGTACCGGAATCTGATTTGCTGTATATCGGTTTTTGGACGGACAAAGGAAACGCAGATAATAAGACATTAGAATTGTTATCGAAATTAAAAAATAAGAAGATTTTTTTGTTTGGAACAGCCGGCTTCGGTGGAAGCGACACATATTTTAACAAAATTCTTGAGCAGGTCAGACAATCTATTGATTCCAGCAATGAGGTTATCGGAGCGTATATGTGTCAGGGAAGGATGCCACAGTCTGTGCGCGACCGTTATATCAAAATGAAAGAGAATCCGGAACATCCGGCGAATCTTGATATGCTGATTGAGAATTTTGATCGCGCTTTATCCCACCCGGATGCGGATGATCTGGAAAGATTAAAAAAGACATTATGAACAGACCGGGAAAGTTCAGGAGGGAACTATAATGTCAAAAGATGAATATTTAATTACAGATGCGCCTCTGAAAGCGTTGACCGTATTTGCAATGCCTATGATTCTCGGCAGCTTCTTTCAGCAGGTATATAATATGGCTGATTCCATAATCGTCGGCCAGTTTGTTGGTTCTTCCGCGCTTGCGGCTGTTGGTGCCTGTGCAGCGCTTACTAATGTTTTTATTTGCGTGGCTTTGGGCGCCGGCGTGGGTGCCGGTGTGCTTGTAAGCCGTTATTTTGGTGCCAGAAATTATGGAAAAATGAAAACAATAGTATCAACATCGTTGATCAGTTTTCTAAGCTTGAGTATACTTCTGAGTGTCCTTGGATTTTGCTTTTCTGATTTGATGATGCGGTTATTACACACACCAGCGGATATACTGGATGATGCGGTGCTGTATCTGCGGGTCTATTTTATGGGATTTCCGTTTTTGTTTATGTATAACATTCTATCAACAATGTTTACTTCCATCGGGGAGTCAAAGATTCCGTTGGTGCTTCTGATCGTTTCGTCGATATTGAATATTCTTATGGATCTCTGGATGGTGGCCGGTCTGGGGCTGGGCGTGGTGCGGGAGGGCACGGTAATCTTTGCCTTGCTGGACGGTGTGCTCATCAACCTGATGACCCCGGCAGTCCGGGGCTGCTTTGACCGACTTGACCATATCCTAAAAACGTAAACGATGCTGAAAGAAAACCAATATGAGATTCTTAGGAGGAAGAACGAATGAACCTCATAGTGAGCCTTGCAGCTCTCTTGTTGTGCCTATCATAGAGTGAATACAACGAAAGCGAAAGATATTGGTCAGTTTATGAGTCACTCATAAATTTTATGGTGCAATCGAAATTACGATCTTGTGGTATAAGTTGATGACGAATCTAATACAATTAGACAACCGAAACTTGATGAATCCATGCATCCCAACGAGACCGTAGTTGTTCTGTTGGACGCAATTCTGCTGGAAGCACAAAGCCCCGCTGTGGTTGGGGGAGGGAAAGCGTTTGCAACTGAAATTGCCGACAGGGATATCTGCATATTAGCAGAAAAAGGGACCGCACAGAGAATACTGCTTAGCAACCTCAGAAAACGGCAAATAAGCTGCTTTGACAAGCGGGCGCCGAGAACTTCGGCAGTACACAGCGCACGCCGGGGGTAGTGATACCACCCCCACCTCGCACGCATAGAAAGCCCTGAGTGCGGGGCGTAAAGCCATAAATTTCGACAGAAACGGAAAAGATCACGCAGCCCAGCGGGGCCGCGACGCCTCGG
>OGLM01004314.1_pt1 | contig 10580 bp, 10 predicted proteins | sample 1572531 | NCBI WGS metagenome assembly OGLM01 (sample SAMEA2581909, study PRJEB24529) | metagenome | biome: Human gut stool | place: China | collected 2011 | reverse complement strand
CCCAACAGCGACTCCCTGTTTCCGCCACTGGCGGCGGTCGTCGTTGTTGCTCCTAACGAGGGGAGGCTTTGGCATTCCGTAAAGCTTTCCCTCTTCGCCAGAGGCTCCCCTACAAGGGGAGCTGTCGAGCGACAGCGAGACTGAGAGGTTGTATGAAGGGCAGCCTGCCCTTTTATAGGTTCATTTTAGTATAGCAAAGGACTATTCTTATGTCAAACCAACTCAATTTTTCACAGCAGATGGACGAAGTGTTGAAAACTCTGGGCAGCACCCGCCCCCGGCTGCTGCTCCATGCCTGCTGCGGCCCCTGTTCCAGCGCCGTGCTGGAGCGGCTGTGCCGGTATTTCGACATCACCGTGCTCTACTACAACCCCAACACATGGCCCGCCGAAGAATACCACCGCCGGGGCGAAGAGCTGGAACGCTTCGTCGCCGCCGCCCACCCGCTGGGGGTAACAGTGGTGGAAGACCACTACGACCCGCAGGAGTTCTACTCCGCTGTCGCGGGCCTCGAAAACGAGCCGGAACGCGGCAGTCGCTGCACGGTCTGCTATCGGCTGCGGATGCGCCGTGCGGCCCAGTATGCCGCCGAGCACGGCTTCGACTGGTTCACCACGACCCTCTCCATCAGCCCCCACAAGGACGCCAAGCGCATCAATTCCATCGGGCAGGAGCTGGAACAGGAGTTCGGCGTAAAGCATCTGCCCTCCGACTTCAAAAAGCAGAACGGCTATCTGCGCAGCTTGCAGCTCTCAGAGGAATACGGCCTCTACCGGCAGGACTACTGCGGCTGTGAGTTCAGCGCAAAGGCGAGAGGCATCGGCACTACTGCGGGAGAATAAGTGATACACTGACAAATATATATCTTATCTACGTCTTATTTTGTCTCTGTATCAGTTTGATACACTGACACTCGCTGATACACTGACTCACTGTATCAGGCCGGAGGCTCTGTATCAGCTGATACAGTTCAATTTTCAACTTATCAGCGTCAAAAAAGTGCAACTGTATCAGATAACCTCCCTCAGTAGAGAGCTGATACAGCTGCACTTCTTATTTTTATTCTTCCGGCAAACGTGCAACCAGAATTGCAAAGATGACCAGACCCACGCAGGGAACGATGTTGGTCATCATACCGGCGGCAAGACCGGCGCTTTCGGCCACGACGCCGATGACCCAGGGCATCAGGATCGCGCCGCTGGCTGCCACCGGCAGCATGATGCCCATGCTGGTCACGCTGGTCATACGGCCTGCGCTGGCCACAGCGGTGGGGTTCATGCCCGCCATCGCAAAGGCAAAGGCGAACAGCAGCACGATGGCCGCGCCCTGACTGCGGGCCTGCACCAGCAGGATGTAGAAGATGGTGCAGCTCACGCCCATGACCACCATAGCCTTGCGGGGCTGCTTGAAGGGGAACACGAAGGCGATGAGCAGACGTGCCACGAGGGTCGCGCCCCACATAACGGTGACGGTATAGGCCGCCAGTGCGCCTGCGATGATGCCGCTGCCCTTGAAGTAAGTGACCATCCAGCCGGTGACGCTCTGCTCAGCGGCGTTCTGGCAGAAGAGCAGGCCGGTCAACAGCCAGAAGCGGGTGGATTTGAGGAAGCTCCAATCGGTGACTTCCTTCTTGCCTGCGCCCTTGCCCGCAAAGGGAGTCCCCATATACACCAGCCAGAGCAGCAGACCCAGCACGGCCAGCACCAGCACGGCGAAGGAGCCGCTCACCCTGCCTGCCGCCGCGATGAAAAAGGGGCAGAGCAGTGCGCCGCAGGCATAGCAGCTGTGCATCAGGTTCATGCCCCGGGTGCGGTCAGCGGAGTTGTCGCTGACGAGGATGGTGCAGGTGTTGATGACACTGCCCTTGGCGATGCCCACGAGGAAGAAGCCCAGCGCCAGCACAGCCATCGCGCCGCTGAGGCCCATCATGGCGTAGCCCAGCGCATAGCCGATGGTCAGCAGCAGGATGCTGGGCTTCATGCCCAGCTTGCCGGGCAGCATGGCGATGAGAAAGCCTGCCAGCAGGTTGCCGATGCTCATGAGAGACAGCAGGGTTCCGGTCATGCCGTAGGCGAAGCCATACTGCTCCTGCAATAGGCTGACCACCACGCCGCTGGAAATGGCGCAGATGCCGCTGAAAAAGAAGGTGATGAAGCCCACGTTCCGCAGGCGGGTGTTCTTTTGTTCCATATGATTCCTCTTTCCGTTTTTCCTTTTCCGTCCGCGCCTTGCCATAAGCGCGTTGTATCCTATCCCATTATAGCTTTCTGCTGCCGGAGTTTCAACCTCTCAATCGCGGCTTTGCCGTGGGGCAGATTCTCCTTCGTCCAACCTCTCAGTCTGCTTCGCAGACAGCTCCCCTAGTAGGGGAGCCTCTGGCGAAGAGGCTGACTTTTCCGATATGCCAAAGCCTCCCCTCGATAGGGGAGGTGGCATCGCGCAGCGATGACGGAGAGGTTTTCTGCACAAAAAGAGGGCCGGACAGCTGTCCGGCCCTCTTTGAGGTCAGCGCTTATTCAGCCTTGGTCTCGGGCTTTGCCTCTTCGGCCTTAGCCTCCGGCTTTGCAGCGGGAGCTGCGGCAGCGGCGGGCTTTGCTGCGGGAGCAGCAGGCTTCACCACGGGCTTCGGGGGATACGGATCGTCCTTCAGGGGGAAGAGAATGATCTTCTTCGGGCACTTCTGGGCGCACATGCCGCATAGCCGTAAGACCTGCCACCTCGTCAATCCAGCCCATCAATATACCGCCAAACATCACATCTGCGCCATTTAAATGTTCCGGACGAATCTCATGAAACTGTTCTGTCAGAGAATCCGCAACCCGTTTTTCTTTTATTTGCTCTTCCATGCTGTCATTCCTTTCCTGCTCTCATCCGATCAACTCATACTGTAGAAATTCATACTTTAATTTCGAGCCTTCCCCAATATTCTCCGGCAACAACGCTCTTGCAACCAGCTTCAGATCATCCGATTCAATATCTGTCCGTTTGAGATTTGCATAATCTCCATCTATGCTTACTACTTCATAATACCATGTTTCCATACGATAGCTCCTTATATCATTTTAATCCATAATGTTTATTGTATCATTTCTCCGGATTTTTTTCATCTTAAAAATCTATTTTTCTACAATTTTATGTCATGATACATGCGCCCTGCAGTTGCCTTTTTCCCTTCAAAATGCTAAGATATTTCCAGCGAAAAATATATATACACATACGTATAAGAAAGGAACGCCCCATGCCTGTAAATAAAAATAACGGTTACCATACATTATCCAAAGATTTATCAGAACGTATCGAACAGGATCGCGCGAATCACTGGGTCAATCCATATGCCTGTCCGGATTCTGCCATCATCCGTCGTTTTGACGATCATGACAAACCGCATCTCTGGCGTCCTGCTTTCGTTATGGATGTCGAGAAAATCCTGCACAACAATTATTATAACCGTTATTCGGATAAGACACAGGTTATCTCCTGCTATAAAAACGACGATATCTCCAGACGTGCGTTACATGTGCAGCTCGTCTCCCGTATCGCACGTACTATCGGCATGACACTTGGCTTAAACCTGGATCTGATTGAAGCAATTTCCCTTGGTCATGATATCGGGCATACCCCGTTTGGACATGCCGGGGAACGTTTCTTAAATGCACTTTATAACGGGCATACCGGACGTTTATTTAACCATAATATTCACAGTGCGCGCGTCCTGGATCATCTGATTTTCCGGAATGTGAGCCTGCAGGTACTAGACGGTGTTATCTGCCATAATGGCGAGCTTGAACAGCAGGAATATAAACCAAAGTGCTTTTCTGCCACGGATCCATGGGGCGAATTTGATGCCAATCTCGAAGACTGCTACACAGATTCTTCTGCGAACAAACGACAGATTCCCGGCACACTGGAGGGCTGTATCATGCGGATCAGTGACATTATTGCATATCTTGGCAAGGACCGGCAGGACGCATTAAAGATTGGTCTGATTGAAAATAATAACCACTTTACTTCCGGTACGCTTGGCACAACCAATGCACAGATTATCAATAATATGACAGTCAGCATCATAGAGCACAGCTATGGAAAACCTTATATCAGTATGGATAAAGATGTATACGAAACTTTTTCAAAGGCAAAAACAGAAAACTATCAGACAATATATAACAATCCGCAGTTAAATGATATGTACAACAACAATATCCGTCCGATGTTCCACGATATGTATGAAGCACTTCTCACACAGGCAAAAAGGATGGACCAATCATCCATCCTTTACAAACATCATATTAATTATATCCGAAGTGCCAACCAATATAGTCATTATTTTGATATTGATAAATACATGGAGCACTACCTGAGTCAGGATCCGAATGAAATTGTCGTTGATTTCATGGCAAGCATGACCGATGATTATTTTATTGATCTGTACAACTACCTGTTTCCAAACGGATCCTACAAGGTTGACTATATCGGGTATTTCGACTAATGCATCAACAAGGACGTATACAATCATTTCATAATTGTATACGTCTTATTTTTTTCCGGAATTCATCGAATTGATATGGTTTCTTACGAAACCACAAGGATGTCTTCTAATCCGGAATAATCTCGATATATACCTGATCATATTTGTGCTTTAATTCCTGCTTGATCTCATCCCTTACCTGATGCAGGATGCTGATATGTATCACATCTGTCTGGTTGCCGATATAGACTTCCACCCAGATCTTCCGTCCCGTCTGGATCACATCAAGGAATGTCACTTCGTATGGATAATCCTTCATATGCTTATCTACGATGGAACGGATCTGGTTCAACACCTCTTCCTCCGGTGCAAACAAAACCAGATTCTTGATGCTCTGGAAGATCACAACGACCGGCTCCCGGATCAGCAAAATCGCCATCACTGCCGCTACTGCCGGATCAATATATGGTGTCAGGAAATGAAGCTTCGTATGAAGCAACAGCACCTGTACCACAAATGCAACCGCCACACCCAGACTGCTCACAACATCCAGCTTCCACATATAGAGCTCTGCTTTGATCGTCTCTGACTCGTATTTCTTACTGTAATGATTCAGTATGAGATACATCGCTGCACATCCTATGCAGACAAGGAACTCAAACACCGCAATCTTCCCAGCATTTACCTCATGTCCGCCATGCATGAGCAGCTTTACGTTCTCCACCAGCAGATTACAGGTGAGTGCCAGAAGAACGCTGTACTTCACGAGCAGGAACAGCGATTCTACCTGTGAGTATCCATATGGGTGTTTCTCCGTAACCGGCTTATACAGAAGCGGCACCAACACAAGAAACGGTCCGATCATAACAAGATCTGCCGCATCAAACAAACAGTCCGTAAGCAGCGAATGCGAATGCGTGATCCACGCCATAACTCCTTCCGCTATAATAAATAAAAGGCTTCCCAGAAAAGATAACCGTAATATCTTCTTCTCTATCTTCAACTTATCTTTCTTCATATATATTTTCCTCTTCCCATTCTCGCCTTTTACTATAACATAAAAATCCCGTTTGGAAAATATACCAAACGGGATTGCTTTATTTTTTTTATAACATACACAAGTAAATCATTACTTATGGAAGCCAGCTTATACGAACCTCTTTCAGCTGTCCGGTTACATCATTAAACTCGAACTCATATCCACTGTCACCCATATACACTTCTGATTCTATCATATACTTTACATTTTTCCCATCCTCTTCAGCATTTTCACTGCTATTTTCCAGCAGCTCATCCTTTGTAAGGGTAGTAGGGAATGAAAAATGTACCTTTTTTGCTCCATCTATCATATATTCACTGATTTCAGCATTCATGGAAGCATCATAATCCGGCTGTGGTACATAGAGGTGCGAATATCTCACATATGAAAGCACACAGTCCTCAGCCTTCTGCTCGCTGTCAGTGAAATTACCAAATTTAAACTGCATTGTTACATAATCGTTGATAGATGCCTGATACCTCTCAGTTTCATAATTTACATTTACATTGTTGCCACTGTTGTTAAGGTCACTCTCATCAAATGGAATACCTGCATCTATAAGATCCTTGAGTGTTGATTCTCCTAATATGAGCTTCGTACCATTGTACACAAATGATCTGTTGTCCATATCTGCATATTTCTCGCTGAGTCCCTGCTCCAATGTAAAATCATCATATACCGGAAGCGTAAACTCCGTTGATTCATCATATGTATCAGCAATATCCTCCGTATCATCTGCCGATATATCAGCAGCATCTTCTCCTGTAGTATTTTCCTCCGTTACAGTTACCTGTTCTGTTGCCTCTGTCTTCTCTGTTTTGTTGTCCGACTCGTCTGTCCCACAGCCAACAAGAGACATTCCAAGTACTACTGTGACAAGTCCCAGCTGCAGCATCCTTCTGTTTTTCATATAGTATGTTCCTCCTTGATAAAAATATGTTTTCGGATTTATTATCACTTATCACCCGAAATCTGTCGAGGTTAAATCAGTAGCATCCATGCAACCAGTGGTAGCAATGATTGATTTTTGCAATTTTTATCACTTTTTATCAATCAATATATATTTTTTAATTTTCTCACTCCTCAGTGATGCTCATAAACCTTGTATATGTCTTAGGGTTCATTATCTCCGGAGAATCATCAGCAAATCCATTTATGCTGTATATATTGCCATCTTCAAGATCTGTATACGCATTAAAGTAATACGAAGTCTTCCTTGTGCCGTTCCGTATACGCAATATGGAATAGGCATAATAATAGTAAATTTTTCCCTTTTCCTCATACTGTCCTTCGGCTGTAACCTTGGAAATCCCGGCAGAGTTGCTGTCTTCTGCCATATCAGCTGCACTCTTACATGTATACGGAATAACAGACACTATCACCTGTGATTTATCAGCCTCAGAATAATAAGATTTCCCAGTCTGATCATCTCTTAGAAGTATGAAATTCTCTGGAATTTCATAGGATACATATATATCTTCATTTGCAATGCTGTCCACAAGCTCTGCATCAGTATATTCTTCTTTCACGACATCTGAACTGAATGTGCCTGAATACCCATCTGCCTGCCAGTATGAGCCTGTCATATCATTTGTCTCATCCGTAGGAACTGCACTGGAAGTAACACAAGCTGCCTCATCAATGGCCTTTTCATACATATCATTTCTCGATGCAGTATCCATGGCAGCTATATCTGTTCCATCAAATCTTACCACTGTGAGAAACCGTTTATCATCTCCTGCATCTGAAATGAGCACACAGAAATATGAACTGTCATATTCAGCGCCACGTTCCTCCTTCATGCTCACTATATATCTTATATACTCCCTGTCATCCACACGAATCTTCTCGGGATACTGTTCCATCGTATAGCCGGATTCCTTCATATGTTGTACACGTCCGTCTCTGTCATTCCAAAAATCATCAGCAGAATCATCCTCAACATCTATCTGTACCAGATACTCGTCGGTACTTCTTATGTTGAGACAGCCACTTTCATGTATAATAGCTATTCCTGCTGGTTTTACGGAAAAAGCATATCCCTTAAATACGATATGCCACAGTTCAGAGTACAACGTCTCATCTTCTGTCTGATCATGGTTTTTCAGATTGATTACGCCCATAAAATCCAAAGCAGCAGCTATTGCACCTGCAAATATAACGACAGATATAATCACATATAATACCTTTTTAAATTTCTTCATCCGCTTTTTCATCCTCAAGTATTATCTGAAGTATTTCCTCTTTCTTTATTCTTTGCATCTCGGATCCTGTAAGTATCAGAAGGATAATCATTACAATCACAAAGACCGCAACAAAAATCAGCGTCGACAGGCTGTAGTTCAAAAACAATCCTGAATTATCATTTCCTGTGTAACACTGTATATAATCTCCATCCCGTATTCCAGGCACATCAAGCCATACAGTATTCATTATCTTTCTTCCATCATCATCAAAATAACACAGATCAGCCTTTGTATACTGCTGGTACACCTTCTCAACACGTACATTATCGTTTTTATCTTTATGGTTGCTCCACTCATTCCTGACAAACAACACTGCCATCATAACAATGGAAAATATACATATAACTGTCATAATTCCAAATATTACTTTAAGCCTCATGAACCGGTTCCTGCCTCGAAGATTTTTCATGTGCACTATATTGTTTGATGCTAGATTCTCCTGAGTCAGTTCACCCTGTTTTTTTCTTTCTTCTCCATATATAAGCTCATCCATCTGAACATCAAGTATCTCACATATACACACAAGTCTGTCAAGATCCGGATATGCCTTATCTCTCTCCCATTTGGACACTGCCTGTCTGCTTACACCTATCTTATCAGCAAATTCTTCCTGACTCAGTTCGGCTTTCTTACGATATTCCTGTATTCTGGATCCTATATACAACATCCTTTTTCCTCCTCTTAATAGTCGGCGTTTCTCTTAACTCTTCAAAATGAAACGGAGCCCCTGTCACTGCAACATAAAATGGCAAAGGACTCCTATGAAGTTTTCCATCAGTCCTCTTTTGTAGTAAAATTTGATGAGATACTCTGGTAATGAATCCATGTTTGTGACAACAAATGTGTACATGTAAACCATCTGGTTTTCCGGCTTTTCACCCTTGCATACCACACGCCTTTCATAAGGCCATCAGCCAGTTTCACAGCTATGCCGTAAATAATCATATATATTTAATTCTCAATACCCAACCACATCATACTTCGGATTGCTCTCCTGATCCTCATACATGACAACAAGCTTGTCCTCACATACCATAATTGAAAAGATGTAGGTCGGATCAGTATATGCAACCGATTCATAGCAATCCGCATATTGCTTTAGAACCTTTTCATTGTTACCATCCAGATCTGTCTGTATCAATTCCGTATTTCCATCTTTCTGTTTCAGGTAAAACAACTTATCGCCATAAGAATTATACTCCAGAACATAGTCTGATATTTCAACACGCGGGTCTATCATTGATAATGGGGACAAATAGTTTGTTTCCGTTTTCTGAATCATCTGTTCTCTGTCTGGCAGCTCATATTGTATCAATGTATAGAGTCCTTTCTCTTTTAGATCGTTATTTTTACGCAACAGATATCCATTTTCATTTTTCCTGATACGCTTCCCATCACGTTCATTATAGAGATACTGCATATAAAAGCTATCATCATCATAGATAATATTCGCATAAAATCCCCATGTACCATTATTCGAATTGCCCTCGAAATTTCCCAGATACAGCTCCTTCTTATTCATATCAATCTGACTTTCTATTTTAACACGATATATATCCACGTAATCATGCCACGTCTTCTCTTCAATAGCGCTTTCATAATAGAGGTACCCATCTTTGACGGCACAGGCAATCGCAGTGTTGCTATATGGCTCATCCACTTGCCCTGTTTCCACATTTACACGGCTCAAAAAGCAATTGTCTTCCAAATAATATGTAAAATATACATATCCGTCGTAGTAATCTAACCGGTAAATGCGTCCTGTTTCCTCACTGTCATCCATCATCCATGCCTTCCTGATGTCATCGAGTGTAATGATTGTCGACATGTCGCCTTCTTCACCAACCTTGCAGATTGCATTCTCAGTTTTATGGAAGAAAAACAGTTCATCCCCATTTGCCACTGCACGCTCGTTGTAATTCATTACTTTATCCTCATATGCTGCATCCGGGCCGTGTTCTTCTTTCGCATATGCACCATAGAATGATTTGTAATTATTGTAAATAACAAAATTCTTTCCAACAAAAAATGCGGACACACATACGAACGCAATTCCCACAACCAGAGACGATATATGAACCGCTTTGCTCTCCTTATCAAACAAATTCTTATTTCGTCGATACTCATATATGTGGATAAGCAAAACAATTATCATCACTGCTATTCGCACAAAATACAAAACTGTACTTTGTTCTGCATAAACATGTGCCTTAAAACAATACAGATTGCTTATAAAATCGACAATCAAAACTGCAATTACTGTCACATCTGCAAACAAATCCAGACGCGCCGAAGTTTTTTCATTTACCTTCTGCATAATCCATGCCAGAACATAGCACACCAATGCGCAGGTAAATAACACTTTCAGTCCTAGCCAGAAATTTGCACCATACACTTTAACAAAATCATCCAGATTGCAAAGTCTGGCATACTTCGTGTAAAAAGCAAGCCCAAATGGATATTCTTCTCTCCACAATGGTGATGCACCAATTAACTGTTTCAATGCCTGACATGCCACAATCATTGCAATCAGACGTATAAACCATATTCTGTGATATGTGATTATTTTCTTCTGTTCATATTCCAGCATTATACTCCCCATGTTTTCGTTCTTTTACTTCATTTCAATTTTTGTAACCATATCAAGTATACACAAAATACATATACTTGTCATTCACAAAATGGAGTCAAGCAAAAAAAATCCCCTACACTCCATTATGAAGTATAGGGGATTCCTTTATTTGATTACCAAATCAAAATGTCTACCATATGCGGTGTATTACTTATTAGCGATTGCAGCCTGAGCAGCAGCAAGTCTAGCGATAGGTAC